>ERZ808042.1-NODE-1-length-311033-cov-19.017556_pt1 | contig 311033 bp, 242 predicted proteins | sample MGYA00380193_ERZ808042 | MGnify/ENA primary metagenome ERZ808042 (study PRJEB31490, sample SAMN06133401) | mouse gut metagenome | isolation source: M1_2 | host: mice | place: China: Chengdu | collected 2015-05 ...
AACGGGACTCGAACCCGCGACCCCAACCTTGGCAAGGTTGTGCTCTACCAACTGAGCTATTTTCGCGTTGGGCAACCGTTTATTTCCCGATTGCGATGCAAAGGTAGGCATTATTTTTGAACTGACAAGCGTTTGCCCCTATTTTTTTCAAAAAAATTTCCCGCAACCCGCGCCAACAGCGGGATTAATACAATTAACGCGATAATATTCAAACGGTTAAACCTCCCGTTCCAATATTATCGCGCCAATAGCTTGTTGCGTCCCCAAAACAGGTCGGGGAATGATATGCTATCTCTTCAACAAGTGCAGGACATCATGTCGCGCCTCGCTCTCCACCCTTATCAGGTAATTGCCGGGCGCAAGCCCCTCGACGTCTATGTCGACCGATGTGCTCCCCCCGGCAGAAAGTTCACGTAGCATAGCACCCGAAAGGGAATATAAGGCCACACGCGTCATAGGGTATGGGGATGTCACCGTGGCGACAAAAGCCACAGGATTGGGGTAAACGGCGAGTCCCGATGCCGACGTCACGTCGGAAAGCCTTGTCACATCGGACAACTTGAAGTATGACACATTGCCGATTTGCCCGAAATGGTCGGCCCACGGCACCATCATATACACCCGGCCCCTGTCGTAGGAACTCACGTCGCCCGTCATGTCGGAAGATATAGTCTCCCCCGGCGTCAGCCCTACAAACTCATCGCCTATGTACCCGATGACCTCACCATCCGAACCGGCCAAGGCGAGTTTCACGGCATCGGCCCAATAACCTCCCGTACCCTTCATAGCCACCGTCACCGTCATATCTGCCGGATCGGCGACGACAAAGGGCGCAGTAACGCTTCCGTCGCCCGAAAGGTGACCATCGACCGTCACCGACGTGACCGCGACAGAAGCCTCACCCTCGGGGGCGGCTATGACGGTGACATCATATGGTCCTCCGACCGTATAGCCGTCGGCAGTGATGAACACAAGGCTGTAATCTCCTGCTGCGAGCGTGGACTGAGAGGCAAATTTCGTAACCCAACTGAGCGTGGCCGACTCACCCGCACTTATTGACACGGGATCTGCCGTCCCTTCGGCGACAATCGAGTTGCCGGAGGCAAGGACAGGGATGATAGAGCCATAATACTCCGTTCCGTCATTCTTTACGGTGGCCGTGAGATGCACATAACTGTCGGGATATATATCCGACATGAGGCTGTAGCTATTCACCGAAAGCGCGACAGGAGCGACCGGCTGCGCGAAAGTGACGGTCGAGCCGTCGCAAGTTACGGCAAATGAACGGTTGGCACTTATCGGCGTGGAAACGTCATACCATTTCCCGTCACATTGAAAAGCGGGCGAGACCGTATATGTGCCCTCAGGGAAAGAGGTCGACGGCACGACATAGCCGCCGGTACCGTACCCGGGGGCGAGCGTCAGTGACGATGCCGAGGCGATATAGGATACCGCGCCGTCCGCGCCGGTCAGCTTCAGACCGAGCGTGGCGGAGATTTCCTGCAAGGTGGCGCTGTAGAACACACCGTTCTCGCTCAGGAACTCGACCTCCGCCCCATCCTCCACAGGATATTGCTCATACGGGGTCATGAAACCGCCTGTCTGCACCATCTGTGGCACGACCTCCGACCCGGCTATGGGTGGGCGTATGCCGACGATAACATCCTGATTGGCATTGTATCCACCTCCCGAGCCGCCTATACCTTGCGAACCCGGTTCAAGTGCCGACAATAGGAAATAACCGTTGCTCGCGCCGCCCCAGCCCCAGTTGATATGAAACAGGCCGTCCTTGCTATAGCCGTCGCAGACAAACTCATGCCCACCCTCATCGCTCTGACCACCGTAGAGCACCGGACGTCCGGCTGCAAGCTCGGCATATATGATATCACACCACTCGTCGAGCGTGTAGTCAGTACGCCGTAGATAACGCATACCCTTGTCGTAGTTGAAATATTTGAGCAGCCCCACGGCAGCCAACAGCGACGCAGCCCCGCTGCCGCCATCCTTGGCGAGGGCATAGTGCATGTCGACAGCTACTCCGCAGCTGTACATAAGCATTGCCACGGCATCGCAAGCCGCCGACGGGGAGTTGTCGGAATACACGTCGAGCATATCACCCCAGCGGTAGGCCGTCGCGCCAAAGTCGAGCGACACGTCATGGGAGGTGGAGTTGTAGGAAAATGAGTAGCTGTTGGTCCCCGTGCCAGTGTCGGGCCATTGGTGCACCTTCATCACCTGCGCCATGGCCGTCGCCACGCATCCGGTCACGGCCCGCTCGCCGTCAAGCTCGGGGCAAAGGTTGTTGAACGGCGCGTCCTGATTCCACATCGTCGCGACTATCGGCTCTATCGGCGCGCGCGACACTGTCGCTTCCGTCCGAGCGGCAACGCCCGTGTCGCCACTTACCGCAGCCTTAATCTCGGCGGCATAGCATCCGAGCCACCACCTGAGGGACGGCGGTATACTGTCAATGGCGAAATCCCCCTTGTCGGTATAGCCCAACATGGGACGTGCAACGTCATCGGCCGCTACGACTACATACCCCGAAGACGCCCCACGGTCAAACACATACAATAGCCGTGTCGCCCCGACGGCGGCTGTGTATGCCAATCGTGGACGCAACTTTTTGGGTGACGTGTTTTTCAACAGGGACGGGACTCCGGGCTGGCTGAGGGCTGCCGAAAGGGCCTCGTCGGGCGAGAGCTGACGTGCGACAGCCGCCTGCGTCGCCAACAACGACGCCATGAGCAGGGTATAAAGCTTTTTCATACGCAGTAACTTATTTGATAACAAGTAAACAACTGCAAACATGTTTTGGTTAGTGTTAATGGCCGGTTAAATTCCCTACCACCCCAAAACATGCCCCGGCAGCGGTTGTTATACCGATATAACTATAACCACTAAAAGCAGTACAACCATGGCTATATTCAAGACCGAAGATGAGCGTGATATAGAAACGCTGGAAAAACTTGAGAAGACGATTGCCCGACGACAAAAGCGCAATCGCATCAATCGCATAATCATGGCGGGAGTCGGCGCACTTGTGCTGGCCTTTGCCGCAGGCCATATATGCGGCCGCCACTGCGCGACGCATGGCAAATTCCACAAGGGGCTGTAGCCAAAATAAGCGTTACTAAAAAAAGCAGGGAGAAGCCTGAGGCTTCTCCCTGCTTTTTTTAGTAACGGAGTCTATCAGAGGCTCTGGGCGTTTTCGGCTGTATAGCGCAGCTTGGAGACCACGCGGCCCATAGCGTCGACGTCAAAGCTGATGTCGGCCGACTTGGCGACCTCGCAACGTGCATTGAAGTTGGAGATGGCATACTTGGGGTTGGGCTTGCCGCCTACCTCAGGTATCATATGGTCGGCAGTGAGGCGATAACCACCGCTGACATTCGCGAAATCAACTGTCGCACCCTTGAGCACCATGTCGATGGAGACACCCATGGAGGGGGCAAACTTCGCGCCACGCATCTCAACGGTCGGGGTCACGACTTTGGTGTCCTTGTCAAGGGAAAGGCGTATGATGTAATAAGGGGCAGTAGTGACGTAAGGCTCGGTCGAGTTCTTGGCCATGACAGTGGTCTCGCCATAGTAGAGCGACGCGTTGGGGATAGCCTTCACATTATATGTCGTCACATCATCCTTAACAGTGTAGTTGATACCAAACTCCTGACCGGTCAATACCGTTGTGCCCACGGTAGGACGCACGGCAAACTGGATAAACGCCAGCGAGAATGTCCCGACACTGTACTTTGACGAGGCTGTGCCATTCACCACAGGTACCACGTCGGTGGCGTCAATGCGGTAATACCCTCCCGACATGCGCAAGGGCAGTCCGTTCATGTCAAGGGTAATGGCATCCTTGCCGTCGGCCAATACAAGGCCGGCCACACGCACGTCGGCCTTCATGTTGTCAAAGTCAAATTTGATGGCATACCCGACATTGCTGCCCGAGAGGCACTCCGCGCCCGACGCACGGTCACGTGAATAGTTGAAGCAGTTGGTGTAGGTGAGTGTCGTGTAGTTGCCCGAGGGGTCGTCATCGTTGCTGCACGAGGCCAATGAGAGGATTGCCGCGAGACAACCGAGGAAAATGTTAAGGGTCTTTTTCATTGTCTATTGTCTTATAGTTTAATAATTCGCACATGTCACAGCGTCTCAAAGTCAAGCCGCAGGGTCAATCCCACCTGCCGAGGCTTGCCGCGCTGGAGAAAAGCATTTGATATAGAGACGAAATAAAACACATTATATTTTGTCGAGGTGAAATTTTCAGCCCATAAATCAAGTGAATAATTGTTATTGCGCAGTGTCACCGAGGCCGACGGCAGTAGGTAGAATGGCTGTGACACACTGTTGGCCTCGTTCCACATTATGCGCCCGATGCCCCGGAGATTGGCGTTGACGGTTATATGGCCGAGCCATTTAAGGCCGACGGGATGCGTGTATGACACCCCGGCAAAGAGAGTGTTTTCGGGGGCATACGGTATGCGCTTGCCGCTATAGTCGTTCTTGCCATCGTCAAACTCCACAAACCGGGCGTTAGTGTAGCCGTAGGAAAGATTTGCCTCCCAACGCTCGGCGGGCATGAACTTAACCGCCAGCTCAGCCCCGAGGCTGCGGGTCTTTCCGGCATTGGTCATTATGCGACCCGTGGTGTTACCATCGGGAAACACCGTGAGCTGCTGGTTGCGGCAGTCGATATAGAACAACGCCACGTCTGTCTGCACGCGTCCGTCGGCACAGGCGATATGCGCGCCCAACTCATAGTTCCAGCTCTCCTCGGGCTTGTAGCTCACGACACGGTCCACGTCATATCCAGCTGATATGCCCATCAAGCTCATGAGCCGCTGCTGGAGCACGTCGCTGAACATCTGAGTGTTGAATCCACCGGCCTTGTATCCTTTTCCCACCGAGGCATATACCGTCGAGGGAGAACGCATCGGCAGACGATAGGTGGCGGTCACCTTTGGCAACAGCTGTAGGAATCCCTTGTCCAGATGTCCTCGGTCGTGGATTTCCACCTCACTCTGTGCGTAAAACTCCTTCCCGCCGTCGGGCAACAGTCGGTCGACCGTGTAGGATGTCGAGCAGTCGCTGCGATAGTCGAGGGCGGCGTGCTCATAGTCGAGACGCAATCCCGCCGAAAGGGTCCACCGCCCAAGTTCAAGCGTGCTCTGGTGATATGCGGCTATGCCCCACACCGGATAGGTGAAGTCGCTCCCGAGCAGGAAACTGTCATCGTCCCACCTGGTGGGATAATAGGGATTGCTGTCGTTCACGTGGTCGAGTATCAGCTTCTGTATGCCGTAGTCCTTGAATGTCACCGGGGCAAGCATATGGGTATGCTTGTAGAACCCGAACACACCGCCGAGCCAAGAATAGCGCCCTTTGCGCCCGCGCCCCACAAAATCCTGCGTCAACGCCCACTCGCGCCGCTTCTGGGTCAGCGTGAAGTATGACACAGGCAGGAAGTCCTGGTCGAGGGTCATGTTGTCGTCGATATACTGGAAACTCGATATGCTCGACAGCGATATGTCGCCGACACGCCATTTCACCGTCAGGCCGTCGGAGATGCCTGTGCGGCGGTAGAAACAGGTGTCGTTATAGTTGATTTCACCCGTCCCGATATATTCGTAAGGATAACCGCCCTGACGCGACAGCTGCATGGCGAGCACATTCTCCACCGTCACGTCATGCCGCGCGCGCCACGAGGTCTTCCACCGCAGCGAGCCTTGGTTCTCCTTGTCGGTCTTACGCCCGTTATAGAGATTGGTGAAAAATCCGTCACTGTGGGTATAATACCCCGACAACGAGATGCCGAGCGTCGGCAACGGCTTGAAATAATAGCCGAGCGATGCCCTGACGGTGTTGGCCGTGCCATATTGCGCCATCACCCGCAGTCCCTGGTAGCGCAAGGGCGAGAGGGTGTATATATTGATAAGTCCCCCCATCGTGTTGCGCCCGTAGAGTGTGCTCTGCGGGCCGCGCAACACCTCGATGCGCTGTATGTCGGCGAGGTCAAAGTCGTAGTTGTCCTTGTTTAGAAACGGCACGTTGTCGACATTAAGCCCCACCACGGGCTGGTCGATGCGCGCACCGATGCCGCGCATATATATTGAGGAGGTCATGCGCGAGCCATAGTCAGGGATATAGAAATTGGGGGCAATCTCGCTCACACCCTTCATCGTCACGATATTTAGCCGCTCGACCTCGCCGCTCCCCACGACCGTCGAGGCCATAGGCTGCACACGCACATCCGAGTTGAGTTTTATCGCCGTCACCGACACCTCCCCTATCGCCACAGTGTCGCGCACCGATGGCTGCGCCGCAGCCGGCACCACACCCGCACCGACGGCCATCATCGCCACCAGCGTCAGGAGTCCTCCGGCCGGCAACAACCGGCCTATGCCTCGTCTCATCTCTCTGGAACTCATCTTCACCCTGCAAAATTAGCCACAATCCGCACCCCTCGCAATCCCCACAAATAGTGATAAAAGACATCACATCAGTAATTCTTGGTTCTCATACGAAGGGGTGAGGTTGCCCATATATTGATAAGCCATTGAGAATTTACGGTCACTTACACAAGCCTTTCTTGAAGTCTTTTGGTGTTTTGTAGACGGGAATATAATTTTTTCGCTAATTTTACGTCCTGTATTTGGAGGGGATGTCACCTCCGCGCTAACCGATAAAACAGCAACTTGACCGATGACCCAAGAGACCCCACAGGAAGACCAGAATCTCGTAGAGCGACTGCGGGACCCAAAGACCTGCCGAGAGGCTTTTACCGAGGTCATATCACGATATTCCGAGCCGCTCTATTGGCAGATACGCCGCATGGTGGAGAGCCACGACGATGCCAACGACCTGCTCCAGAACACGTTTATGAAAGCGTGGACGGCCATCGACAGTTTCCGTGGCGACGCCAAGCTGACGACGTGGCTCTACAAGATAGCCATCAATGAGAGCATTACATTTCTCAACCGTGAACGCAAGCGACAGAACATCCCGCTTGACGGCGACGACTCGTTTCTCATCAACTCCATCGAGGCCGACCGCTACACCGACGGCGACGAGCTGCTCAAGAAACTGCGTGTCGCCATTGCCTCGCTCCCCGAGAAGCAGCGGCTTGTCTTCAACATGCGTTACTACGACGAGATGAAATATGAGCAGATGTCCGAGATACTCGGCACGTCGGAGGGCGCGCTCAAAGCCTCCTACCACCTTGCTGTGAAAAAAATAGAGCAATTTTTTAAGGACAACGATTAAACCACCACCCCTCCCAATAGTCTCAGATAGAAAAAGGAACAATCATGAAAGCAGACAACGACATACTCGGCATAGCCGGAAAACGCACGGGAATGACCGTGCCCGAGGGCTACTTTGAGGATTTTGCCCGCAAGATGGCCGACTCGCTGCCCGCACGTGGGGCCAAAGTGCTTGAATACAAGCCGACGATGTGGCAGCGCGTGCGCCCCTACGTCTACATGGCGGCAATGTTTGCGGGCGTGTGGTGTATGCTTCACATGTTCGGCATCACCCGACCCTCGACCGACCTCGCTATCGAGAACAACCCCGTGCTCGCAAAGGCTGTGACAAGCGACTCGTTTATCGACGAGTACCTGCCCATCGACGACGTGGACGACGACTACCTGCTGCAGGAGATGTACGACAGCGGTGTCTCCACCGAGGAGATAATCGGCAACCTTGAGCCGGAAACATTAGACAGTATCTGAAAAGCCACTTAAAAGACCTCATAACTTATGAAAAAGTATATCGTATTTATCCTTATCGCCATCATGGCATCGCTTGGCGCGTCGGCCCAAAAGGAGGGCAACAAGGCTGAGCGTGAGCGATGGTTCAGGGAGATGCGCCAGTTCAAGCACGAGTTCATAGCCAAAGAGCTTGACCTGACAAAGGAGCAACAGGAAAAGTTTTTTCCACTCTACGACGAGATGGAAAGCTCAACCCGCAAGCTCAACCGCGAGACCCGCGCCATGGAACGCCGTGTCAAAGAGAGCGGAGACAAGGCCACCGACATCGAGTATGAAAAGGCGGCCGAGGCGATGTTTGAGCTAAAGACAAAAGAGGGCAACATAGAGCAGTCATACCTGAAGAAGTTCAAGACCGTGCTGACACCCCGTCAGCTCTACAAGCTGAAAATGGCCGAGCGCAAGTTCACCCGCGAGGTGATGAAGCACCACTCCAAAGCCAAGAACAAGAAATGAAGCCCAACACATAGGCGATTTTTAGCCACGTTTCACATTTGAAAGGAAACATTTCCCCTCCATATGTATTTATTAATGTAGGTACTTCCGCAAGGGGGTATCTACTTTTCGTATAACCCATAACCAACCCGCATGACTATGACGTTTATGAGACCGAGAGATTTCATCAGGAAACTGCCTTTCCTGTTACTCATCATCTTCACGACAATGACAACACATGCCCAGAAAACGCCGTCGGCCCCCGACTTTGCCTACCCCAAGACAGTGGCGGCAAACGCCCGCAAGCAGCTCGACGCCGCCAAAAAGAGCCACGACGGCAACCGGCTCGTAAGAGCCGCCATAGACCTCTCCCTCGCCAGGGCAGCGGTCAACGGCGATGACCTGCCCGCAGTTATTACCGAAATCACGCAGCTCGCCTCGGAGGAACGCTCCCCCGAGACACGCGCACTGCTCAACTCTCTGCTTGCCAAAATATATTCGCAGATATACGAGGCCGACCGGTGGAAGTATGACCGCCGGCAGTTGCCCCTCAACAACTTCCCCGGCGACTACAACGAGTGGAGCGGGGAGATGTTCAGGCTCCGCATCAAGGAACTTGCCGACAAGTCCCTTGCCGACCGTGCCGCGTTGCAGAAAGCCCCGCTTGGCGACTACCGCGACATCGTGGCGTGTGACGGCCGCACATCTATCTTCTACCCCACCCTCTACGATTTCATAGCCTCGCAGGCCATAGGGCATCTTACTGAACTCATGCCCACTCCGTCGTGCTTCTCACCCGCGTGGCTCTGCCGTGCCGGCGAGTTTGAGGGAATGTCGTTCACCTACGCTAACCCCGACGCACGCAATATCCTGGGGATATACAGCGAGCTGCTGCGATTCCACCGTGACAAGCCCGCGCCATTCATACTCAACGACATCAACCGCATCGACTTCATAGCCCGCAACATCGCCGACAATGGCACGGAGCGGGAATACACCCCCGACGGCGCGCCGATTCCGGCAAAAAACACTCCTCAGCAACGCCGCCGCGAGCTGCTGCAGGAGCTGTATGACAGCCACAAGGGGAACGAATACTCCTCCGAGGCATTAATCGCCATCACATCCGAGGCCAATGTCAACGAGCCTGACCCGGCGCTCTACAAGCAGGCTCAAAAAGCCATCGCGGCCTATCCCGACTACTTCCGCAACTGCGAGCTACAGGGCTACCTCAACCGCTGCGCCCAAAAGAGCATCGACATCACAGCACCTGATGCCGTAGTGCCCGGCGACTCGCTGCGCATAGCCGTGTCGGGACACAACCTGACGACCTACAAGATAGGCGTATTCCGTGTCCCCTACCCCCACAACGGGCGATACAACTACTCCTCGCGTAGCGGCGGCATAGCCACACTCGTGGCCACACTCGACCGCAGCCGCACCGGCACTGTGCCGTACTCCGTCAACGACACACTCTCCATCACCTTCGACACTCCGGGATGCTACATACTCGTGCCCTCTATAGACGGCTCCGCGCCGACAATCGACCCGAAGCGGTCATACCAGCGCATCCACTGCTCGGCTCTCGCGATAGCGACAGGGAGCTACGGCCAGTCGCGTCAGGCATGGGTCATCGACCCGCTGACAGGCGTACCGGTCGCCGATGCCACGCTTGAGCTTGTCGGGGAGCTAAATTCAGGCACAAAGGGAGAGTCGTACACGACCGACAGAGACGGGCTTGTCTCGCTCAAAAAGCTCTCTTTCCCGCGCCACTCCCTGTGGAACCTCTATGCGTCCAAAGGCAAGGACACATTCGCTCCAGCGCAGCGGTTCTACCCCTATGACAATACCGACACCTTGACGCGCTCCAACGCAGAGATATACACCTCCCTCGCCATCTATCACCCCGGCGACACGGTGGAATGGAGCGCGGTCGCCTACAGCTATAAGGGCATCCTCAACGAGCAGGCCCGGCTTTTCCCCGCCGGAAAGCGGTTTACCGCCACACTGCGCGACGCCAACTATCAGGACAAGGCATCCGTGGAGGTCGTGACCGACCGCTGGGGACGTATGCAGGGACAATTTCCACTCCCCGCCGACGGCCTGACAGGATATTTCTCAATCCAACTTGAAGAGAAGGATGCAAAGGACGGGGCCAACGGCTCGGCACGCTTTATGGTATCCGACTACAAGCTTCCCACCTATGAGCTGACCGTCACCGACCTGCTGCGCGACAACCCCGACAAGGGTGCTGTCACCGTCAAGGGGCGCGCCGTGACATACTCGGGATTCCCCCTCGGCGGAATCAATGTCGCCGTCAATCTCGGAATCTCCGAGCGTTACCCGTGGTGGCGCATGAACAACGCGGGCACTCCCGTGTACTCCACCGAGACCACCACAGGCGAGGATGGCTATTTTGAGGTGACATTCCCCGCCGCGCTACTGGCCGAATCGCCGGGACGCTACAAGATATTCACCGCGCAATTCACCTCCACAAGCTCCACGGGAGAGAATTGCCAGACATCGGCACGCTTCTCCACGGGCGCGTCCTACATCATCGAGTCGGCTACAGGCAACGGTGCCGACATCGACCTGTCGCAGCCGTTCAATCCCGGCGTGCGGGTGGTCGACCTCATGGGCAAGCCGGTCAAGGAGCGCGTGAGATACCTCATCCTTGACGGCGAGACCATCGTCAGCCAAGGACATCTCTCCGACAACGGGACTGCCGATTGCTCCGACGTGCCGTCCGGAGTCTACACGGTGAGATTCATGCTCGACTCCATAGCCCTCGCTGCCCCCGTGTCGGTCGGCGACGTGGCATTCTACCGCCCCACCGACAAGACCGCTCCACGTAACGTGCCGCTGTGGTGTCCCGTCACCCGCTATGCCACCCCCGACGGCCACGCCTCCATCCTCTACGGCTCTACGGGCGACTATGTGCAATATACCGTGTGGAACGACTCAACCATCCTCTCTCAGGGATGGCTCAACAAGCCCGCAGGGATGCACCGCTTTGACATCCCGCTCCCCAAGGGAGCAGATGCCGCCGTAGTCACGCTGAGTGCAATGCACGGCTACAGGAGCGCGTCAGTAGATGTCGACATACGCCGCGACTCCTCCATAAGGAAACTGACGCTCTCCGCCGAGAGCTTCCGCGACAAGATTACCCCGGGAGCGGAGGAGAGCTGGACATTCCGAGTCACCGACCGCACCGGCGCGGGCGTGGAGGCCGCCATGATGCTCGACATGTACTGCAAGGCCCTCGATGCCATCTCGCCGATGCCCGAGTGGGGACGCTTTGCCCGATATCGTGGCGCGACACGGTTTGGCATCAACGTTCCCGCCGTCTCGACCATCAACATCAACAAGCGTCTCGCCATGCCCCGCATACGCGACTGCGAGCAGATTATATCTCCGCAATTCGAGACATGGGGACGCGGATTCCTCTCCGAGGGTATGCGAGGGCTGGTGCTTTGCGAATCAGCCATAGCCACCACCGATGAAATGGCACCTGCCGCAGGAGCAAAACTCATGGTGCGCGGCACAGCTTCGGTGTATATGAATAAAGCGGCACAACATCGTGATGAGGCTAAAGTCGAGGAAGCAGAAGAGGTAGAGAACCTCTCGGCTGTCAGTGACAGCGACAACAGAGCTGAAAGCGGAAACGGACAGGGAGAGACCACCGACAAAACCCCGTTCTCCTACCGTCCCGCCGAACAGCCGCTGGCGTTCTTCCGCCCGATGCTGTCGACCGACCGCGAGGGGCGCATGACATTCTCCTTTACCGCGCCCAACGCCAACACCACGTGGCGTCTCTGCGCGATGGCGTTCACTGACGATGTGGCCTCCGCGACATTCTCCCGCGACGTGCTCTCCAACAAGCCCGTCATGGTGCAGCCCAACATGCCCCGATTCCTACGCTCCGGCGATAAGGCCGTGATAATGGCGTCGGTGATGAACAACACCGACAGCACACAGGTGGTGACAACCGATGTCGAGATATTTGATCCCGCAACGGGGGCCATCATCACGTCATCGACACAGACAGGGCGCATCGCCCCACGCCAATCGGAGACAGTGACGACTGAAGTCGAAGCCCCCTTTGACGCCCCGCTGCTCGGCTACCGCGTCAAGAGCCGCACTGCGACATTTGCCGACGGCGAGCAGAGCGCCATAGCTGTCCTTCCTTCGTCGCAGCCTGTAGTGGAGACAACGCCTTTCTACATCGCGCCCGACTCCGTGAGCTATTCTGTAAAACTGCCTAAGATGCCCTCCGATGCCCGCGTCACTCTGCAATTCTGCGAGAACCCGGCATGGTATTGCGTCACCGCGTTGCCCGGGCTGCGTAACGGCTCGATGCGTACATCCTCCGACGCCTCGGCCTCTATCTTCTCGGCAGCTGTCGCCGAAGGAATACTCCGCGACAACCCGTCGATTGCCCGCGCATTGCGCCAGTGGTCCGAGTCAGACAAGTCCGACTCTACCCTCGTGTCGATGCTCGAGCGCAACCAGGACCTAAAGATTGTGCTGCTCAACGCAACCCCATGGGTGATGGACGCCCGCAGCGACACCGAGCGCATGGAACGCCTCGCACTCCTCTTTGACAAAAAAGAGATACAGTCAGCCTACTCCAAGGCCATCGCCCTCCTCTCCACCCTGCAACGCTCCAATGGCGGCTGGGCATGGATTGACGAGAGCGGGGAGCCGTCACAGTGGGCCACCATGAGCGTGCTCGGCAGCATGGGTCGCCTCAGGCAGCTCGGCTATCTACCCTCCGACAGCCGCCTGTCGTCGATGATTACCGATGCCGTGCTGTGGCTCGACAAGGAGACCGCCGCGCAATACCGCAAGTATCCAAAGGCCGACTATACGGCATATGTTGCCATACGCGACTATTTCAAGGATATCAAGCAGTCCTCGGCCGCTGCCCGCGTGACAGCCTCCACCGTGCAACGCATCATCGCCGACTGGAAGCGTTATGATGTCGCAGGCAAGGCCACTGCAGCCCTTATCCTAAACGACAACGGTTACCACACCACCGCTACCCGCCTGCTCGCGTCGCTGCGCGAATACTCGATCTACACCCCGGCCACTGGCCGCCACTGGCCGTCACTCGGCACGTCGGGAGTGCCCAACGTTGCAGCCACGGCACTCATCCTCGACGCGTTCAACTCCGTTGAGCCGGGGTGCCGCGACATAGACCAGATACGCCAATGGCTAATCCTCCAGAAAGAGGCTCAGAACTGGGGCAACTCAGTGGCGACATCCGACGCGATAGCCTCGATACTCGGCAGCGGCACAAAATGGACTGTCCCCGCAGCCGGAGTGGAGATCAAGGTCAACGACACCCTCGTGCCACAGACCACTACCGACCGTCAGCTCGGTTACCTGCGCACATCCATCTCCGCACTCTCACCCTCCGACGCCATGCTCTCGATAAGCAAGACACCCGCCGGCCCGGCATGGGGAGCCGTCTACTGCCAGTACCGAGGCGAGATGAAGGATATCGAGCCGCAGTCATGCGAGGCGGTATCGGTCGAGAAGCACTTCTACGTTCAGCGCGGCGACCAGTGGGAGGAGGCCGAGACATTTACAGTAGGCGACCGCGTGCGTGTCGACCTCGTGATTAAGAGCACCCGCGACATGGACTACGTCGCCATAATCGACAACCGTAGCGCATGTTTCGAGCCGGTCGAGCAACTCCCCCGACCGATATTCGCGGAGGGGATATACTTCTACCGCGAGAACCGCGATTCGGCCACCGACATGTTTGTCACCCACATGCCCAAGGGCACCTACCTGCTCTCTTATGAGCTGTTTGCCAACAACTCGGGCCGCTTCTCCTCGGGTGTGGCTTCCCTTCAGAGCCAATATGCCCCCGCCATGTCGGCCCACTCCTCAGGCCGCATCGTGACCGTCAAGGCCAAGTGATTCCCTCACATCCACCAAAAAATAGCGAGACACCCCGTCCCGCTATTTTTTTGCCCCAACCGATACATAGCCCCTCTCCCTCGCCATAATTGTAGTAGGGTCGCGACCTGTCGCGACCGCAAATATTGACGTCTCACATTGGCTACCAGCCTGTTTTCAGTCGCGACATGTCGCGACCCTACACCTATACCACAACACAATAGTTAAACAATGCAAAAAGCGATATTTTTATCGCCACATGTATTGTGGATTCAAAAACAATCACTACCTTTGCATCAGTTTTTCATGGTATTAGATTTAAGGTAAAAGGATTATTTGTCGTGAGACAAGTAATTTTTTTTTTGCACATACACTATCTTCCCGACCGAGAGAGCAAAAGTAAGGCGCCGATGCTGCCAAATGGAGAGCATCGACGCCTGTTACCTTTTAATTGCTGTAGCCCCAATATCAGAACACGGCCTTGGCGGTGGCACTTACACCGTCGGCGGTAGCCTTAACCACATATACGCCGGAGGCGAGCATCCCGCAGTCGAGAGATGTGCCCCGCTCGGAAGCGACCTTTACGCCCGCTATGGAATACACCTCAATGTCGGCCTCCACAGCTGTCTCGACACGCTTGCCGGCTATGGAGAGCCGCAAGAGGTCGGAGATGACGTCCCCGATACCCGCGGATGTGTTGGTATAGGTGAGTATGCGCATACCGTGGATGTACAACGGAGTGGTATTGTTGTTGCCGACCCACAGGGTCTTGGCCTCACCCGGCTTGCCGTGTAGCTTAATCTTTAGGTCGGTCTGGTCGCCTGAGGCGTAGACACCTTCGATATCCTGCATATCGGCCCACTCAAACTGACCCGCGTTGGCAAGCACACTGGAAATCGAAGGGAAATCGGGAACGACAAAATGGGTGTCGATATAATGGAGGTCGGCTTCCCTGAGATGGCCGTTACCCCCTTTGAGGAACGCAAACATCTCCTTGGCACCGACCGACAGGAACATGTCGACCTTGGCACAGTCGGGCAGGTACATCATTATGCTGCCACCGTTGCACTCGATGCGCATACACTGGTCGAAATTAGTCTCGGGGAGAATGATTGCGCCGGTCTTAGCTCCGGGACCACCCTTCACGCCGGCCTCGTTAAATCCCACGGCAGTGGCAGAGACCGTGCTGGCGGGATATTCAAAATCCTCCGTCTCCCACGATGCCTCAAGAAGCCGGACCTTGGAATTTTTACTCGTTCCGCAGTATTTCTTTATTTTGGCGGCGGAATCGAACCACAACCAGCCATCCTTGTCCACATCCTCCGCGTCAAAGAAGTTATAGGTTGTCTGCGCTCCGGCGGAGACAGCGACTGCAAGAGCCGCAACTAACAGTAAATTTTTCTTCATATTATCATAGTTTTATGGTTATTATACTTAATTACCGACAGCCAATTCAGGGTCACACCTCGGTCCAATCGGGATTTTGCGGTATGCCGTGATAGCGCACATCGTCCCATGCGATAGGCCAAAAGTACTGACGCGGTGCAAAGTACCGCACGCGGGTGTTACGTCCATTGACTACACGCGACATATTGATGCTCCTCTCTCCGTCCTCATCATAGACAATCTTAACCCCGAACAGCGGATTGGTGTCACCACACATGCGCTCCTCGGCCTCGCCAAGACGCAGGAGATCCCAATATGTGGTCTTCTCAAAGGCAAGCTCCACGCGACGCTCATTCAGAATGTCATCGAGCGTCACCGACGTGAGGGCAGGCATATGCACACGCTCACGGATGCGGTTTACCTTCTTCAATGCGGGGCCGGGACGACCAAGCCTATAGTCGATTTCCGCATAGTCGAGCAGCATCTCGGCATAACGCCACAAGATGCAATTCTGCGAGCTGGCATAGGTGTCGTTATCGTCAATCGTCTGATTCTCCCTCAGGAACTTCGCCATATAATAGCCCGTGCGGCTTATCGAGGCGGTAGTCGAGGAGCCGTATCGGGTAAGGTCGGCACCGGCCACCTCCTTACCGTCGACCACGGTATAGTGGATATCCATCTCATGTCCGCGCCACATAGCCCCGTCATAGAGCACGTTGGCATAGAAGCGGTAATCACGCCCCACATACGGGTCATCCTCGTCATATCCCGAACCCTGCTCGTCAATACGCTTGCCGTTGGCCATACGATATTCATCGACATGATTCTGTGTAGGGTTGTAGGCGCAGTTGACGCCTGTGAATGACGGAGCCGAGGCATCACGGTCGAGCTTATGCCCGAAAGCATACATGAAGTCGCCATCTTCGCTGTGCTGCACCTCCCATATCGACTCCTGCGAGTTCTTGGTCAGGAATATATTGCGATAAGCGGCCACCACTTCATCACGCGATGTGCCGGCAATGGGAACGAGGTCATACACATGCAGTGCCTCCACACGGTCATAGCACTTGGCGGCGGCATCAAGCATCCGGGCCGAGCGGTCGTCGGGAAATCCGAGATAAGGTTTGTCGACATTCTGGAAATGTGCCCCCGCCGCCCAGAAGTAGGCCTTGCCCTTGAGCATAAGCGCCGCACCACGGGTGGCGCGCCCCACATGCGAGGCCTCGTTGGTCGGCTCAAGCAACGCGGCAGCCTTCTCGGCCTCATCGGTGATGAAAGTCACCATCTCCTCAAAACTCGCACGGGGGAACTTCTCTTTTTCCTTAAGCGGATTGAACGAATGGTCGATAATCATCACTCCGCCATAGCGACGCCACAGTGTATAATAGTACCATGCCCGGAAAAAGTGGGCCTCCCCCATCAGGCGTTTCCTGACGTTTGACGGTATCTCATTCTCATGCTCCATAAGCAGGTTTATGGCACGTATCTCGGTGTAGTATTCCTCCCACTTGAGACGGCTGCGGCTCGTGATCTGCGACTGGCTGCCCTTGAGAATCTCGCCATATCCCGACTGATACCAGTCGCTACGGCCCACCGTAAGCTGGTCGCCAAACCACGGGTCATATTCCACCCCGTTGTTCTTTATCGCCGTCGACACAAGCACATAAAACCCCTCGTCCATATGCCGATACCATCCCGAGGTGTACTCATTGAGCAACTGCTCGTCACCCCATATCGCCGCATCTGGCAGCTTGTCTATTGGCTCGTCACGGAAAATATCATCGCACGACTGAAGCGTCAGTGACACTCCGGCGATAACAGCTATATATTTCAGTATTTTCATCATCGTACAATTTTTATAAGGCCGTTAAAGTCTTTTAAGGTCCTTAATTTAGAATCCAAAGTTGAGTGAGATACCATATGAGCGCGAAAGCGGATAGCCACGCAACGACTCGGGGTCTATGCCGTCAAGCGACGATACCGTAAACAGGTTGCCCGCCTGAAACGCCACGTTCAACGTCGAGATATGCGCCTTGCGGAGCAGGCGTGCGGGGAAATTATACCCGACCGTCAGGGAGCGCATACGCAGGTAGTTGCATCGGCGTATCCAGAATGTACTGTTGCGACGGTTGTTGTCGCCTGTAGATGCAAACTTTATGCGTGGATATTCCGCGCCCGGATTTTCAGGCGTCCAGGTATTGTCCCAATGATAGTCTTGAAAACGCTGCAACGACTGGTTCTCGAGGGTGTACAGCTCGTTGATCATCTGGTTGTAGCCGCCCGCACCCTGAAACTGCGCGTCAAAGTATATCCCCTTCCACGATGCCCCGAGGCTGAAGCCATAGGAGACTTTTGGATTGGACGAGTCATTAACATATGTAATATCCTCTATACCGAGTGTGCCGTTGCCATCCTGATCAATATACTTGATGTCGCCGGGCGCGAGAGTTGCGTTATGGCGACCATCCTGGTCGACAGGCCATGAGGCAATCTCCTCATAGCTCTGGAAAAGCCCTGCCGCCTCATACACGGCATACACGCTTGAACTGCGGCCTTTCATGCGCTGCGACGGCACGAGCGATGACTCGTCGCCCCAATCGAGCACCTTGTCATATGCCGTACCGATGTTGAACGAGATGTCATACTTGAAATCGCCTATGTTGTTGAGATGGCGCAATGTCACGTCTACACCACGGAACCGCACCTTGCCCATATTGACATGAGGCACGACTCCCCCCGTGCCCACCGAGGGTGGGAACAGGTAAGCCTCGGCATCGTTGACCATATTTGTGCGCGTGCGCTGATACCATTCCACCGAAGCCGACAGGCGGTTGTCCCAGAATCCCACATCGGCACCCACGTTGAAGTCCTTTGACTTGCCCCATGTAAGGTCGGAATTGGGGAATGAACTGATGGAGGGTAAAAGCCCGGGAGTCCATAAGCCGCCGAAATTGTACCCCTCGCCAAATGTGAAATTATAGTACTGCATGTAGCTGTACTCGCTCGCCACGCCGTCATCGCCAAGGATACCGGCCGAAGCCCTGATTTTGGCAAACGACATTATCGCAGGTGGGACGCTCTTGAAAAACGGCTCGTTTGAAATGACCCACGACGCTGACACTGTCGGGAAAAATCCCCAACGGTGCTCCGGGGCAAAACGGGTCGAACCGTCGACACGGAAGCTGAACTCGGCGAAATAGCGGTTGTCAAATCCATAGGAGGCACGGCCCACAATCGAGGCACGCTCGCTGTAGGACTCGCTGCCCGACAAGTTGCCCGTCGAGGTGTTGCCTATGACTTCGGGATACGGGCCGGGGAGATTGTCATTGATGCCGCGCAGGTATTTCTTGTGATAGTCCTGATAGTTGAGCACCAGCAATCCCGTCACATCATGCTTGCCGGCAAACGTGCGGTTATAGTTGATGCCGCCCTCGACAAGAATGTTTGTGACCTTCTGATGACGGTCAAGCATGGATATCTTGGCTTTGGGGTAGACTGTATTGGGGTCGACGGATGTCGTGCCCGAGGCCTCGTCATACAGGTACAACGCCACAGGATTGGAATATTGGGTCGTGTTATGGTGGTTAAGGTCTACAGTGCCTTTCAGATATACCTCAAGGCCCTCCACACGTGGAATCTTGTAACGCAGCACGGCATTGAGCGTATGCATGTCGGAACTTTCCTTCGTATAGCCTCCGATACCCTCCACATCCACGAGAGGATTTCCTCCTGAAATGCTCGCGAGATTTCCGTCCGTGAACCTCAGCACCTGCAGCGGCGAGTATTCGTACGCATCATCTATCACAGTATTGCTGGAGGTCTTGTAGTCGGATATCGACCCGGTGACATCAAACGACAGCGTGAGCCCCTTGAATATATCGGCGTCAATCTTGGCGGAATAGTTATAACGGTTGCGTCCGACACTCGAATACAGCCCCTTGGTATTGGTATACCCGCCCGAAATGAAATACCGTATCGACCCTATGCCGCCGGACACCGACAGCGAGTGGCGCTGTGAATGGCCCCACTTGTCGAGATAGTCGAGCATGTTCTCGTCGCCGTAGAGATTGGGATTGCGTCCTATCTCGTCAAGGTCATAGGGGGTGTAGACCTCGCTTCCCGAATTTTCCACAGCACGGTTGTACAGCTCGGCAAACTGGCGGGCATTCAGGAATTTGGGCAGGTAGGTCGCCTGCTCGAAGTTGAACTGTCCGCGATAATTCACCCGCGCCCGTCCGTCGTTTTTCCCACGCTTGGTCTGCACGAGGATGACGCCGTTGGCGGCACGGGAGCCATACACTGCCGAGGCAGCCGCGTCCTTGAGCACCGAGATGCTCTCTATGTCATCGGGATTGAGGTCGCTCAGGCGCATCTCCCCGTCGCCGGTATTGGTACCGAGACGAGGCACGCCGTCTATGACAAGCAACGGCTCCCCGTTGTTGCCACGCACGCTTATGCTGGCCTCTTTGGCCGACGACGGGTCGCCGGTCGTGACCCTGACGCCGAGACCCGCAACCTGACCGCCGAGTGCCTGGTCGACATTCATTGACGGTATGCGCTGCAAGGCCTCGCCGCTTACAGTCTCTATCGAGGCGGTAAGCCCGGTCTTCTTTGCCGTGCCATAGCCTATGACAACAACCTCGTCAAACTGTCCGGCATTGACCTTCAGATGAACCGTCACCTCTGCCATCTTCGGGGTAACCTCCACAGTCGAAGTCGAATAGCCTACGTATGAGACATTGACCTTTACGGCCTTCCCCACAGGCACCATGAGTGTAAACCGCCCGTCCGCATCAGTGACAGTGCCGCTCGGACGGTCGCTCACACGCACTGTGGCACCTATCAGAGGCTCGCCCTCCTCATCAAGGACAGTGCCCGCAATCTTGCGCATACCGTCCTGAGCAACGGCAATAACCGGCATGAGGACCAGGAAGAGGTAAATAAGAATCTGTTTCATAACAACTTTTTTCAATGAAGGATTGATAACGTATTGGTCTTGTCAGTCTCGCCGGCCTAAGGGTTGAGAAGCCGGTCGAGCTTACGGATATGATAGTCATAGAAATTACGTGTCGATGCATCACGGACGCTCGCACGACGGGAACGGTATAGCGAAAGTATATCCTTCAGCCATGCGGTCATCATCGGCTGCAGCTCGATGGGCGACAACGGCAACTCCCCTATGGCAATGCGGAAAAAAGCATGAGCGTCATCGTCCGCCGCAGCATGGCATGTCCGCTCAAACGAGCACGGGACTGAAGGGGTGCTCCCGGCAAGCATCATAGACTCAAAGTCATCGATGGCCGTAAGAGAGTTTTTCTTTGCCGAGCCACCGACTGCATCAAGCCCCGACTGGCGCGACATCACAGCAAGAGCCGCCACCTGAAGATTGCGCTCCGTGTCGTCAAGGGGCTTGCCTGCATATGTGGCGGCAAAAATGCCATGCATCGCGTCATCCACATATTGGTCGAGCGGATAGTTGGCGGACTTGTCGCGCTCATAGCCTTTCTTGATGCGGTACATGTTGACCGGCGAGAGCAGACAGCCGACTACACCCCGCTCTACCTTCTCACGCCATTCATCCGGCTCCTCAAACTTGGTCATCAGCCCCTCAGGCTCAAGCCAACCGCAAGTGCGCACTTGGTTGAGCAGCCACTCCATAGCCCGTTTCTGGTCGGCCTTGGAGAGGAAATTGCGAGCGTTACCGTCATCATGTCCCTGACGTATCTCCTTGAATCTCACGCCTCCGATATACGGCATGACATGAGCGATATGGCGTGCATATTGGTTGACAACCGCTTTATAGGTCTCATACATTCCCTCGTAGTTCTCGTCGGCCTCACCGGCCCACTCCTCAAAGTTATCCATGATTATCTTGAGGTTGGAGATGGCGAGGTCGCCCGCACCCATGTGGTCGTTGCCCAAATCCTCGGTCTGGTCGGTGGGATCGACCATCCCAAGGAACTGCTGCGCGCCAAACTCATACATCGCGTCGCCGTCCTTCTCGCGTATCCACTTGTCAAGCGTAGGCTTCTCATCCTCCATTGTCTCCGCGCCCGGTATAAGGCGGTATCCCCAGTTGATGGCGTGGATGTCATAGACGCCGACAGGAGGCGGGGTCAGGCGCACGCCTCGCTCCATGTCGCCCGGCTGGGCCACGAAGTTGTTGCGGGCATAGTCCATGATGGATGGGGTGGTACCGTATTTCTGGGTGAACGCGGGGTCACGCAGGTTATCGAGCGTGAAGGCATAGGACGCGCCCATATTGTGCATCAGCCCGAAGCAATGCCCGATCTCGTGGGCGGCGACGTAGGTAAGCGACTCATACATCACCGAGTCGGCAAATGTCTTTGTACGCACACGCGGGTCTACGGCAGCCGTCTGGGCAAAACGCCAGTCATGAAGCAGCGACAACACATTATGATACCATATCACGTCCGCGCCGAGTATCTCGCCCGTGCGGGGGTCGGCATATGACGGACCCATGGCATTGGCTGTAGGGGTGACGCAGTAACGTACACAGCAATAGCGCACGTCATCGGGGTCAAATTCCGGATCATCCTTCGGGTAATCGCGTGCCTCGACGGCATTTTTGAATCCGGCGGCCTCAAAAGCCTCATTCCAATATTCGATACCCTCCTTCACTGCCCCGCGCCACTTCTCGGGAAATGCCGAGTCGACGTAGAACACTATTTTTTTCTTCGGCTCGACGAGCTTGCCTGCAAAGTATGCCTCACGGTCCTCGTCACGCGGCTCAAGGCGGAAGCGGTTGATGATGCTGTAATTCTTCATTCCGTCATGATTGGACGAATACAGCCGCTTGCTGTCACTGAAATATCCCACACGGTTGTCCTGAAGGCGGGGCTTCATCGGTTCGTCGGGCAACTTCAGCAACGAGCGCGACACAACCACCGTATAGGGACGCCGGCGGTCATCGGTCGTATAGGCAAGCCGGCTTTCGACCTCAAGATTCAACGGAAACGACTTGACTCCGGTTATCGAGGAGCCGTCGGCATAAAACGACCCGTCGATACCTCTGCGTCCGCTCAGTGCATTGGCTATGGGATTATTCTCGCGGATAGGCGATATAACCTTCTCGTCCCCGGCAAAGAACTTTGTAACATCCACAAGGACGTTACCGTTGGCACGATGTTCCTTTATTGCAAAGCCTTTGAGCACAGGGTCAAGGAAATTACGCTCAAACGAAGCCTTTATGGGATCCCCTTCGGGCACCACGTCGCGATATTGCAGCATGTGCATGTAGACATTGTTCCCATCCTTTGAAAAGCGCACCAATATGGGTGTCATATTCATCTCCCCGGCAACAAAATCGCCTGTATTGGAAAGACTCTTCACGCGGCTCACGAGCATATAGGTATGGGAAAACACGCTGTCGGGCAATTCAAGCAGCAGTTTGCCCTTCTTGTCAAGATATGCGGTGAACAGCCCCCTGTATGCCGTGGAATTTGCTATAGCCTTTTCCATCGCCACGCTGTCCTTTGCCGCCTCGGATTGCTCCACGGCAGGTTTAGGGGATTTTTTCTTAAATAGTCTGGCTTCCATTGTCTGCGGACAGGTCAGCAGTACGCCCGCAGCCAACATACACTTCGAGATTTGCAGCAGCTTCTTCATGATTCAATCACTAAAACAGAGGTAGACAATCAATTACTATATTTCTAATGGTCCCGGTCTCGGGCCGGCCTATCGTGGCACGCAATCACATGAGCATAAATATTCACCGTCACGAAAGCCTAACAATGCAAAGATAACAAAAACTTTCAATAATTAGCATATTTCAACAAAAATATATGACATGGAATCGACATGAATATACATGCAATTATGCACATCCAACCGATGCTTTCACCCGATTAGGCATCGTGTATTATGAATTATGCATTATTTGAGGTAACTTTGTGGCAATTATGGGAGAACTGTTCACATACCACAGATTGCCAAACGGGTTGATGATGGTGCATCGCCGCTGCGAGGGGCCGGTGGAATATTGCGGTTTGACGGTCAACGCCGGTTCGCGCGACGAGACACCCGACCGTCATGGGCTGGCCCACTTTGTGGAGCACACCATCTTCAAGGGCACCGACCGCCGCCGCTCATGGCACATAATCAACCGCATGGAAGCTGTCGGCGGTGAGCTTAACGCATTCACCACCAAGGAGGAGACAACCCTCTACTCGGTATTCCCGACGGGAAATCTCGCCCGTGCCGTGGAATTGCAGGCCGACCTCGTGACGCGCTCCCGATTTCCACGACCCGAGATTGACCGTGAGCGCGAGGTTGTCGCCGACGAGATAAACTCATATCTCGATTCCCCGTCGGAAGCCATCTTTGACGACTACGACGACCTGATATACGCAGGTTCGGAGTTGGGGCACAACATCCTCGGCACCACGACATCAATTGAGGCGTTCAATCCCGAGATATGCCATGATTTCCTCTCGCAGCATTATGTGCCCTCCAACATGGTGTTCTTCCATATGGGAGAGACTGCGCCAGACCGTGTATTCCGCACAGCCGAGCGACATCTCGCCCAGCTCGATCATCCCTCACCCGGTCGGCGACGCATAGCCCCGCCGCTCCTCCCCGTCTTTGACATCACACGCCCCATCGACTCTCACCAGGCCCACACCGTCATAGGGGCGCGCATCCCGGGCATCTATTCCGACCGGCGGTATGCCGTAGCCCTACTGTCAAACATTCTCGGAGGGCCGGGAATGAACTCCCTGCTCAACATCGCATTGCGCGAGCGGCGCGGAATGGTGTATGCGGTCGACGCGTCGACCGCGCTATACACCGACTGCGGCACGTTTACCATCTACTTTGGCTGTGATCCCGAGGATACGTCACGTTGTCGGCGCATCGTCAACGGCCAACTGCGGCGATTGGCTGACGCACAGCTGTCCCGGCGCGCCCTCGATGCAGCCAAAAAGCAATATATCGGCCAACTGACAGTCGCCTCCGACAACCGCGAACAGCTTGCCCTATCCACCGCCCGAGCCACACTCTATCATGGTCGTGCCCTCGCGCCCGGAGAGGTGGCCGAGCGCATCAACGCTGTCTCGCCGCAGGAATTGCAGGAGGCCGCGTCTCTCATTGCCCCCGAGCGTTGTTCCATTCTCACTTTGAGGTGAGAAACTGTCCTATTTGTCGCCCGGAAGGCGACTTTTAGATAAAAATTAGTAACTTCGCACACAATTCAGGCAATTTATGAAGATAGGAAATATCGACCTCGGAAACCGCCCGGTGATGCTCGCCCCCATGGAGGACGTCACCGACCACTCGTTTCGCCTCATCTGCAAGGAGCAGGGAGCCGACATGGTGTACACCGAGTTTGTCTCGGCCGATGCCCTCATACGCAATATAGCAGCCACCACCCGCAAGCTCCATATCAACCCGGCAGAGCGTCCGACAGCCATACAGATTTATGGCCGCGAAGTCGAGCCGATGGTCGAGGCGGCACGCATCGTCGAGGAGGCGGCCCCCGACCTGCTCGACATCAACTTCGGATGCCCGGTGAAAAATGTCGCCGGCAAGGGCGCAGGGGCAGGTATGTTGAGGGATATTCCCAAGATGCTTGAGATAACCCGTGCGGTGGTAAAGGCGGTGAATATTCCCGTTACCGTCAAGACGCGCCTCGGATGGGACGCCGAGTCAAAAATTATAGTCGAGCTTGCCGAGCAGCTACAGGACTGCGGCATACAGGCACTGACCGTCCATGGCCGCACACGCGCACAAATGTATAACGGCGAGGCCGACTGGGAGATGATAGCCCGCGTGAAGGAAAACCCGCGCCTCACCATACCCCTCATCGGCAATGGTGACATAACCACGCCGCAACGGGCAGCCGAGGCTTTCTCCCGATACGGTGTGGACGGCGTGATGGTGGGCCGCGCATCCATAGGCGCGCCGTGGATATTCCACGACATAAAGTCCTACCTGAGCGATGGTGACAGCTACGCTACGCTGTCGACAGCCGAGATGTTTGGGCTGCTGCGCCGCCAGATTGCCGAGAGCATATCCAATATCGACGAGAAACGCGGCATCCTCCACATACGCCGACATCTCGCGGCATCTCCGTTGTTCAAGGGCATCCCCCATTTCCGCGAGACCCGCATAGCGATGCTGCGGGCCGACACCCATGCGGAGCTTGACGCCATACTGTCGCGCGTGGAGCACGATATACTCCCCGCCATCAACCGGCAATGATGCAGATTCACACGACCAATCATAATACATTAACCATAATCCGCTCTATGAAACATATCATTTTCACCTCATTACTTGCACTTGCAGCCGTCCTGACATCATCGGCTGCCGAGCCGACACGCTATGAACTGAACATCGGCGACTTCACCGAGCTGAAAGTCATTGAGGGACTCAACGTCGACTACTATTGCAACTCCGACTCGGCGGGAAAGGCCGTATTCACCACCACCCCCGACCTTGCATCCGTGCTTATGTTCTCCAACTCCAAGGGAAAACTGGAAATGCAGATTTCGACCGACGGCATCGACTATGACGACCTGCCGACAATAAAGGTATATTCCAACTTCCTCACATATGTGGAGAACAGCGGCGACTCCACCGTGCGCGTGATTACAGTCGCAGGCACCCCGCAGTTCAAGGCCAAGCTGATAGGCAACGGACGGCTCGCCGTCCGTGACATCCACGCCGCCTCGGTAGGCGCATCGCTATCGACAGGCAACGGCACTCTCGTCATATCGGGTAAATGCGACCGTGCAAAGCTCGGAATGACCGGCTCTGGCACCGTACAGGCCGATGACCTCAAGGCCGGCCGCGTCAAGTGCACGCTGCTCGGCACAGGGTCGGTGGGCTGCTGGCCTACCGACAACCTCACGATAGTGGGAGCGACATCGGGAAAGGTGTATTACCGTGGTGACCCGGCTGTCATAAAGAATACCTCCATAGGCATCAAGGCCGTCAAAATCGACGAATAAACCATCGACTCCATGGCGAGCACCGACATGAAACTGCGCACGGCGCGTACCATCAAATGGAACCTCATCGACAAGGTTTCATCTCAGGTGCTGTATGCCGTGACAGGCATAGTGCTCGCCAACGTCCTGTCGCAGGAAGACTTCGGTCTTGTCGGGGCGGTATTGGTATTTCAGGCATTCGCGTCATTGTTTGTCGACAGCGGGTTCTCCTACGCGCTGATACAGCGCAAGCGTCCTACGAGACTTGACTACAGCTCTGTACTGTGGTTCAATATCGGCGTGGCTGTCATCATATATACTGTCCTGTTTGCGGGAGCGCCGCTGATTGCCCGATGGTTTCAGGGCGACGAGCGTCTCATCCCACTCTCACGCGTCATGTTCCTGTCGTTCATCATCAACGCCTCGGCAATAGTTCAGACCAACCGCCTGATGAAGCGCATGAACGTGAAGATGATTGCCGTCTCCAACACCGTGGGACTCGTGGCGAGCGCGGCTGTCGGCATACTGCTCGCCCTGCGCGGCTACGGGGCTTGGGCGATAGTGTGGCAGACGCTGACGCTCAACACCGTCAAGAGCGCGATACTCTGGTGCACCTCGAGATGGTATCCGCTGCTGCGATTCTCGTGGCGCTCCCTGCGGTCATTCTTCAATGTAGGAGCCGGGGTAGCCGTGTCATCGTTCCTCAACACGGTGTTTCTCAATATCTACTCATTCATCATCGGCAACCAGGTGGGACTACGCGCCCTCGGCTACTACACGCAGGCCGACAAGTGGAGCAAGATGGGCATCATGTCCCTGTCGCAGATTCTGACCTCGTCGTTCCTGCCCGTGCTGTCACAGTTTCAGGACGACCGCGAGCGGTTTGGCCGCGCCATCATGAAGATGAACCGCTTCACCGCCTATGTCATGTTCCCGGCCGTCGGAATGCTTATGGCCATGGCTAAGCCGCTGTTCCATCTCCTGTTCGGAGTAAAGTGGGACCCCTCGATTGTCCTTTTCCAGATACTGCTGTTGCGCGGCATCTTCACTGTCCTGTCGTCGCTATACAACAACTATATCCTCGCCCTGGGACACTCCAAGACCCTCGTTTGGCTCGAAGTGCTCAAGGATGGAGCGGCACTTGTCGCTATAGTGGCCACAATGCCGTTTATCACCATCGCCCCACCCTACAATCTCACCTACGGCATAAAGATACTGCTGTGGGGACAGCTCGCCGCCTCGGCTCTCACATGCGCCGTAGCCTTGACTGTCACCTCGCGCATAACGGGGCACGGCATAATGCGCTTCATCCGCGACAGCCTCCCCTATGCCGCCTCCACCGTGCTCATCGTCATACCGATGCTTGCCCTCGCACGCCACATCGCATCCCCCCTCTGGCTCCTAATCGCCCAAAGCATCGTCGGCGCCGGCCTATACCTCATAATCAACCGCGCCCTCGACTCCCGCATACAGAGCGACGCCCTCGGCTACCTCCTTCATCGCTTCCGCCGACATTAGCCATATTAGCCCCATTTTAACATATTAAACTTTTTAATAAAATGAAACCGTCCATTACTCTCGCCGCTATCGCGGCTCTTGCCCTTGCCTCCTGCGGCACAAAAAACGCCTCACCATCCCAACAGGCCGACACCGATGCCGACACGGGAGCCACCACCCTCTATACCTCCATGCTCGGGCAATGGAGCATAGAGAATGTCGTCATCAATGACACCCTCTATGCCCGACCCGGAGAAATCCCCCCCGGCAACATGCAATATATCAACTTTAACAATGACAGCACATTCTCCATCAATACCAACTGCAATATGTTGGCAGGCCAGTATATCATACACGGCGACTCAATCAAGCTGGAAAATATCTGCATTACCGAGATGGCCTGTGACAACATGCTCGTTGAGGAGCTTCTTTCAAAAGTGCTCCCGTCGGTCAGCACCATAGATATGGAAAATGATTCGATCACGCGGCTCAATACTCCCGACTCCGGATATATCGTACTGCGCAAGTCACCCGTCGAGGTAAAAAAAGTGGATTAATCGCACTGAAACACGACACAGCACAATTTACAAAACAAAAAACACCGACTATGTGAAAAATTTTTCCATTTCACGCTTTGTATTATCAATTTATTATATACTTTTGCACAGATTTATGTCGTACCGCTCGTCGCGAGACGGGAGTCCGGCAGGCTGGCAGCCTTCCCCCGGCTGCCAGTTTTTTATTATAAAAAAATTGCATATGTCGCGGGAAAGGAGTACTTTTGTGGGCTAAATTTCCGCACCGGGCATATAGAAGCGGGTCGCAGAGGCCCCACCCGACGGGTTAACCTGTAAAATTATCATTAACAGATGTACGTAATCGTAGAGATTCAAGGACAACAGTTCAAGGCAGAAAAGGACAAGTTCTTGTATGTTCACTTCCTGGGCGAGAATGTCAAGGAAGGCGAGACGGTCGAGTTTGACCGCGTGCTCCTCGTTGACGAGGACGGTGCCGTTAAGGTCGGCGCTCCTACCGTAGAAGGGGCAAAAGTAGTTTGCGAGGTAAAACGTCCCCTCGTGAAAGGTGAAAAAGTTATCGTCTTCAAGAAGAAGCGTCGCAAAGGCTATCGCCGCAAGAACGGCCATCGCCAGTATTTCACCCAGGTAGTGATTAAAGACGTAGTCGCATAACCCCTTAAAAACCGTAAAGAAATGGCACATAAAAAAGGTGTAGGTAGTTCGAAGAACGGACGCGAATCCGAAAGCAAACGCCTCGGTGTGAAGATTTTCGGCGGTCAGGCTGCCAAGGCTGGCAACATCATCAAGCGTCAGCGTGGCACAGCCCACCATCCCGGTCAGAACGTGGGTATGGGCAAGGATCACACAATCTATGCGCTCATTGATGGCGTCGTTGTCTTCACCGAAGGCAAGAACGGCCGCAAATTCATCAATGTAAGCCCCGTAGAGAAGGCTTAACGCCGCTCACCGACAAGACAAAAAGGCTTCTTCTCATCATTGAGCGGAAGCCTTTTTTATTAACTATATCTATCCTGCTCCCAAATGCCCGACTTCAACCTCATGCAGCGCGTAAAGCGCGACCTGTACGCCATGCGCAACGGCGCAATCGCCGACCGCCTACGCCGACTCGGCAGCCCCCACCGCATAATCTTCGGCCTCAACCTGCCGCAGCTTACCGAGATTGCCTCCCGATATGCCGGAGACCCGGCTCTCGCCGAGGAACTGTGGGCCAACACTTCCACCCGAGAGAGCATGTTGCTCGCCCCTATAATCTACCCCGCAGAGGGTATGACGATGGAGACCGCGCTCCGCTGGATTGACACCATCCCGTCGGCCGAGGTAGCCGATATCCTCTGCCACCGTCTGCTGCGCAAGCTCGACTTTGCCCCCGCGCTTGTCGACGCCCTCGCCCGCTCTCCCCGCGACATCGACCGATACACTGCGCTGCGCCTCGCCTTTAACTTGCTCCCCTCACGTCCTGACGTTGCCCGCTCCCTTGCCGAGGCCGAGTTGTCATCGGGCACTCCTCTCACAGCCTCAATATGCCGCGCACTCATCGACGAGATCGATTTCCTGATGGAATAACAAAACCGCAACAAAATCCGCAATACAGTAGGAATTGCCACATATTTGCCTTATATTTGCCATATACAAACCTTACCATATGATAACCCGAGCCATATCCGGAGCCGTCTACGTAGCGGCAATCGTAATCTGCATATTATTGGGACAATGGACATTCATAGCCCTAAGCCTGTTGCTTGCCATCACCGGTCTCAATGAGTTTTACCGTCTTGCCAACGGCAATAAAAAGGAACGCCCCGTAACCCTATGCGTAGACATCGCGGGAGGCATACTCCTTATCCTTGGCCTCTCATCCTCGGCCATGAGAGCCGTAGCCGACCCCTTCGGGCTTTCGCCCCTCCCCCAAATCACTTACTTTCTCCCCTATCTCGCCTACCTGCTTGCCCGACCCGTAATACAGCTCTACACCAAGGAGCAATCGCCGCTTACAAATATCGCCGTCTCATACATGGGACAAGTATATATCGCCCTACCGCTGGGACTTATGACCTGCATATACAGCCAATACGGCACACCGCATATCGTGCTGGCGATGTTCATCATGATATGGGTCAACGACACGGGAGCCTACCTCGTGGGGCGCACATTCGGGCGGCATCGTCTCTTTGAACGCCTATCGCCAAAAAAATCGTGGGAAGGATTCTGGGGCGGACTTGCCTTCTCCATAGGCTCGGCGCTCGTAATGAAATGTCTTTTCCCGAGCTATTTCCCCATGTTCTCCATCGCGCAAATGGTCGGTTTGGCGGCAGTCGTAACCCTCTTTGCCACATGGGGCGACCTCACTGAATCTCTTATTAAGCGTACCCTCCATGTCAAGGACTCGGGCACGGTGATGCCGGGTCACGGCGGCATACTCGACCGCATCGACTCCCTGCTGCTCGTCGCACCCGCCACACTGCTCTACCTCTTGCTCATCTAAGAGGGAATCACTAACTTTGCAGACGATAAACCCCATATGTACAACTGTGGCATAGATGCCGTCACATAACCATATAAACCAATGAGCGACCAGCGATATAACATGAGAGGCGTGTCGGCCTCCAAGGAGGATGTACACAACGCCATCAAGAACGTCGACAAGGGACTATACCCCAAAGCTTTCTGCAAGATAATCCCCGACATTCTCGGTGGAGACCCCGACTACTGCAACATCATGCACGCCGACGGCGCGGGCACCAAATCATCGCTTGCCTATGCCTACTGGCGCGAGACCGGCGACATCGGCGTGTGGAAAGGCATCGCGCAGGACTCGCTGATAATGAACATCGACGACCTGCTCTGCGTGGGCGCGACCGACAATATCCTGCTCTCATCGACCATAGGACGCAACAAGCTCCTCATCCCAGGCGAGGTAATAGCCGCCATCATCAACGGCACTGAGGAACTGCTCGCCGAGCTGCGCAAGATGGGCGTCACCATCTACTCGACAGGCGGCGAGACAGCCGACGTGGGCGACCTTGTGCGCACCATCATCGTCGACAGCACCGTCACCGCCCGTATGCGCCGCAGCGATGTCATCAACAACGCCAACATCAAGGGGGGCGACGTCATAGTCGGCCTTGCCTCCTACGGACAGGCGACCTACGAGGCCGGGTACAACGGCGGCATGGGCAGCAACGGCCTGACATCGGCACGCCACGACGTGTTCTCAAAGGAGGTCGCCGCCAAATACCCCGAGACCTACGATGCCGCCGTGCCCGAGGAGCTTGTCTACTCAGGCTCGCTACGCCTCACCGACGCGGTGGAAGGCTCTCCGCTCAACGCCGGTCGCCTCGTCCTCTCACCCACACGCACATATGCCCCAGTCATCAAGCGCATACTCGACGAGATGCGTCCACGCGTACACGGCATGGTGCACTGCTCGGGCGGCGCACAGACCAAAATCATGCACTTTGTCACCGACAAGCATGTCATCAAGGACAACCTCTTCCCCATCCCACCGCTGTTTGAGATGATACAGCGCGAGAGCGGCACCGACTGGGCCGAGATGTACAAAGTGTTCAACATGGGCCACCGCATGGAAATCTATGTCGCTCCCGAGGATGCCGACAGAATAATGTCCATCTCCGAGGAGTACGGCATACCGGCCCGCATCGTGGGTCGCGTGGAGGATGCCCAGAGCAACCGCCTCACCATCATCTCCGACAAGGGGACGTTTGAATATTAACGGACACTCCGATGAGACTGCTACCGGGCCTCACCCTGCTCATCGCGCTTGCCATCGCCTTTCTCAGCGGTTGTCGCAGTGGCGCGTCAGGCGGGGAGGAGACGACCGACACCCTCACCCACAGGCTTCCGGATACCCTGCGTGTCGGCACCTTATACAGCCCCTTGTCCTACTTTATCTACCGCGAGCAACAGATGGGATATGACTACGACCTCGTGACGCGCCTCGGTGCCGACAAGGGGATGGCAATCGACCTGCATGTTGCCAACAGCATGGCATCGCTCCTCGAAATGCTCGACTCGGGACAAATCGATCTCATAGCCTACGAGGTGCCCATCACCGCCGAATACCGCGACCGCGTGCTCCCGTGCGGCAACGAGAACATAACCAGCCAGGTGCTCGTGCAGCCCAAGCGCGACGATGGTTCGCGCATCGAGGATGTGACCCAGCTCGTCGGCAAGGATGTGTATGTCGAGAAAGGCTCCAAGTATGAACACCGCCTCAACAACCTCAACAATGAGCTTGGCGGCGGCATCGCCATCCACCCCATAGACCGCGACACACTCATCACCGAAGACCTCATCACGATGGTATCGGAGGGAAAGATACCGCTCACAGTCGTCGACAGCGACATAGCCCGCATCAACAAGACCTACTACAACGACCTCGACATCACGCTCCCCGTCAGCTTCCCGCAACGCTCGTCGTGGGGAGTAAGCCCCTCCAAACCTTGGCTTGCTGACTCCATCAGCGCGTGGATGGGCGAGGACGCGCCCCGGCGCACGCGCGCGGAGTTGATGAAACGCTACTTTGAACTGAGCAAGAATGACGCGACCACCTTTACCCTCGACCTTTCCAAGGGGCATATATCGCCGTATGACAAGCTGTTCCGCAAGCATGCCGCCACTCTGGGCTGGGACTGGCGCCTGCTCGCAGCGCAGGGATTTGCCGAGAGCCGGTTTGACTCGACCGTCGTGTCCTGGGCCGGGGCGCGCGGCATCATGCAGATTATGCCCGGCACGGCACGTGCATACAAGCTGCCCGCATCGCGCATGACCAACCCCGAGGCAAGCATCGAGACAGCCGTCGCCATAATACGCGACCTCGACAAGTCGCTGTCGGCAAAGGTCAAAGACCCCGAGGAGCGCAAGAAATTTGTCGTCGCCGCCTACAACTCCGGCATCGCCCATGTGTATGATGCCATCGCCCTTGCAGCCAAGTATGGCAAAGACCCGCAGGTGTGGTACGGCAACGTCGAGGAGGCAATAATGATGAAGTCAAAGCCCGAATACTACAACGACCCCGTGTGCCGTTACGGCTACTTCCGCGGACGACAAACCACGGCATACGTAAAAAAAGTTTTTGACTTCTACAACCGAACAAAAAGGCATGTCAAATTGTAAATACATCGTGCCAAGAATTAAATTGTATTAAATTAGCTCAACTAACATTTATGAAGAGAAGATATTTTACCGTAGCACTCGTGCTTGCAATCGCAGGCTCCCTGTTAACAACATCATGTATCGGCAGCTTCGCCCTCACAAAAAAGTTGCTCGGATGGAACTCGCATGTAGGCAACAAGTTTGTCAACGAGCTGGTATTCTTCGCGTTCTGGATTCTCCCTGTGTATGAAGTATGCGCCCTTGCCGACGTACTCGTCATCAACAGTATCGAGTTTTGGAGTGGCAACAATCCCGTGGCGTCGGGCACCAAAGTCATCGACGGCCAAGATGGCCGCTATCTCGTGGAGTGTGACGGGAAAGGATACACCATCACAAGCGAGAACGACAAGAGCGTCGTGCGCCTCGACTTTGATGACACCGACAACTCGTGGAGCGTCAACTATGACGGCACGTCCCACAAGTTCCTGACATTTGTCGACGACACCCACGTGCGCATGACCGCCCCCGACGGCTCGTCGCAGCTCGTCGAGCTATCACAGGCCGGCGTCTACGCCTATCAGCAGATTGCCACCGGCGCCTCCTTCGCCCAAAACTAATCCCCGTTCAATACCGCACTATGGCAGGGGCGTATCACAGACACGCCCCTGTCTCTGTATTTTACAAGAAACGATATGAGACAAAAAATACTGTACATGGCCATCGGCGCGGCGATGGCGGCATCGGCTGCCGAGACGCTGCCCGACCTCGCGCGGCCGCTCGACATCCCGCTATACCTCAGCGGCAACTTCGGCGAACTGCGGCCCAACCATTTCCATTCGGGACTCGACTTCAAGACACAGGGTCGCACGGGGCTGCCGATACACTGCGCCGACGACGGATATGTGTCGCGGGTGGTGGTGTCGCCGTGGGGATTTGGCCGCGCCGTCTACGTGACCCATCCCGCCACAGGACTGACGACAGTCTACGGGCATCTCGAGTCCTTCGCACAGAAGATAGACGAGCCTGTCAGGAAAGAGCAATACGACCGCGAGTCGTTCCGGGTTGACCTCAATTTCCAGCCGGGGGAGATACCTGTCAAAAAGGGTGAGGTCATCGCCCGCAGCGGCAACTCCGGGTCGTCGGGAGGGCCTCACCTCCACATGGACGTGCGGGACACAAAGACCAAGCACACCCTCGACCCGATGCCCTACTTCAAGAAATATATCGCCGACAACGTCGCGCCACAGATGCGGTCGCTCGCCCTCTATGCCGTCGAGGGGGAAGGAGAGGTCGGCACCGGGGCGCGTGCCGTCTACAATGCCACTCCAGGAGCCGTATTCAAGGCGTGGGGGAAGGTTATCCCCGGAATAAAGGCCTATGACCGCATGACAGGCACATCCAATATCTACGGTGTCAAGTACCTGACGCTCACTGTCGACGGGCGGGAGGTCTACCGCCGCGTCATCGGTGAGGTGGACTTCAGCAGCACACGCGGAGTAAACACCCTTATCGACTACCCCGACATGAGCCAACGCGGCTCATGGGTGATGACTACCGATGTCCCCGCCTCTCGTCCGCTCGGGGAGATGGAGACTGTAGGCGAAAACATGGGCATGCTCAACATCGACCATGAGCGCGACTACAAGTGCAAATGGGTGATGCGCGACGAGCATGGCAATACCGCCACAGTCCCCTTCACAATACGAGGCGTCAAGGCCCCCATAGCCCGCATAACCCCAAAAGGCGACCGCCTGAGCTATCAGGACAAGAACACCTATCGCGGCGATGGATTTGCCGTGGAGCTGCCTGCGGGCACACTCTACGATGACACCTACTTCACGGCGACCGCCACACCGTCATCGCCCTACCTGTCTCCCGTCGTCTTGGTGGGCAGTCCCGACATACCGCTGGCCGGCAACTACACTCTCGCCATCGATGTCAAGCGCGACACGCTGCCCGACAAGCGGCAATACTGCATCGTAAGGCTTGGAGGGAAGAAGGCGGCATCGGTCGGCGGCAAATACTCCGACGGCAAACTCACGGCCCAGGTCAACCGCTTTGGCCGCTATGCCGTCACCGCCGACACCAAGGCCCCTGTCATCACCCCCGAAAACAAAGCCGCATGGGGCAAGACAGGGCGCATCTCCTACCGCATAGCCGACAACCTGAGCGGCATCGACCAATACCGCTGCGAGATTGACGGGCGGTGGGTGATGCTCGAATACGACGGCAAAACAGGCCGGTTCACCTACCGCCTCGACCCCTCGCGCGTCACCCGGGGAAAAGCCCACAAAGCGGTAGTCACAGTCACCGACGCCTGCGGCAACACCTCCACCTCCACCACCTCATTCAATTGGTAAAAATAGCCATATGACAACCGATAACCAAATTTACCTCACCCAATCGCCAAACTTTGACTCTTTGGTTGACAAAATTGTTAGACTAGTATCGGATACCAAGGCTAAAATTGTCGCCCAAATTAATGATGCTCTTGTCATCACCAATTGGCATATTGGCGAATACATCGTTGAATACGAGCAGCAAGGCAATACACGCGCAACTTACGGGGATGCCTTAATCAAGAACCTGTCACGACAGCTGTCACTGAAATTAGGCAGAGGTTTCAGTCGTTCCAACCTCCAAAATATGAGGAGATTTTATCTCTATTATCCAATATGCCAAACAGTGTCTGGCAAATTAAGTTGGTCTCATTGGTGCGAATTGCTAGAACTTGACGATGAACTTGAACGTAAGTTCTATGAAAACGAGTCAATCGCACAAAATTGGAGCGTAAGGACACTAAAACGACAAATAAACGCAGGCCTATTTCTCCGTCTAGCCAAAAGCCGCGACAAAAGCGGCATACTTGAATTAGCCCGTGACGGACAATCAATATCAACCCCTGCTGATGCGGTAAAGGATACGTATGTGCTCGAATTTTTAGGGCTTCCTGAAAGTGTCAGTCACTCGGAAGCGACAATCGAACAGGCATTAATCGACAACCTTCAGCAATTTCTTCTTGAACTTGGAAAAGGTTTTGCCTTCATATCCCAACAATATCCGATACACGTAGGCAATGAGCATTACCATGCAGACCTCGTGTTCTATCATGCGATACTGAAGTGCTATGTGGTGATAGACTTGAAACGTTCAGGAGTCAGACATCAGGATATTGGACAGATGAATATGTATCTCGGATATTTTGCAAAGGAGGTCTCACAGCCCGACGACAACCCTCCCATAGGGATTGTGCTCGGACACACAAAGAATGACCTTGTCGTCGAATATGCGACCTATGGAATGGATTCAAATATATTTGTCTCAAAATACCAGTTGTTCCTGCCAAACCGTGATGAATTGAGGGAGGTGATACGTTCCATTATCAATTCATAGGACGCTTTATTTAATCCATAATTGCAAATGTGGGTGGAAAAGTGTAATTTTGCTTATTCGCTATCAGTGGTGAATGACAATCGACATAAAACTATAAACTATACGAAAGATGGATAACCAAGATTTGATGAAGGATGTCATCGCCAAGGCACAGGTGTGGCTCGGCGACGGATACGACGAGAAGACACGCGCCGAGGTGAAGAGGATGCTCGACGCCGATGACAAGACGGAACTTGTAGAGTGCTTCTACAAAGACCTCGAATTTGGCACGGGCGGCCTGCGCGGCATCATGGGCGCCGGCTCCAACCGCATGAACAAGTACACCGTGGGGGCAGCCACCCAGGGACTTGCCAACTACCTGAAGGTCGCCTTTGCAGACCTACCCGAGATTTCGGTGGTCGTGGGTCACGACGTGCGCAACAACAGCCGCGAGTTTGCCGAAATCGTAGCCGACATCTTCTCGGCCAACGGCATCAAGGTGTACCTCTTTGACAGCTTCCGCCCGACGCCCGAACTGTCATTTGCCATCCGCGAGCTTGGCTGCCAGAGCGGTGTCAACATCACCGCCTCCCACAATCCCAAGGAGTATAACGGCTACAAGGCATATTGGGCTGACGGAGCGCAGATTATCGCGCCCCACGACAGCAACATCATCGACTATGTGAACAAGATTGTCGGCGTGGAAGCCATCAAGTTCCAGGGCGACCCCGCCAAGATTGAAATCATCGGCGAGGAGATGGACCGCAAGTTCCTCACCGCCATCAAGGGCCTGTCGCTCAGTCCCGATGTCATCGCGCGTCACCACGACCTGAAGATAGTCTACACCCCCATCCACGGCACGGGCGTGAAACTTGTGCCCGAGTCGCTTGCCAACTACGGCTTCACCAACATCATCCACGTGCCCGAGCAGGACATCCCCAGCGGCGACTTCCCCACTGTCGTGTCGCCCAACCCCGAGGAGCCGTCGGCAATGGCAATGGCGATAGCCAAGGCCAAGGAGGTGAACGCCGACATCGTGCTCGCATCCGACCCCGACGCCGACCGCATCGGCTGCGTCATCCGCAACGCGCAGGGCGAATACCAGCTCATCAACGGCAACCAGATATGCCTCATACTGCTCAACTACCTGATGACCCGCAACGCCGAACTTGGCAAGCTGACAGGCAACGAGTATATCGTCAAGACAATTGTCACCACCGAGGCCATCAAGTCGGTAGCCGACAAGAACAACATCAAGATGTATGACTGCTACACCGGCTTCAAGTGGATTGCCGCCGTCATCCGCGACAACGAGGGCACCGCACGCTATCTCGGCGGTGGCGAGGAGAGCTACGGATTTCTCGCCGAGGACTTTGCCCGCGACAAGGACTCTGTGTCGGCCATCTCGCTAATGGCCGAGGTCGCAGCATGGGCCAAGGAGAAGGGTATGGACTTCATGCAGATGCTTCAGGATATCTACATCAAGTATGGTTTCTCGCGCGAGGCCGGCGTCAGCGTGGTGCGCAAAGGCAAGACCGGCGCAGAGGAGATTGTGGCCATGATGAAGAACTTCCGCGAGAATCCACCCCGCAAGCTCGGCGGAAGCGACGTAGTGCTCGTCAAGGACTATGCCGACCTCAATGCCCGCAACCTCAAGACAGGCGCAACCGATAAGCTCGACATGCCCACGACATCCAATGTGCTCCAGTATTTCACCGAGGATGGCACGAAGGTGTCGGTACGCCCCTCCGGCACAGAGCCTAAGATAAAGTTCTACATCGAGGTGAAGGGCACGCTTGCCTCCGAGGCTGAATATGACGCTACAGTGGCCGCTGCCGACACCAAGATTGCCGCAGTCAAGGCCGATCTCGGCATCTAACCCCTAACCCCTAACGCTTACAGCGAGGGACGCCTGTATGATGGCGTCCCTCGCTGTATTGCGTTAGAGAGGAGTTATTGTAGCTAAGATAGCTAATCGATATGGGAGGAATTTTGTTTTTAACATCTTCATTTTAGAAGATTATTTTGCGGTTATAGGAATAACCGCTATTTTTGTAACGAATCGGAATAGTCTGATTCATCATATACTATAGAAAAGCGTTTCCGCTTTATCCTTTCGAGGAAAATCGCCAATTTTTCAATCACAGAAGGGTCAAGCAGCCAAGACGCTCATGCTTGTCGCATATCCGCCCCCGACAAGGGGAGTCGATATATCGGCATGGCGTGGGGTGGACTGTTTATTTCTGTGATGGGCGTTTGGCGATGCCTCCTTGAAAATAAACTGAACATGTCCTACGCCTTTCTTTTTTATAAACCTCCAAAATCATATTGGATCAGGGGACATATCCAATACCGTATATAATCATGAAAAAGTATTTGTGCTATGCCCTGGCAGCGATGCTGTCGCTGTGGGTAATCGGATGCAGCGACAATGATCCCGACAATCCCGACGAGCCGACTCCCGACAATCCCGAGCAACCTGTCATTGACCCCAACCAACCTGTCCCAGACCCTGAAGGGACAATCATGGTAAATGTGCTGAATGACGGCGAGGATGTGTATATAAATGGTTTCAGTAATATCAAGATAGACAATCGCAATAACTTTGCATCGACAAAAGACAATATATGGTACTCCAACTACGGAACACCTTGGTGTGAATATGTATCTGTAGGTGAGGTCAACGGTCTTGGAAATATAGTCTCAATACCTGAGACTGGATGGAGCGACAATATTTCAGTAATTGCGGGTAATGGCTATGTCTCACGTGTCTTTGTTCCCGGAGATAAAGACGAAAACGGCAATGTCGCAGGGACTTATAAATATACCCGCATATATGTGATTGCCCCTATCGAGGGAATCGCAGGGACGATATCCGGGTTCACGCTCAAATGCCAGGCTCCATTCGTACTCCCTATCACATTGAATGCCACATCTGTATCATTTGCAAGCATACCAACGAAACAGGAACTTACATTAAGTACCGAAACAGCCATTGAGACAAAATCGTATCCCTCATGGGTGTCCGTGTCCATATCTGGCAAAACCGTCACCCTAATGGCGACCACCAATATCACAGCAGCATCTCGTGAGGGGACTGTGGTATTGGGCAACAGTCAAGGCGACGTGGAGATCGCTGTCACCCAATCGGCCTCCGATAATCCTATATTTGCTTCAGGGGACGGTACGGCAAGTTCTCCATATACGATAGCAACAGCACAACAGTTTGACAACATAAGGAATAATACTAACCTGCATTTCAAGCTCAACAATGACATAGACCTGTCATCGCTTATCAACCCAACAGGTACAGGATGGGAACCCATAGACAACTTTAGCGGAACCTTTGACGGATGCAACCACAAGATAACTGGATTGTGGATAAATAGCCCCGGGCGCAACAATATCGGACTGTTTGGCACTCTCAATAATGCGACAATCAGAGGCATACGCCTTGAGCTTTCGGAAAAAGGCATAACGGGAGGATATAACGTCGGAGGTATTGCGGGTCACTCTGTTGCATCATCAGATTATGCGACAAACATAAGTGAGTGTTGCGTAATCGGTAATATTTCTGGAAAATCCGTGATTGGAGGTATTTTCGGCATCCCATCCAGTGCTTCATGGCAGAAAACCAATATCGCCCGTTGTTACTATAAAGGAGACATTACAGCATTGGAACAATGCGCAGGAGGAATTATAGGCGATCCCTATTCATCGGAAAATACTATAAACGACTGCTATGCTATAGCCAATATCTCGGTTAAAGATGGCGGTTACGGAATGGGGATTGGTGGACACCAAGTCTCCAACTGCTATTTTGTCGGGACTATCAATGGCCCATCAACGACCAATTCTTGGAGTGGATGTTATGGAATCACACCCATACAATATAATAATCAGACTATTACCCATAGCTATTACAATTATGATTTATTCAAAGAGACGGACAGCAGGTACGAGTACGGGATACCTAAGACCGGGGAGGAGATGAAGCATCGAGCAACTTATGAGAACTGGGATTTCAGCTCTGTATGGCAAATAGAGGAGGGTAAGGGATATCCGACGCTGCGGTGCTTTGATAAGCGGTAGATTCAAGGGCCGCACTTGGAATCCAATCTCCTCTCATAAGGCTTACAGCGAGGGACGCCATCCTACAGGCGTCCCTCGCTGTATTGATTTAGAGGGACTTCTTTAAGGTCCTTGATGGATTTAAGGGGTATAGGGGCTATAGGGGCTATAGGTCAAATAGGGCTAATAGGGGCTATAGAGTTTTAAGGATGTCAATGTGCGCTTGTTGCCGGTTTAGCTTTTGGCTGCGGGGGCAACTGCCGCTTATGCGACTTTGGCGAAGGTGGGGATTGGCGGAGCGGCGGGGATTAAGGCAGGTAAGGGGTTTAAGGTCTTTAGAGTCTTTAGGAGTGGGTGAGGGGGAGTGCCAATAAGCCCAATAGGGCGAATAAGTCTGACAGGGGGGATGGAGAGGGGTATTTTATTGTCCTCCCGGGCGTTATGGCCGAGAAAGGTGTAGGAGGCAAGGTTGGCGAGTGTGAGACGACGTATGGATTGGAAGCCGGTGACGCGACGTGAGGGGCGACCGTGGATGATGAGGATGCCGTCGCGGTGGGCGGGGAGCATCGGGATGATGAAGCGCAGGAGGTCGGAGAAGCGGTCGAGACCGTAGAGATAGAAATCGTCTCCCCGCGAGGCAAAGCCGGAGAGGCGGCGATATCGGTGGGCGTCGAGAAGCAACGCCATATCGAACTGAAGTCCACGCAGACGCTCGGGCTTTATCGGGGAGATGAGTCGGATAGGGCTAACCAGCCTCATAGAACGGGAGGAGGAGAGAGGGAGGGCCTTGCGACAGGCTGAGGGCGCAATAATGAGAGCCCGGCGATCGGGGAGTATGCGTGTAGTGAGCCACTGCATGTAGCGGACGAGCAATTGCGGGATGCCACTTGCCCCGGGGTCGGAGTCCTCGATGATTATGCGGACAGGCGAGAACGGGGTGGCTGTCTGACGGGCGCGCTCGATGTGACGGATGATTGCCTTGTGACGGGGAGACAAGGGGGTTTTGACCCATCGGGAGAAGCCGTGAGTGTAGTTGGGAAGGGCGAGGGGAATACGGGCCGGACGTGGTTTCACGGCAGCTAAGATAGGCATAGCGGCACGGCCCGGAAGGACTATTCTGTCGCTTTTTGTCTTATCGGGAATGGATTCGTCGGAGACGTGGTGTAGGCTAAAGAGGCTGTGTCAGCGTTTGTCGGCGTTGCCCTCGTAGTAGTTGATGTAGGCGCGGTTGACGAGACGGTTGCCGCCTGGGGTCGGGTAGTCACCCGAGAAGTACCAGTCGCCGGGACAGCCGGGGACGGCCTTGTGCAGCCCGTCGAGAGTCTGATAGATAATCTCGACCTCGGCGGCTGTATCAGGCGGGGTCAGCATCACGGCAATTTTTGCGGAAATCTCTTTGTCGGTGAATGGCGCGTAAACCGCCTTGACACAGTTGGTGACTTCCCCGACAGGCAATCCCTCCTGAGCCTTACAACGCTCGTAGGTCTCTTGCAACACGTCGTCCCTCCCCGACTCCCGCAACAGCTCGACAGCGGCACGAAACGCGATGAACTCGCCCATGCGCGACATGTCGATGCCGTAATAGTCGGGGTAGCGTACCTGTGGCGATGAGGATACGATGACAATCTTGCGTGGATGCAGACGGTCGAGCATACGCAGTATCGACTGCCGGAGCGTCGTTCCGCGCACAATGGAATCGTCGATCACGACAAGGTTGTCGCGACCGTTCTCTATGACGCCGTAGGTCACGTCATATACATGGGCGGCGAGGTCATTGCGGCTTTCCCCCTCGGCGATAAACGTGCGCAGCTTTATATCCTTTATCACCATCTTCTCGCTGCGCAGCTTACGCGACATTATGTCCATGACGCGCTCCTCGGTAAGCCGTCCGGCACGTGACGCCTCGACAATGTCGCGAGCCTTGCGGGAGTCGAGATAGCGTTCAAGCCCGTCGACCATGCCGTAGAAAGCGACTTCGGCCGTGTTGGGAATATACGAGAACACGGTGTGGTCGATGTCGTGGCCTACACTCGCGAGAATGTCGTCCGTGAGATTGCGCCCCAATGCCTTGCGCTCGCGGTAGATGTCGGCATCGCTGCCCCGGGAGAAATATATACGCTCAAATGAGCACCGCTCGTTCTTTCCCTCGCCGAGCACATCCCTGACCTCGACCTTGCCCCCCTTGGTGACAATAATCGCGCTGCCGGGGGCAAGCTCCGAGACATCGCGACGCGCCACGTTGACGACGGTCTGTATCACGGGACGCTCCGAGGCGACAACCACAATCTCATCGTCGCAGTAGTAGAATGCCGGACGTATGCCGTGCGGGTCGCGGAGGGTGAACATGTCGCCAGAACCGGTGGCCCCGCATATCACGTAGCCGCCGTCCCACTGACGTGCGGCGTCGCGGATGACGTTTGTCATGTCGAGCCTGTCCTCGATGGCGAGACTCAGCTCCGGCTCGCCAAGACGGTCGCGGCAGTCGCGGTAGATGCGGTGGTTCTCCTTGTCAAGGGCATATCCGAGCTGCTCGAGCAGTACCACCGTGTCGCTGTAGATGCGCGGATGCTGCCCCTTGGCTACTATAGCCTCAAACACCTCATCCACGTTTGTCATATTGAAGTTGCCGCAAAGCAGCAGGTTGCGCGACCGCCAATTGTTGCGCCGCAGGAAAGGGTGCACATAGGATATGCCGCTCTTGCCCGTGGTGCTGTAGCGGAGATGGCCCATGTAAATCTCGCCGATGAAGGGGGCATAATGCTCCACCCACGAACTGTCGTGAGCGTCAATGTCGGTCTCGGCAATCTTGCCGCGCACCTCGCCAAAAATCTCCTGAATAGCATTTGGGCCGAGGGCACGCTCGCGGTAGACATATTCATGCCCGGGGACGCTGTGTAGCTTGACGCATCCGAGTCCCGCGCCTTCCTGGCCGCGATTGTGCTGCTTCTCCATCAGAAGATAGAGCTTGTTGAGTCCGTAGCAGTAGGTGCCGTATTTCTTTTTGTAGTATTCAAGCGGCTTTAGCAGGCGTATCATCGCCACTCCGCACTCGTGTTTCAATGGTTCCATATTGTGGAAGCGAGTTGTATTATATTCTTTATAGGGCTAATAGGGCCGATAGGGCCAATAGGGCTAATAGGGCCAATAGGGCTAATAGGGCTAATAAACAAGGATGGGCTGCGCCGAGGTGGCGCAGCCCATCGCATGGATTATTGCTGTTGTTTGAGGTACTGCTGTATGCCCTCGGCGGCCTTGCGCCCCGAGGCGATACATCTCACTACGAGAGATGCGCCCGTCGAGGCATCACCTGCGGCAAACACCTTGTCGACGCTGCTTCGCTGACAGGCGTCGACCTTGACGTTCTTGCGGCCGTCCTTCTCGACTCCGAGCTGCTCGAGCAGCCCCTCCTGCACCGGGTTGGTGAAGCCCATGGCGAGCAGCACAAGGCCGGCCTTGATGGTTTCGGTCTTGCCCGTATGGATGAGGTTCATGCGCCCTGTCTCGGGGTCTTTCTGCCACTCCACCTCCTCGACCTCGACCTCTGTCACCTTGCCGTCCTCGCCCTTGATGGCACGGGTGTCGAGCAGCCAGCGTCGCTCGCAGCCCTCCTCGTGGGAACTTGAAGTCTTCAAAATGACGGGCCAGTAGGGCCACGGGGTGTCGGGGTTCTCCCCTACCGGAGGCTTGGGCATGATTTCAATCTGCGTCACCGAGAGGGCGCCCTGGCGGTTGGCGGTGCCCACGCAGTCGCTGCCTGTGTCTCCACCGCCTATGACAAGCACATGCTTGCCCTTGGCACTGATGCGCTCACCCTTGGGAATTTCCACGCCGGCATTGACGCGGTTTTGCTGCTGCAGCAACTCAAGAGCAAAGTGCACACCCTTGAGGTCGCGCCCCTCCACCTTGAGGTCGCGTGGCACGCCAGAACCGATGGCGACACAGACAGCATCAAAGTCACGCAGTATCTCGTCGGCGGCAATATCCTTGCCTACCTCGACGCCATAGCGGAACTCGACCCCCTCCTCCTCCATCAGGGCGACGCGGCGATCTATGACGCTCTTGTTGAGCTTGAAATCGGGTATGCCGAAACGCAGCAGGCCGCCGGCAGCCTCATTTTTCTCAAACACCGTCACCGAGTGTCCGCGACGGTTGAGCTGGTTGGCGCATGCAAGACCCGCAGGGCCAGAGCCGATGACGGCCACTTTCTTGCCCGTGCGCTTGGCGGGGATGCGCGGAGTGACATACCCCTCGGCAAACGCCCGCTCCACGATGGCGCACTCGTTCTCGCGCACCGTCACAGGCTCGTGAATCTTGTTGAGCACGCATCCCTTCTCACACAGTGCCGGGCAGACGCGTCCCGTGAACTCAGGGAAGTCATCGGTGGCGGTGAGCAGCTCGTAAGCGCCCTTTATATCATTCTTATAGAGACGGTCTTGCCATTCGGGCTGCTTATTGCCCAGCGGACAGCTCCAGTGGCAGAACGGCACGCCACACTCCATGCAGCGCGATGCCTGCAGACGGCGGTCTTCGGGATTGAGCGTCTGCTCCACCTCGCTGTAGTCGCGCACACGGTCGGATATAGGACGGTAACCGGCCTCTTTACGGTTTATCGTTAAAAACGCTTTAGGATTTCCCATTTTATATAGCGGTTTTTTCTTGATGTCATTATTGAAATTTACTCTCGCGGATTAATCGCGCTCCATCTCGGCAATCTTGCGCTGCAGCTTCTCCATCTTCTCGTCGTGGAGCACCTTCTTGTACTCAAACGGCACGACCTTGATAAACTGGCCGACATACTCGTTCCAATTGTCGAGCATCATCCCGGCCAAGGGGCTGTGGGTGTGCTTGTAGTGGTTGCCGATGAGACGGTACAGCTCGCGGTTGTCGGACATATCCTCGATGAGCGACAACTCCACCATCTCCATGTTGCAGAAGTAGTCGAAGTCGCCGTTGGGATTCCACACGTAGGCCACGCCGCCGCTCATACCGGCGGCAAAGTTGCGGCCAGTCGTGCCGAGCACTACAGTGCGTCCGCCGGTCATGTACTCGCAGCAGTGGTCGCCCACGCCCTCGACGACGGCAGTCGCGCCTGAATTGCGCACGCAGAAACGCTCGCCCACGCGTCCATTGATGTAGACCTCGCCCGAGGTCGCGCCATAGAGCAGCGTGTTGCCGGCGATGATGTTGTCCTGCGGGGCAAATGTCGAGCCTGCCGGGGGCACAATCACAATCTTGCCGCCCGAAAGGCCCTTGCCCACGTAGTCGTTGGCATCCCCTTCGAGGCGGAACGTGATGCCATGGGCGAGGAACGCGCCGAAGCTCTGTCCCGCGGAGCCCTTGAACGTGCATGAGATGGTGCCGTCGGGCAACCCGGCGTTGCCGTACTTCTTGGCCACGACACCCGATAGCATCGCGCCCACCGAGCGGTCGGTGTTGGTGATGGGGAAGTCGAGTTCCACCGGCATCTCCGACTCTATGGCGGGATAGGCGCGGCTTATGAGCTTGCGGTCAAGCACATCCTTGATGTCATGCTCCTGGGAGGTGACATTTATGATGGCGTTGGTGTCGCACTCCCCGGGTGTATAGAGTATCTTGGAGAAGTCGAGGTGTGTGGTCTTGAACGAGTCGTGCTCGGGCTTCACGGTAAGCAGGTCACTGCGTCCGATGATCTCGTTGAGGGAGCGCACGCCCATCCCGGCCATCGTCTCGCGTATCTCCTGAGCGAGGAACCTGAAGAAGTTGACCACATACTCCGAGCGTCCCATGAAACGCTTACGCAGCTCCTCATTCTGGGTTGCCACGCCCACGGGACAGGTGTTCATGTGGCACTTGCGCATCATCACACACCCGAGCACTATGAGGGCGCTTGTAGCGAAACCATACTCCTCCGCTCCGAGCATCGACATTATGATGACATCGCGGGCGGTCTTCAGCTGGCCGTCGGCCTGTAGTTTCACTTGACCGCGCAGGTTGTTGAGCACGAGCGTCTGCTGGGTCTCGGCGAGACCTATCTCGGTGGGGAGGCCCGCATAGCGGATGGAGCTTGCGGGTGACGCACCCGTCCCCCCCTCGCTGCCGGAGATGGTTATAAGGTCGCTCTTGGCCTTGGCTACACCGGCGGCAATAGTGCCGACTCCGCTCTCCGACACGAGCTTCACGCTCACGCGTGCATCGGGATTGACATTCTTCAAGTCGAAGATGAGCTGTGCCAGGTCCTCTATCGAGTAGATGTCGTGATGAGGGGGAGGCGATATGAGCGATATGCCGGGGATGGAGTGGCGGGTCTTGGCGATAATCTTGTCGACCTTGAAGCCGGGGAGCTGGCCGCCCTCTCCGGGCTTTGCACCCTGGGCGACCTTAATCTGTATCTCGTCGGCGTTGACAAGGTACTCGGCTGTGACACCGAAACGGCCCGACGCCACCTGCTTGATGGCACTGCGTGCCGACGTGCCGTCGGCGCGGGGCTTGAAACGCTCGGGGTCCTCGCCGCCCTCGCCCGTGTTGCTGCGTGCTCCGATGGCGTTCATGGCGATACCGAGAGCCTCATGGGCCTCGCGGCTGATGGAGCCGAATGACATTGCGCCCGTCACAAAGCGGCGCATGATGTCCTCTACAGGCTCAACCTCCTCAATGGGTATAGGCGTGCCCTTCTTGAAGTCGAGGAAGTCACGGATGAATATAGGCTCGGGCTTGTTGTCGACGAGCGATGTAAACTCCTTGAATTTCTTGTAGCTGCCAAGGCGTGTCGCGAGCTGGAGGGTCGCGATGGTCTCGGGATTCCATGCATGCCGCTCGCCATCCTTGCGGAACGAGTACTGCCCGATATGGCGCAGCGGCGCCTTGTCGTCAAACTCATCCGAGAAAGCGACCTCGTGGCTCGACAGGATGTCGCGCGAGAGGTCGGCGATGTCAATGCCGCCAATCTTGGTGGTCGTGTTGCCGAAATATTCCTTGCTCATCTCGTCGGATATGCCAAGAGCCTCAAAGAGCTGTGCGCCCTTGTAGCTCGTGATGGTCGATATGCCCATCTTTGACATGACCTTGAGGAGGCCCTTGTCGATGGCCTTGATATAGTTTTTCTCGGCGGTGTGGAAGTCGAGCTGTATCTCCTTGCGCTTCACGAGGTCATCGATGACGGCAAAGGCGAGATAGGGATTGACGGCACTCGCGCCGTAGCCCGACAGCAGGGCGAAGTGCATCACCTCGCGGGCATCGGCAGTCTCGACGATAAGGGCGGTCTGAAGACGCTTCTTGCAGTCGATGAGGTGATGATGCACGGCCGAGGTAGCCAACAGCGACGGTATCGGCGCATTGTCGGCGTCGATGCCACGGTCGGAGAGCACGATATAGTTGCAACCCTCGTCGACGGCCTTCTCGGCCTCCTCGCAAAGACGCCCGATGGCTGCCTTCAGCCCCTCGGCGCCCTCGGCGACAGGGAATGTCATGGCGAGCTTGCGGGTGTTGAAGCCCTTGTAGCGCAGGTTGCAGAGGATGTCAAGCTCCTGGTTGGTGAGGATGGGGCGTTTAAGCTCCACCATCTTGCACAATTCGGGGCTTGGCTCCATGAGGTTGAGGTCGATAGCTCCGATATAGCTGTCGAGACTCATAACGAGTTCCTCACGCAAGGGGTCAATCGGGGGATTGGTGACCTGGGCGAAATGCTGGCGGAAATAGTTGAACAGCAACTGCGGCTCGCCGCTCAACACTGCCAGCGGCGTGTCGTTGCCCATCGAGTTGACCGGCTCCTTGCCGTCGACTACCATGGGGGTGATGATTTTCTCGACCTCCTCGCGGTTGTAGTAGAAGGAGTGGAGCAGGCGTCCGAAATTCTCGACCTCGTTGTTGACCTTGCGTCCGCTGCTTATCTTGTCGAGCTTGATACGGTTTTTTGCGAGCCAGTCGCGATAGGGGAACTCGGTGGCAAGCATCTCCTTGAGCCGGGCGTCGTGATAGACCTCCCCTTTCTCCATGTCGACCATCAGCATCTTGCCGGGGCGCAGACGCCCCTTCTCCCTGACCTCGCCGGCCTCAAACGGGAGTACACCCATCTCGGAGGCTATGACCATCGTGTCGTTGTTGGTGACGAGATAACGGGCAGGGCGCAGGCCGTTGCGGTCGAGCATACCGCCGGCATAGCGGCCATCGCTGAACAGCAGGGTCGCCGGTCCGTCCCACGCCTCCATGAGGATGGAGTGATACTCGTAGAACGCCTTTAGTTCGGGAGATATGGGGTTTTTGTCGTTGAAGCTCTCGGGCACGAGCATGGCAAGCGCGTGAGGGAGGCTCATGCCGCCCATGACGAAAAACTCAAGCGCGTTGTCGAGCGACGCGCTGTCGCTCATATCTGGTTGCAGGATTGGGGTCACGTCGTTGTCGCCGAATGACTCGGGATGGAGGACACACTCGCGTGCCTTCATCCACATGCGGTTGCCCTGAATGGTGTTTATCTCGCCGTTGTGGCCGAGCATACGGAACGGCTGGGCGAGCGACCAGGTGGGGAAGGTGTTGGTGCTGAAACGCGAGTGCACCAGGGCCATTCCCGTGGTGAAATGGGGGTTCATCAGGTCGGGGAAGTAGTAGCGCAGCTGCAGCGACGACAGCATCCCCTTGTAGACGATATTCTTTGATGACAGGGAGACGATATAGAACTCCTCCTTGCCGGGTATCTGCGACTCGGCAATCTTCTTCTCTATCCTCTTGCGTAGTATATAAAGGCGCGGTTCGAGAGGGTCGTTGGTCTTCTCGTCGGCGATAAAAATCTGCTTGATGTCAGGCTCTGCGGCACGCGCCACGACACCGAGCTGGTCGCTGTTGGTCGGCACGTCGCGCACCGGCAGCAGCGTAAGCCCCATCTCTATGGCCTCGCGCTCGATGATGTCAAAGATAATCTGCTGCGACTCCTCGTTCCCCTTGGGTAGAAACACGAGGCCGCTGCCGTAGCGTCCCTTCTCGGGCACGGCAATACCTTGCAGCAGTATGAATTCATGGGGTATCTGCACCATGATGCCGGCACCGTCGCCGGTCTTTGGGTCGGCACCCTCAGCTCCGCGATGCACCATGTGCTCAAGGACCTGAAGTCCCTTTTCCACCAACTGGTGTGACTTGACACCACGGATGTTGACCAGGAGGCCCACGCCACACGCATCCTTCTCGTAGCGCGGATCATATAGGCCCTGGCTTTTTGGCATTCCTTTTTGCATAATCTGTTTTATCCTTATATTCTGAAAAAACCGCCGGAGGCACTGCACCGGCTACTACCTAAGAACTTACAAAATACCAAACGGAATTTTTCCATTCCCGGCGTGGCCTCCGGCGGATAATTACCAACTATTCTTATATCTGTATCATCGCAAAGCCGCCCGCTTAACGGATGAACAGCAGCTCGCGGTACTTGGGCAGCGGCCACATCTCGTTGTCGACGACAAGCTCCAGCTTGTCGATATGATAGCGGATGGTGTCCATGCATGGAGCCACTGTGTCGTGGTAGGCGAGCGCCTTCTCGCGCTCGTCGGCAATCTTGTTGGCGCGGCGTCGGGCATCGACCATCTTGGCGGTCTCCTCCTTGATGACGAGCATGTGGGCCGAGATTGACTCTATCGTCGCCAGGTCGGGCGCGGCGAGGCGGTCGCCCTTTTCTCCGGCGAAGAGGCTCTTTATCTTCACCACGTTGTCGACAAGGAGCGACTGGTAGCGCGTGGCGACGGGGATGATGTGGTTGAGGGCGAGGTCGCCGAGCACACGGGCCTCAATCTGTATCTTCTTGGTGTACATCTCCCACTTCACCTCGTTGCGGGCCTCAAGCTCGGCCTTGCTGAAGACGCCTGTCTCGGCAAACATCCTGACCGACGACTCGCTCAGGTAGGCATCGAAAATCTTGGGCACGTTGGTCTCGCAGTCGAGTCCGCGGCGTGCGGCCTCCTCCTTCCACTCCTCGCTGTAGCCGTTGCCGTCAAAGTGGATGGCCTTGGAGGTGGAGATAAGGACTTTAAGTTCCTCAAGGATAGCATGCACGAGGGTCTCGCCCTTCTCTATGCGGGCATCGACCTTGGTCTTGAACTCCTCAAGCTGCTGTGCCACGGCGGCGTTCAACGCAATCATGGCCGAAGCGCAGTTGGCGCTCGAACCGACAGCACGGAACTCGAAGCGGTTGCCGGTGAAGGCAAAGGGGGATGTACGGTTGCGGTCGGTGTTGTCAATCATAATCTCGGGTATCTGCGAGACGTCGAGCTTCAGCCCCTCCTTGCCGGCGATATCTATAAGCTCGTCCTTGTCGCTCTTCTCGACACGGTCGAGGATATCGCTCAACTGCGAGCCCATGAAGATGGAGATGATGGCCGGGGGCGCCTCGTTGGCGCCGAGACGGTGACCGTTGGTGGCCGACATGATGGAGGCCTTCAACAGGGCGTTGTGACGGTGCACGGCGGCCATGACGTTGACAACGAAGGTGACAAACTGCAGGTTGCCCATCGGGGTCTTGCCCGGGGCGAACAACAGCACGCCTGTGTCGGTGCCGAGACTCCAGTTGTTGTGCTTGCCCGAGCCGTTGACCCCCGCAAAGGGCTTCTCATGGAGCAGCACGCGGAAGTTGTGGCGGCGTGCCACCTCGCCGATAAGCGACATCAGCAGCATGTTGTGGTCGTTGGCGAGGTTGGTCTCCTCAAAGATGGGGGCAAGCTCAAACTGGTTGGGCGCGACCTCATTGTGGCGGGTCTTGGCCGGGATGCCGAGCTTGTGGCACTCTATCTCAAGGTCGAGCATGAATGCCTCGACACGCGAAGGTATGGCGCCGAAATAGTGGTCCTCAAGCTGCTGGTTCTTGGCACTCTCGTGCCCCATGAGTGTGCGGCCTGTCATCACCAGGTCGGGACGGGCCGAGTAGAGGGCCTCGTCGACGAGGAAGTATTCCTGCTCCCATCCGAGATAGGAGTTTACATGCTTGACATTCGGGTCAAAGTAACGGGCTACGGCGGCTCCGGCCTTGTCAACGCTGCTCAGTGCGCGCAGGAGTGGGGTCTTGTAGTCGAGCGACTCACCTGTGTAGGAGATGAAGATGGTGGGGATACACAGCGTCTTGTCCATGATGAACGCGGGCGACGATATATCCCATGCCGAGTAGCCGCGAGCCTCGAATGTGTTGCGGATACCGCCGTTGGGGAAGCTCGACGCGTCGGGTTCCTGCTGCACGAGCAGCTTGCCGGTGAACTCCTCGACAACGCCGCCCTTGCCGTCATGCTCCACAAAGGCGTCGTGTTTCTCGGCAGTGCCATCGGTGAGTGGCTGAAACCAGTGAGTGTAGTGGCGCGCGCCATTGTCGATGGCCCACTGCTTCATTCCTGCGGCCACGCTGTCGGCCACTTCGCGCGAAAGGGGTTCCTTATTGTCGATGGCATATACCAGGGCATCATAGGTCTTCTTGGGAAGATACTGGAACATCTTCTCGCGGTTGAACACATACTTGCCATAGTACTGCGCGGGGCGCTCGGCAGGAATTTCCACGGGAACGGCCTTGCGGTCGAAGGCCTCCTCCACTACTTTGAATCTCAACGTTGACATAATCTGTTGTATTTAGTTGAATTATTTGTTTTTACGGGATGCTTATCCCACTTATATTCTCTATCGGATGATTGACGACAGCTTTTTAAGACGCTCTACGGCCTCAACCGTGTCCTCGTAACGCCCGAAGGCGGTAAGCCGGAAATAGCCCTCGCCCGACGGCCCGAAACCGACACCGGGCGTCCCGGCGATGTGGCACTTGTCGAGCAGCAGGTCGAAGAACTCCCACGATGACATCCCCGCCGGGGTCTTGACCCATATATAGGGGGCATTGACACCGCCAAACACCTCCAGCCCGGCAGCCTTGACACCCTCACGGAGGATGGCGGCGTTGCGCATGTAGTAGGCGATAGTCTCCTTGACCTGTCCGCGCCCCTGAGGGGTGTATAGGGCCTCGGCGGCACGCTGCACGATGTAGCTCGCGCCGTTGAACTTGGTGCACTGGCGGCGGTTCCACAGGGCGTTCAGCGACACCTCGCGGCCCTCGCCGTCCACGCCCTTGAGAGCCTTTGGCACCACGGTGTAACCGCAGCGCAGCCCCGTGAATCCGGCGGTCTTGGAGTAGCTGCGGAACTCTATCGCCACCTCGCGTGCGCCCTCTATCTCGTAGATGCTGTGGGGGACATCCTGCTCGGTGATATATGCCTCGTAGGCAGAGTCAAAGAGTATCAGGGCATTATGCTCGCGGGCATAGTCGACCCACACTTTGAGCTGGTCGCGGGTCAGGGTCGTGCCTGTGGGGTTATTGGGATAGCAGAGGTATATCACATCGGGCACACGGGCGGGAAGCGCGGGCACAAAGCCGTTTTCGGCAGTGCACGGCATGTAGACGATGCGGCTCCAGCGACCGTCAGCGCCAAGCGTCCCGGCACGTCCGGCCATCACGTTGGTGTCGACATAGACCGGGTAAACGGGGTCGGTCACAGCCACTATATCCCCTACCGACAGGATATCGCCGATATTGCCGGTATCGCTTTTTGCACCGTCGCTTATGAATATCTCGTCAACAGCGATGTCGATGCCACGGGAAGCGTAGTCATGACGGGCTATCTTCTCGGCGAGGAAAGCGTAACCTTGCTCGGGACCGTAACCGTGAAATGTGGAGGCATCCCCCTGCTCGGCCGCAGCCTTTTCAAGGGCGGCCACCGCCGCAGGACATATGGGGCGCGTCACGTCGCCTATGCCCATGCGTATAATCTCCACGCCGGGATGGGCCTCCTTATATGCCCCTATCTTCCGGGCCACCTCCGAAAACAGATAGCTCGCCGGGAGTTTGCAGAAATTGTCGTTAACCTTTACCATATCTTTTTTACCTTGTTTCTTCTTACCGTTCTTTTATCCTCCCGTGCGTCAGCCCTTGCGGGGATATACCCCCTCAAACACCGTGGCCGCCGGGCCGGTCATATATACATGCGAGTCGTCGGCATTCCAGCTTATGTCGAGGTCGCCGCCGAGAAGCCTCAGCCTCACCTCGCGTCCACACCGCCCGGTAATCGCCGCCGCGACGGCCGTGGCACATGCCCCGGTGCCGCACGCCATCGTCTCGCCACTGCCGCGCTCCCACACCCTCATCCTTATCTCGGAGGGGGAGACGACCTCGGCAAACTCGATATTGGCGCGGTCGGGCCACATGGGATGCACCTCAAGCTCGCGGCCTATGGCGTGCACATCGACCTCCGACAGGTCATCGACAAACACCACCCCGTGGGGATTGCCCATCGACACGGCGGTGAGCCTCATCTCCCCGGCGGCTGTCGTCACCGGCTCCTCGACCTTCTGCCGCCCCGGACATATCACGGGCACCATCCCGGCATCAATCACCGGCTCTCCCATGTCGACCGTCACGGTGTCGACCAACCCATCCTTGAGATGGAGCCTCAGCACCTTTATCCCCGAGAGGGTGTCGACCGAGACTGTCGTCTTGTCGGTAAGGCCCTTGTCGTAGACAAACTTCCCGACACACCGTATGCCGTTGCCGCACATCCTGGCCTCAGACCCGTCGGCATTGAATATCCTCATCATGAAGTCGGCATTGGCGGAAGGGAGTATCAGGATGATGCCGTCGCCGCCGACGCCGCAATGGCGGTCGCTCATCTCTACGGCAAGCTCATCAAGACGGTCGGGCACATGGTCCATACAGTCGATGTATATGTAATCGTTGCTGATGCCGTGCATTTTTGTAAATCGTATCTCTTCCATCTTGATTGCTGTTGTGATGTTTGACGATGCAAAGATAAGCATTTTGTCACAAATAAAAATATTTTAATGAAAAAAATTGCGTTTTTTCTTGTTTTTATTTGACATTTGTTTGTTTTACATCATTTTGTGTGACATTTTTCAACAAATAAGCTTCCCATCGTACTAATTTGATATGATTTTTCGCTTTTACTCTCGATTTTGTTTCGGCAAAAATCCGTATCTTTACACGGAAAACCCATTTTTTACTCATTAATTATATCAACCTTTGATGAAAAGAGATTCAATCTACTCCATGCTTGCCGTCGCAGCACTGACGGCCACGGCTTTTGCCTGCAAGCCCACGCAACATGCCGCCGACGCACCTACCGAAGACGATGTCATCCTCCATGCCTGGTCATGGTCGTTCAACACCATCGGGCAAAACATGAAGGATATCGCTGATGCCGGCTACGCCTATGTACAAACATCGCCCGCCAACACCTGCTTTGTAGGCGACAACGGCGGGATGGCCCTCTTCAGCCAGGAGGGGGACTCGGTGATGGGCAAGTGGTACTACTACTACCAGCCGACCGACTGGAAAATCGGCAACTACATGCTTGGCAACCGCGACGAGTTCAAGGCCATGTGCGACAGCGCGGCCAAATATGGCGTCAAGGTCATCGTCGACGTGCTCCCCAACCACACGGCCGTTGACCATACGGCAGTGCTTGCGTCGCTTGACAGCGCGGTCGGCGGCCATGAGAACCTGTTCCACGCCAACGGCTTCAATGACATCATCGACTACAACGACCGCTACCAGTGCACCACCGGCAAGATGGGGGGTCTGCCTGACGTCAACACCGAGAATCCCGACTTCCAATACTACTACATGCAGTATGTCAACGACCTGATTGCATGTGGCGCACGCGGATTCCGCTATGACACCGCAAAACACATCGGCCTCCCCTCCGACACCCTCGACGCCAAGGCCGAGCGCAACAACTTCTGGCCCATCTTCACCGGCCGCGAGCCGATACGCGACCTCACCCTGTCGATGCCCGACAGCCTCTTTATCTACGGCGAGGTGCTTCAGGACAAGAACGTAAAGGAGGATGAGTATGCCGAGTTTATCGACGTGACCGCCTCCAACTATGGCCACGTGCTGCGCAACGCCCTCAATGCCGGCAACTATTTTGCCGACTCACTCGGTTCATGGCACCACAAGGCCGATCCCTCCAAGCTCGTGACATGGGTGGAGAGCCACGACACCTACTGCAACGCCCACGAGTCGGCAGCGATGAGCGACTCTCTCGTGCGCATGGGATGGGTGTTCCTCGCCGCCCGCCAGCACGGCACTCCCCTCTTCTTCTCCCGTCCGATGAACAGCACACGCCAGAACTACTGGGGTGACAACCGCATCGGCGCGCGAGGCAACGACGAGTTCAAGCATCCCGAGGTAGTGGCTGCCAACAAGTTCCGCCGCGCCATGCACGGACAGCCCGAGACTGTAGCAGCAACGCCTGACGGCAAGGTCATCGAGGTTGCACGCGGAGACAAGGGGGCGGCTCTCGTCAACATATCCAATGAGGCACAGACCGTATCCATCCCCACCACACTCCCCGCAGGCCAATACAAGGACAAGGTGCACAATGTGGAGTTCAAGGTTGCCGACGGCAAGATATCGGGCACGCTTCAGCCCCTCACATCTTATGTCATCTATTAAGAGTTTATCTAAATCGGCTTACGTGAGTTACATTCCGTAACCACGGCCATACAGCAGCAAAAGCGGGTAGTCGCCTTGGTGACTACCCGCTTTTGTTGGCATATTGCCATCAGCACTCTTTGCTTTAACAATTTTTATCCAAATAACAATTCGTCATTCATTCCTTGCCTACACTTTACAATTTCAATCCGTAAGCAATATTCATAGTCCATCTTTCAATATATAATCGTCCAAGGGCTTCAAAGGCTTGTCGACAGCAAAATATGCTTTACAGCAGAAACGTTTTGCCATATGAAAAATTGTCACTATATTTGTCATGTAAAAACAACGCCAATCTTCTTAACTGAGAGACAGACCGCGAGTGCCACAGTCCAAGCACGATGGTCGCCATGACAAGGACACTATGAATATCGCGTTTATGCGTCACTGCCCCGACGGCAACGCATCCAATATTTGACCCTCCGAGTCAAGGCCCAAGCGGGAGATTGACTTACAGCAGCCAGATAATGAAACGCTTTTTCATACAAAATACTAAGTATACACTATTATTTAATTGTGATTGAATTATTAATTACCAACTTAAACGCTATAAATCTAACGAAAACACAATCTAAGAATAAGGGCGCCGTGAGGCGCCTTTTTCTTTAATATATGTTGCAGAAAGAGGCAAATGTTGTAATTTTGCAATCGACGATGAGAAAGATTGACCGACAGACGGTACAGCGCATACTCGACACCGCCGACATAGTGGAGGTGGTGAGCGACTTCGTGCACCTCAAGAGACGCGGCTCGGGATATATCGGGCTGTGCCCGTTCCACAACGAGCGCACTCCGTCGTTCTCGGTCTCCAAGACAAAGAATATCTGCAAATGCTTCTCTTGCGGCAAGGGTGGCAGCCCGGTGAACTTCATCATGGAGCACGAGCAGATGAGCTATAACGAGGCCCTGCGCTATCTCGCCAAGAAATACAACATCGAGATACAGGAACATGAGGTCAGCGAGGAGGAGCGGCGTCAGGAGACGGAGCGCGAGAGCATGTTGGCAATCAACGAGTTTGCCATGCAGCACTTCGAGCGCAACATGACCGACACCTCCGACGGCCGCGACATCGGGCTGGCCTATTTCCGCGAGCGCGGCATCAACGAGGCTATGATACGGCGATTCCACCTCGGCTATTCGCTCGACCGCCGCAACGACCTGCTCGACGCCGCCCTGTCAAAGGGGTACAGCGAGAAATACCTAATCGACACGGGGCTATGCTCGCGCAACGACCGTGGGCAGGTCTACGACCGGTTCAAGAGCCGCGTGATGTACCCTGTGTTCTCCGTGTCGGGCAAGGTCATCGCCTTTGGAGGCCGCACGCTGCGCACCGACAAGACCGTTGCCAAGTATGTCAACTCCCCCGAGTCAATCATCTACAGCAAGAGCCGCGAGCTTTACGGGCTGTATCAGGCCAAGCAGGCCATCGTCAAGCACGACAAGTGCATCCTCGTCGAGGGGTACATGGATGTCATCTCCATGCACCAGTCGGGGGTGGAAAACGTCGTCGCGTCGTCGGGCACATCGCTCACCGAGGGGCAGATAAGGCTTATACACCGCTTCACCGATAATGTCACCGTGATATATGACGGCGACGCGGCGGGCATCAAGGCGTCGCTGCGGGGCATCGACATGCTGCTCGCCGAGGGGCTGAACGTGCGCGTGCTGCTGTTGCCCGACGGGCATGACCCCGACTCATTCGCCCAATCCCACTCGGCGACCGAACTGGAACAATACCTCGCCGACAACGAGACCGACTTCATCAAGTTCAAGACCGGCATCCTGCTGCGTGGCGTGGAAAATGACCCCATAAGCCGCGCCAAGGTCATAAACGACATCGTCAACTCCATCTCGGTCATCCCCGACGAGATCACGCGCAACGTCTATATCAAGGAGTGCAGCCGCATGCTTGACATCGGGGAGAAGGTGCTGTCATCGCAGGTGACACGCTTCCTCGCCGAAAAAATCGAGAAACAACGCCGCGACTCGGAATACCGCCGCGCCACCGACGACACCTTATCAACCAACGGCACCGCATCATCCACAGTCGCCGGGTCAACCGCGACATCAACGCCGGCAGACACGGGCGGTGCGCGACAAGCGCCCACCCCATCCGCAGGAATGTTGCGCCCGTATGAACTGGCCGTGCTGAGGTATGTGCTCAAATACGGGATGCTTGACTTCTGCGAGGCGGCCAACCCCGATGGCTCTACGGTGCCGATGAACGTGCTCGACTATGTGACTGTCGCCCTTCAGGAGGATGACATAACATTTTCCGACCCTGACGTGGCACGCATATTTGAGACGGCCCGTTCCATCGCCGCCTCCGAGTGGCCCGAGGCGGCCGGCCGCCACCGTGCCGAGGCCGAGGCCGACCGCGCAAGCTATGTCGCCGAGGCCGAGACCCAACTGCGCACCCTTGACGCCGACGTGGCCACCATAGAGCGCAAGGAACGCGAGCTGCTCGCGCTCGCCGACGAGCGGCGCGAGCAGTCCATCGCCGACTATGCCGCATCATTCCTGCAGCGCACCCTCATCAGTCATCCCGATGACGCGACACGCCGCATCACCCTCGACCTCGTGAGCGAGAAATACACCCTCAGCAAGGTGCACACCAAATATGCCCGCATAGAGACCGAGCGCGACCGCCTCGCCGATCTCGTGCCCCGCGCCGTCTATGAACTGAAGGACGCCATCCTCGACTGCGAGATACGCCGCATACGCGAGAGCATGAAACACGCCGCCCCTGAAGAAATCCGTGAACTCATGGCACGCCAAATCGAACTGTCGCGCATAAAGACCGAGTTTGCCCACTATCTCGGCGACCGCATCGTAGCCCCCCGCAAATAACCCTGCAACAACCCGGCGGCAAAAGCCGAATTTAGCCGTCAGGGTATTGCTTATTACCCGATTATTTGTAATTTTGCGTCATGTATACCATGATATGCCCCATCGCGGGCCATTCATTGAAAACGTTCTTAAAAACTATAATTTTTAGTACCCAATCATGGCAGAAAAAAAAGAAAAATTGTTCGACCAGTTTCCCGCCGTCTCCACCGAGGAGTGGAGAGCCAAGGTAGACGCTGACCTCAAGGGCGTCCCCTTTGAGAAAAAGCTGGTGTGGAGGACAAACGAAGGCTTCAATGTCCAGCCGATGTACCGTGCCGAGGATATAGCCGACCTGAAGACCACCGACTCGCTCCCGGGCGAGTATCCCTACGTGCGTGGCACACGCACCGACAACGAGTGGCTCACACGCCAGGAAATCATCGCCGCGACCCCGGCCGAGGCAAACGCCAAGGCCCTCGACGCCCTTGAAAAAGGAGTCAACTCCCTTGGTTTCACCATCAGCAAGGAGGATATCACTCCCGAATCTATCGCCACACTGCTCAACGGCATCGTCATCGAGGCCGTGGAGCTTAACTTCAAGACATGTCCGCGCCACTCCGTAGAGTTGGCCCGTGTGCTTGTCGACTATATCAAGAAAGCCGGAGCCGAAAAGACATTCCGTGGCTCCATCGACTTCAACCCTTTCCGTCGCGCCCTGAAGCATGGCACGGAGTTTCCCGGCGATATCGCCGCTCTCGCCATGGAGATGGTCGAGGCTGTCAAGGATGTGCCCGCTATGCGTGTCCTCGCCGTCGACTCGGTGATGTTGAGCAACGCCGGCGCATATATCACCCAGGAACTCGGATGCGCCCTCGCATGGGGCGCTGAGTGGCTCACGGCACTCACCGACAAGGGTCTCACGGCCGACGAGGTGGCACAGCGAGTGAAGTTCAACATGGGCGTATCGTCCAACTACTTCATGGAGCTTGCCAAGTTCCGCGCCGCTCGTATGCTCTGGGCGCAGATTGTGGAGCAGTACAAGCCCGCGAGCAAGGACAGCTGCAAGATGATGGCCCATGCCGTGACATCGGAGTTCAACCAGACCATCTACGACGCTCATGTCAACCTGCTGCGCTCGCAGACCGAGGCCATGTCGGCAGCGCTGGCCGGTGTCGACTCCATCACCGTCACCCCGTTTGACACCCCCTACAAGACCCCCGACGCCTTCTCGGAGCGCATAGCCCGCAACCAGCAGTTCCTTCTCAAGGAGGAGAGCCACCTCGACAAGGTGGTAGACCCCGCCGGAGGCAGCTACTATGTGGAGACCCTCACCGCCTCCATCGCCGCCGAGGCATGGAAGCTCTTCCTTGACATCGAGGATAAGGGCGGATTCCTCGCCGAGGTCAACAACGGCGACATTCAGGCAGCCGTCAACGCATCGGCAGAGAAGCGTCATGCCGACGTGGCTCGCCGCAAGGAGAGCCTGCTCGGCACCAACCAGTTCCCCAACTTCAACGAGATGGCAGCCGGCAAGATAGAGAAAGAGGGCGCATGCTCATGCGGATGCAGCCACGACGACAAGGACAACGGCAAGGGCCTCTCGGCCAAGCGTGCCGCAAGCGACTTCGAGGCCCTGCGCCTCGCCACCGAGCACGCCGCCAACCGTCCCAAGGTGTTCATGCTCACCATCGGCAACCTCGCCATGCGTCTCGCCCGCTCGCAGTTCTCGGCCAACTTCTTCGGTTGTGCAGGATACGAGATTATCGACAACTTAGGATTCAACACCGTGGATGAAGGCATCAAGGCCGCTCTCGACAAGCAGGCCGATATCGTGGTGCTCTGCTCAAGCGACGACGAGTATGCGACCCTCGCCCCCGAGGCGTTCAAGGCTCTCGATGGCCGCGCCGAGTTTGTAGTGGCGGGCGCACCCGCCTGCACAGACGAGCTGAAAGCCGCCGGCATTGAAAACTTTATCCACGTGCGCAGCAACGTGCTTGAGACACTTCAGGCATTCAACGCCAAACTTCTTAAATAATCCTATCGACACAATGAGACCCGATTTCAAATCAATAGATATTACCGCCGACGCTTTCGGACAGCAGCACGCCCCCGTGGCCCACGGCGAAGACTGGCTCACCCCTGAGCTTATACCCGTAAAACCGATCTACACCAAGGATGACCTCGAGGGCATGGAACACCTCAACTATGTCGCAGGTATCCCGCCGTTCCTCCGTGGCCCGTACAGCGGCATGTACGCCATGCGTCCCTGGACCATCCGCCAGTATGCGGGATTCTCCACTGCCGCCGAGTCCAACGCTTTCTACCGCCGCAACCTCGCCTCGGGACAGAAAGGCCTCTCCGTGGCATTTGACCTCGCCACCCACCGTGGGTACGATGCCGACCACGAGCGCGTGGTAGGCGACGTCGGCAAGGCCGGCGTGTCGATATGCTCGCTTGAGGACATGAAAGTGCTCTTTGACGGCATACCCTTGAACAAGATGTCAGTGTCGATGACCATGAACGGCGCCGTGCTCCCCGTCCTGGCGTTCTACATCAACGCGGGCCTTGAGCAGGGAGCGAAGCTCGAGGAGATGGCCGGTACGATACAGAACGACATCCTCAAGGAGTTCATGGTGCGCAATACCTATATATATCCCCCCGAATTTTCGATGCGCATCATCGCCGACATCTTCGAGTATACCTCGCAGCATATGCCCAAGTTCAACTCCATCTCCATCTCGGGCTACCACATGCAGGAGGCCGGCGCGACATGCGACATCGAGCTTGCCTACACCCTCGCCGACGGTCTTGAATACCTCCGCGCCGGAGTCAACGCCGGGATGGACATCGACGCATTCGCGCCGCGTCTGTCGTTTTTCTGGGCCATCGGCATGAACTTCTTCATGGAGATAGCCAAAATGCGCGCCGCCCGTATGCTCTGGGCCAAGATTGTAAAGCAGTTCAACCCCAAGAACCCCAAGTCGCTCGCACTGCGCACCCACTCCCAGACGTCGGGATGGTCGCTCACCGAGCAAGACCCGTTCAACAACGTCGGCCGCACATGTATCGAGGCTATGGGCGCGGCACTGGGACACACCCAGTCGCTCCACACCAACGCCCTCGACGAGGCCATCGCACTCCCGACCGACTTCTCGGCCCGCATCGCCCGCAACACCCAGATCTACATCCAGGAGGAGACCTACATCACCAAGGAGATTGACCCCTGGGCAGGCAGCTACTATGTCGAGTCGCTCACCAACGAGATTGCCCACCGCGCATGGGAGCACATTCAGGAAATCGAGAAGCTCGGCGGCATGGCAAAGGCCATCGAGACCGGTATCCCCAAGCTCCGCATCGAGGAAGCCTCGGCACGTACGCAGGCACGTATCGACTCGGGCCGTCAGACCATCGTGGGTGTCAACAAGTACCGTCTTGAAAAGGAAGACCCCATCGACATCCTTGAGATTGACAACACCGAGGTGCGCAACTCGCAGGTGGCACGTCTGGTGGACCTCAAGGCCCACCGCGACGAGGCCGCTGTCAAGAAGGCACTCGAGGCCATCACCGAGTGCGTGCGCACCAAAGAGGGCAACCTCCTCGACCTTGCCGTCAAGGCAGCCGGCGTCCGCGCAACCCTCGGGGAGATTTCAGATGCCTGCGAGGAGGTCGTAGGCCGTTATAAGGCAGTAATCAGAACAATTTCAGGCGTGTACAGCAACGAGACAAAACAGGATGCCGACTTCATCAAGGCACAGCAGATGTGCGAGGAGTTTGCAAAGCGCGAGGGCCGTCAGCCCCGCATCATGATTGCGAAAATGGGTCAGGACGGACACGACCGTGGCGCAAAGGTTGTCGCCACAGGCTATGCCGACTGCGGATTTGACGTGGATATGGGACCTCTGTTCCAGACTCCCGCCGAGGCCGCCCGCCAGGCTGTCGAGAACGACGTCCACATACTTGGCGTCTCCTCGCTCGCTGCGGGCCACAAGACCCTCATACCGCAGGTCATCGAGGAGCTCAAGAAGCTCGGGCGCGAGGATATCATGGTCACCGCCGGCGGCGTAATCCCCGCCCAGGACTATGACTTCCTCTACAAGGCCGGCGTCGCCGCCATCTTCGGCCCCGGCACCCGCATCCCCTACTCCGCCATCAAGATGCTCGAGCTGCTCAACGCCGAGTAATCACCACTTACGGAAAACCTCAATCAATACGGGCGCGGCAAAAATGCCGCGCCCGCTTTTTGTTTTGCGGAAGCAAAATAAGGGGCTTCGCCCCTTTCACTCTCCATATTTGAACAATATTGCGGCACGCGGCGTCCATATATTTTTACCACATGAGAACATAAAAATCACTGGATTTTGTGGACTTGGGGAGAATGTGTATCTTTGGAGATATTCGACACCTTAATACAGATACAACTTAATATAAGACGACGTTTATGGAAAAGTTTACCGGGACTATTGACGGACTGCTGCGGTTTATGGACGCGAGTGTCTGCAACTTTTATGCGGTGGATACGCTCCGCAAGATACTTGACGGCGAAGGGTACACGATGCTCGACCGGCGCGACGCATGGCATCTGACGCCGGGAGGCAAATATTATGTGACGGCAAATGACTCGGCGTTGTTTGCATTTGTCGTGGGACACGGAGCGGCATCCGACGGGTTCAAGATAATCTCGGCGCACAGCGACTCGCCCGGATTTCGCATCAAGCCGCACGCCGAGATGATGTGCGACGGCAATATCGTGAAACTCAACACCGAGGTGTACGGAGGGCCGATACTCTACACATGGTTTGACCGGCCGCTGTCAATAGCCGGCCGCGTCATCCTGCGCAGCAGCGACCCCTTGCGTCCCACGACACGACTCGTGCGCATCGACCGGCCGCTGCTGACGATTCCCCACCTTGCCATCCACTTCAACCGCGCCGTCAACGACGGCAATCCGCTGTCACGGCAGAAAGACATGCTCCCCGTGCTCGGGCACATCAACGATGCCGCCGAGCGCGAGGGACTGCTGCTGCGTCTCATCGCCGCCGAGCTGCAGGTGAGCGAGCGCGACATCCTCGACTTTGACATAAGCCTATATGACACGACCCCGGCCTGCCTCTTGGGACTCGACAACGAGTTTGTCTCCTCGGGTCGTCTCGATGACCTGTCGATGGTACACGCCGCCGTGTCGGCCCTGACCGCCTCGGCCTCTGACCAGCGGATGACCCGCGTGATGGCGATATTTGACAACGAAGAGACCGGCAGCGGCACAAAGCAGGGAGCGGCATCCCCCGTGCTCGAGCACCTGTGCCGCCGCATCACGGCAGCACTCGGAGGGGGCGAGGAGGAATATCTGAGGGCTGTCGCCTCGTCGTTCATGATTTCGGCCGACGATGCACACGGCATCCACCCCAACTATCCCGAGAAGCACGACCCGACCAACCATCCCGTGCTCGGCGGTGGCCCGGTGATAAAGATAAACGCCAACTGCAAGTATATGACCGACGCCGACTCGGCGGCAGTGTTCCGCGCCGTCTGCGAGGAGGCGGAGGTGCCTGTGCAGTACTTTGTTAACCACTCGGATGTCGCGGGAGGGTCGACCCTGGGCAATATCCTGACGTCGCAGATAGACCTGCGGGGCGTCGACATGGGTGCCGCGCTGTGGGCGATGCACTCAGTGCGCGAGACCGCGTCGGCGGCCGACCATCTTGCCATCATCCGCGCCTTCACGCGGTTTTTTGACTGCTGACCCCCTTTCGGGAGTGTAAAACAATGAGAGTGTTTCAGAACTGTCAAATTGTAGGGCTGCAACGTGGTGCAGCCGAAACACGCACACTAATTATCAGCCTATTGGCGGATGCATCAGGATGCATCCCTACAATTTTCGGCGCGTTTTCATAGTTTTGCAACACCCTCGTTGCCAAAAGTGCGGGGTCTATGGGCGTGGTTCTTTACTTTCCCGAAAAGATGAGTAACTTTGCGGCATGGAATGGTTAGAAACTGTCTTTTGCCAACACTCGCCGTTGCAGGCGGTGATTGTGCTGTCGGTAATTATTGCCGTAGGTCTTGGATTGGGCAAAATCCATCTGTTCGGCATCTCACTGGGTGTCACGTGGGTGTTTTTTGCCGGTATCCTCGCCGGCCACTTCGGGCTGTCAATCGACCCGGCGATGCTCAACTATGCCGAGAGTTTCGGTCTCGTGCTCTTTGTCTACGAACTGGGGCTTAAAGTCGGCCCGGGCTTTTTCAGCTCATTCCGCAAGGGTGGCGTGACACTCAACCTGCTCGGTCTCGGCACCGTCGTCCTCGGCACGCTGACAGCCATCGCCCTAAGCATAGGACTCGGAATCTCGATGGCCGACATGGTGGGCATACTGAGCGGCGCGACCACCAACACCCCGTCGCTCGGCGCGGCACAACAGTCACTGCAGCAACTCGGGCTGTCGGCCAACGGCGCGGCATTGAGCTGTGCGGTCACCTACCCTCTCGGCGTAGTGGGCGTGATACTCGCCATCGTGGCGGTGAGGAAACTGTTCGTACGCCCGTCGGACATCTGCACAGCCAATCACGAGGAGGAAAACCAGACATTTATCGCCACGTTTCAGGTCCACAATCCGGCGGTATTCGGCAAGACCGTGCGGGAGGCAGCGGCACTGACTGTGCCAAAATTTGTCATCTCCCGCCTGTGGCACGACGGCACGGTGAGCATACCCACCTCCGAGACCGTGCTACACGAGAACGACCGTATCCTTGTCATCACCACCGAGGAGGATGTGCCAGCGCTGACGGTGCTCTTCGGGCAACAGGAGCAGAAAGACTGGAACGCCGACGATATCGACTGGAACACCATAGACCGCACTCTCATATCCAAGCATATCATAGTGAGCCGCCCGGAGATAAACGGGCGCAAGCTCGGCTCGCTGCGGCTGCGCAACACCTACGGCATCAATATAAGCCGCGTGCTGCGCAGCGGCGTGAAGCTCCTCGCCACTCCACAGCTCGTGCTGCAGCTCGGCGACCGCCTCACCGTTGTCGGCGAGGCAAAGTCGATAGAGAAAGTAGAAAAAGTGCTCGGCAACACCGTGACCGCGCTCAAGGACCCCAACCTCGCCGCCATCTTCATCGGCATCGTGCTCGGGCTGTTGCTCGGCGCCATGCCCATCGCCATACCCGGCATCTCCACACCTGTGAAATTAGGGCTTGCGGGAGGGCCGATTGTCGTGGGAATACTCATGGGGCGATTTGGCCCGCAATTCCACCTTGTCACCTACACGACCCGCAGTGCCAACCTGATGCTGCGCGGCATAGGCCTGTCGCTCTATCTCGCGTGTCTCGGACTCGACGCGGGCGCCCATTTCCTCGACACAATAATGCGCGCCGACGGGTTGCTATGGATCGGCGTGGGATTTATAATAACGATTGTCCCCGTGATGATAATGGCATTGGTGGCGATGCGCGCATCGCGCCTTGACTTTGGCTCGACCTGCGGAATGCTGTGCGGGGCGATGGCAAACCCGATGGCGCTCAACTATGCCAACGACACTCTTCCCGGCGACAATCCCGCCGTGAGCTATGCGACGGTCTATCCCCTCGCGATGTTCTCGCGAGTGGTAATCGCGCAGTTGCTTGTACTGGCCTTCCTGTAGAATAAATAAAGGCTGTAAGATTTTTAAGGTTAAAGTCTTTAGCCCTCGGCCTTGGAGGCCAGGGCCTGCCACAGCGGGTCGTCGGGGACAGGGGCGGTGATGTCTATCTCTTTTTTTGAGACGGGGTGGATGAAGCGTATGCGGCGTGCCATCAGCGATATGCTGCCGTCGGGGTTGCTGCGGCGCGCACCATATTTCAGGTCGCCCTTTATCGGGCATCCTATCGCGGCGAGCTGCACGCGTATCTGGTGCTTGCGCCCCGTCATAAGATTGACCTCAAGTAGGTTATACCGGTCGCCGGTGGCTATATGCCGGTAAGCGAGCACCGCCTCCTTTGCGCCGGGACGGGGCGTCGGGGACGCATACGACTTGTTGTTGCGCTCGGTCGAGGTGATATAGTGGGTCAGCGTGTCCTCCTCCTTGGGGGGAGTACCCGCCGTGACAGCCCAATAAGTCTTGTGGACATCGCCGTTGCGGAACATCTCGTTCATACGCGACAACGCCTTGGAGGTCTTGGCAAACACCACCACTCCCGCCACAGGACGGTCAAGGCGATGGACCACGCCACAGAACACGTTGCCGGGCTTGGCATACCGCTCCCTGATCCAGTCGCGCACGATGTCCACAAGCGGCTTGTCGCCCGTCTTGTCCCCCTGCACAATCTCGCCCGGCGTCTTGTTGACCACAATTATATGGTTATCCTCGTAGAGTACTTCCATAGCCCTACACCTCTGAGGTGGAAGAATAGCGCACATGGTTGACCGCACGCAACACATTGCAGAGCACCCGGCTCCAATAGCCCTCAAAATCCTCTTTAAGGGCGACAAGTCCGACGGCGACCACAGGCTCGGGTGCATCCTTGACCATCTCAATGAAATTGTACAGCGGCTGAAATATGTCGGCAAGCCCCTCGGATATACTTGCCGATATGGGGGTGTCTGAATATTTCATATCCTCCTCAAAGACCTCAAGATACACATCATCGGCACCGAACAGGTTTTCAAGATTGCGGCGCACCGAATCGTAATACTCCTCCTCTATGGCATTTTCAAGATAAGGGTCCTCATCCTCCGGTATGTCAAGCCGCAGGTCGGTGGCGGCGATATAGAGGCGCGGCAACAGCCGCAACATCGACGCGACAAACTCGTCGCGTGAGGCCTCACGCACATTCTCGAGAGCCTCGCAGTACTCGTTGCAGAGGGCGATAAGCGCGAGGGCATTGGTATTTAGTGTAGACCGGGTGTTCATCTGTTTCACTTTGCGTTGTCGGCACGGTAAAGGCCATGCTCCATTATATATTCATAGACCCCCGAGGGGAGGAAAGCGCGCATATCCTTGCCGCTCGCGATGCCGTCGCGTATAAATGTACTCGACAGCTCGATGACGGGGGCATCGACAAGTGTCACGCCCGCCGGGAGGGTCGCAGAATCGACAAAATAGCCGGGACGCGGATACACTATCACACCGTACTCGTCAATGATACGCTGATAGTCTTTCCAATGCGAGAATTTGACCCAATTGTCGGCTCCGACGATGAGCTTGAAGCGGTAGGATGAATGCAGGCCACTGAGGGCATCGAGAGTGTTGATTGTATAGGAGGGGCGCGGCATCGACAGCTCTATGTCGCACACCGCCACATCGGGAGCATCGGCCGTGGCACGGTTAAGCATCTCCAGGCGCACGGCATCGTCAAGCAGCTCATCGGGATTCTTCAGCGGATTCTGGGGCGAGAGGTTAAACCATACATGCTCTATCTCGGTCCATTGGCTGAGATATGACGCCAACATCATATGCCCGATATGAACGGGGTTGAACGACCCGCCGAATATGCCTACAGTCTCCATATACCACTTATTTTCCTACAAATTGTTTTATAATAGTGTCTGTCTGCATAACAGCCTCGCCAAGGTCTTCGTTCACGACCGTGACGTCAAATTGCGGGGCAAACCCTATCTCGTAGGCGGCCTTAGCCACCCGCTCCTCGATGACTTCGGGCGCATCGGTGGCACGCCCCTCCAGACGGCGGCGCAGCTCGTCGATGGACGGCGGCATGATAAATATGCTGAGGGCGCGGTCACCATACTGCCCCTTGACATTGACGCCACCCTTGACATCTATGTCGAGGATGACATTGTGACCCTCCCCGCACACTCGCTCTATCTCGCTCTTGAGAGTGCCATAGAAGCGTCCGGGATACACCTCCTCATACTCCACAAACTCATCGCGGGCTATACGGTCGCGAAACTCGGCCTCGGTCAGAAACCAATAGTGCACCCCGTTCTGCTCCGCCCCACGCGGGGCACGGCTCGTCGCCGAGACTGAAAACCGCATGTCTATCTCGCCCCGCTCCAGCAACTTGCCTATGATAGTGCTCTTGCCGCAGCCCGAGGGCGCGGATATGATGATAATCTTGCCTTGCCTCATAGTCGCTGCCATTACATCACGTTGAGCACCTGCTCCTTTATCTGCTCCAGTTCGTCCTTCATGCGCACGACGAGACGCTGCATGTCGGCATGGTTGCTCTTTGAGCCGAGCGTATTGATCTCGCGGCCCATCTCCTGACTGATAAACCCGAGTTTCTTACCCTGTCCGTGCCCCGAGTCCATCGTCTCGATGAAGTAGTCGAGATGCTGGGTGAGACGCTGTTTCTCCTCGTTGATGTCGAGCTTCTCGATGTAGAATATCATCTCCTGCTCAAGGCGCGACTTGTCATAGTCGATGTTGTCGAGGCGGCAGAGCGCATCCACGATGCGGGCACGTATCTTGGCGACACGCTCGGTCTCAAACTGCGGCACCTCGGCAAGGCGTGCGCGGATGTTGGCGACACGGGATGAGAAAAACTCATACAGCTTTCCTCCCTCGACCCCGCGATAATCCATCAGCGACTCTATCGCCGAGTCTACCGCCGCCATAAGGGCGGCGGACTCCTCATCGGAGACCGTGCCGGGCTGCTCGGTGTGGAACACGTCGGGGAAGCGCATCAGCACACCATACCAGTCGGCCGGCGTCGGGATGCCGATGGCGGCCGAAGCCTCCTCAATCTGACGCTTGTACACCTGCATCGCGGCGACGTTGAGCGTCGACGTTCCCTCGGCGTGCATATTTTCAACGGATATGATTATATCAACCTTGCCCCGTTCAAGACGCGCGCCCACACGGTTGCGTATCTCAAGTTCCTTCTCACGGAAAGCGGCGGGAATACGGACCGAGATGTCAAGTTGCTTGCTGTTTAGCGACTTTATCTCGACTGTGATTTTTTTGTCGGGCAGTTCGACAACCGATTTGCCGAAGCCGGTCATGGATAATATCATGGTCGTAACTGTTTTTGGTCGATAACGGATGAATAGATACATCCGCGACATGTGCCTGTTTCATGGCACATATCGCGGATGCAAATATACAAATATTTATGGGTCTCGCCAAAAAGTCGCTATGGCTTGAATGTCACTGACTGGAACGGACAGTCGCGCAGCACCGGCCACCCGTTCACCATATCCCACACCTTGTTGAAGTCAAAGCCGCCGTAGGTGCTCTTGTGGGAGCGGTTATCATCGGTCACGTAACCGTCGGAACACCATGTCTGGCTCACACCATCATTGTACATGTAGAGATACTCGTGATTGAGCTGTCCCGTCTTATGAGTCCCTATAGTGCCGTTACCGTGGGACACAAGGCCAAAATTGACACAGTACTTGACCGTGGAAAAAATGTCGGCGTAGCCCAGTATGCCGCCATTGTTAGAATTTGACTTTGTCGGAATATCGCCCATGTTGTAGCAGTCGTATATTATCGAACTAGCCAAGTGCTCACGAGTGCCCTCCTCAAGATAACCTACAATTCCGCCGACGCGCGAGGTGGAGTTGTCGCATGATATCGTCCCTTTATTGCAGCAATGATACACCGCCGGATTGTAGTTTATGGAGTTGGATAGACCTCCCGGATCGCGCCCTGACGAGCCGAGAATGCCACCTATGCCATGAACCTCCCCCGAAGAGTGCACCGGGCCATGGTTGGCACACGCCACCACGCTGACATGTGTACACTTGAGATTGCCGATGATACCACCTACCGCAGTGTCATGGCCCCCGGAGCTGTCGACTGTCCCGTAATTGGCAAGATCGTGGAAATTCTGGTTCATTCCCGTCTCTCCCGAGATACAGCCTATGACACCTCCGACATTTCCCGCTCCCTTTATGTCGCCAGTATTGACACACCATGAGAAGTCTTGGGTATGGTGGGACACGTCAATGTTTCCCGCTATACCACCCGTGTAGTTATCACCTCCGACCGTACCGTAGTTAATGCAGTCCTGTAGTGATGCAGCGTAGTCAATCTTGCCGGCGATACCCCCCGTACACTCTTTTCCGCGCACAGTGCCGAAGAACGTCACGTCTCTGAATTTAGAACCGCTTGCATATCCTGCGATACCGCCCGTATGCATGGAGCCTGTCACGGTACAGCCGACCGAGACCCCGCTGGCTTCGGAAGATCGCATGTACCCCACAACGCCACCGATGAAAGTCTTGCCTGAGACTTCACCGTTAAAACGCGAGACAAACCGCGAGGAGGGCGGCACCTGCACACCCTTACCATTCTCGGCATAGTCAAAGTGGTTGCTGTCAGTCAGAGTGCAACCATCATCGGAATATCCTATGAAACCGCCGGTCCTGTCACCGCCGGAAATTTTCATCGTCGAGGAGGTGAATGCGACCCTTGACAAGTCAAGGCTCAACGAATGAGCCTCTCCGACAAAACCGCCGACAGACTGTCCCGTCCCCGACACATTGGCCGCGATGCGCACACGGGTCTTCATCGTCAGCGAGCCTTTGATTTTGCCAAAGAAACCGCCAACGGAGCTGTTGCCCCTGACGCCGGCGGCATTATGGTCGACAATAACACGGGTAGCGTCGTCAGTACCGTCAAAAGTCAGTGAACCGCCGCCTTTTATCTCGCAATAGCCGGCAAAACCGCCAATCTCGTCACCTCCCGACACAATTGAGGTCATGCTACAGCCTGACACGGTGAGACCCCCGTCAAGCAACAACATGCCGAAAAAGCCACCGACACCCTTACCAGCACCGCCGCCGACAGGGCACATCATCTCGACAGCAGAGACTGCTGATGCCGACGACACATGCCGCACGATACCGACCAGGCCGCCCACACAACTACCGCCATTGCCCTGGATGATATTGACATCGCCATCCTCGGCACTGACCGTATGCATCAATTTTATATCCGAGAAATTAAATGTCCCGCTAAGGTCACCTGCGACACCGCCGACATTCTCATTTCCCACGAGCAGGAACTTGCGGTCGGCTGTAGTCATCTTCTTGACCGTGAGCACCCCATTATCAACCTTGCCGACAACTCCGCCGACACATGAGCGCCCCTTGACGGTTGCCTGCAAATCAAAGTTTTCGACAGTAAGCGACCCGTTGAGCCGCCCTACAAGGGCTCCGCAATGGTCGGTGTCACCACCGATTGTCCCCTCGACCTTTATGTCGCGCAACACCACAGTACCTGCCGCAGTACCCGCAAGTATGCCACCGTCGACACTTATCTTGGTCAACGAGACACCCGAGAGTGTGAGATGGTGGATCTCCGCGCCATTAAGCAGAGAGGCGAAAAGCCCTATTTCCTTATCCTTTTCGGGATCTGAAGCGCCCACATAAAAGAGATTGGAAATCGTAAATCCTCCCCCGTCATATTCTCCGGCAAAAGGTACGCTGAACCATCCGCGCCCGTCAGCGTCACTGCCACGTGGAGGAGCCTCAAACGTGGCAGTCTGCCTGAAATGACGCCCGGCGCCACACTGAGGGTCACGCTGCAAGTTGACCAACAAGGAGGAGAAATCGCCCGAAGTCCCTATCAGATAAGGGTCATCGACCGTGCCGAGACCTTTCAGCCCCATGTAGCTGACCGCCTCCTCACTGACGACGTGAAGCATCTCATCCTTAAAAAGGACCTTAAGGCGCCCTCCGAGATGTTCGCCGTTATACATACGCATGGTCAGGTAATATTCTCCGTCGGGAATATTATCATTCGCGGGTAAATTCATGCCGCACTCCATATTGCCATTCCTGACCGTACACATAGTCTCATACTCACGCCGCTCCCCGCCGTCTACAGGCGAGAGCATGGTGATGACCGCCTGTACCGACTCGGGAGCCATGAATGTCGAGTTGGAGAGGGTGAAATAACTCGTCTTAAGCTCTCCATTGACTCTCAATGACGAGCCTGAACGGGTATCGACCCTATAATCCTGCGTGTCGTCGCAGGCGACGGCCAACATCCCCGATATGAAAGCGATAATCAGGTATAATACTGTCTTTCTCATCTTTTCAATAAATATATGGTGAATGTCAAAATTTATATTGTATTCAGTTAGTGTTATTTACGGTACTCCGAGAAATTGGGAACCGGACATCCCGACGAGCCGCCGCCCATACACCAACGGCTCGTAGGTGAACCGATGTCAAAGCCGGCTGATACGGATTGTTTCATCATGTCGCTGTTATAATAGGTATAGGTCTTCACATACAAGTCCTTGTCGGCAATCTCCGTCCTGGACAACGGCATGTATCCATCCTCTTCAAGGTCCATGCCCTTGGCGTCGGATGAGACAGCCTTATCAGTGAGCATGACACTTCCCGATATCGAGCCGTCGTTTATGCCGCCAAAGCCATCCCCGATGCCTATACAGTTGGTGACACGTGCCTTGGGACGCTGATGCGAGACAATCTGCCGCCCGTTGGACGAGAGGCATCGCCCCATGTTGAGACAATCACGCAATACGCCGTTGTCCTGCAGCTTGCCTATGATGCCGCCGGCTCCATCGGCGGCACACGAGACATCACCGGCATTGACACACTGCGAGATGATGACGGTATTCTCGGCAAACTCGCCGCAGCCCTTCGTTATGGCGTTCAATCCACCAGCAACCGCAGTCACCGAACCGGCCAAGATGAAAGCAGCAGCCGTACCTCCCGAGGCAACCGTCGCACCGATAGCGGCCACCGTCCCGACGGCTATGCACACCCCGGCGACAACCTCATGTATTATCGCAGAAGTCTGATGCTGTTTTTCAAGCTGTTCCATGCGCTCTACGCGGGCCTCATTGATAGCATCGTTAAACTCCTCGTCGTTGCCCTCCTGCCCGTACCACCCGATAATGTCATTGACATTGGCGTTGTACTGGCCTTTGAGAGCCTGACGGTCAAAACCGTTAAGGCTGTAGGAGTCGTAAGAGCCGCGCATCGAGTTGATACGGTCGGCAACCGCCGTGCAGCCCGAGTCGATGGCCGAATGTACCGACAATTCCATCTCGCTCTCAGTCTCGGGATTGATAAGCTCGTCAATCGTATATCCGAACATGCCGGTATCGGCTCCTGTCACAATCATATGCAAACTAAACTCCGTTATCTCTATCATCGTGACAACCTTTCCTGCGACCTCCTCAAGCAGGTGTCCGGCCACACCGATGACAGGACCCGCTACCGCCAGCACCATCTCGGCAGAGCCGATAACGCAGTCGGCAATCTGGGCTGCTGTCCATTCGCGGGGGTCGCCAATCTCGCCTACCACCCCACCGACAGGGCCGTCGCCGGTGCTCTTGACCGAAGCGAAGTTACCGCAATAGTGTATCATGGTGTTATTGCCTCCGAGTCCGAGCACACCACCTGTATACCGGCCGCCGGAGGTGACATCACCATAATTATGGTCGAGGGCGAGCGAACCCCATGTCGTCTTGCCCACAATACCCGACACGTGAGTGGACCCCATGACCTTGCCCGAGTTGACAGCATTGTGCGCCACGGCGATGGAGGTGTTGCCGGCGATACCGCCCACAAAGTCGTCTCCGCTCACCGCCCCTGTGTTATAGACCCCGTAGCAGCCAAACTGTGACTCGCCGCATATGCCCCCGACCGAGGAGCCACCCGACACTGCCCCCTCGTTGCCACACCATCTCACCACCGAGCTGTTAAACATGTATGCGTCCTTGTCGCTTCCCTTTATGCGCGTAGAGCCGACTATACCGCCTACTCCATACTGTCCGTTGACCGGCGCGGTATTGGTCGAGGCCGAAATCCACGACATCCCCGTGCCGCCGGCTATGCCGCCTACACCAATGCCGCTTGTCCCTGCCGCACCCTTGAAGTCGGTCGCGCCATGTATGGGAGCCATATTCCTGCAGGCTGAGACATATAGCGTATCGGCCGTGCCTATTATGCCGCCGGCACCCGAAAAACGGCCAGTGACCTCCGAGGCGTTCTCACAGTCCTGTATGTCGGCACGGGAATATAGTCCCGCGCCCCCGACAAGTCCCCCTACATTATAGCATCCTTTCACGGTCGTGCCACGGCTGTCGCAGCCGGAAATCAACGTGGAGGTATACATGTCAAGTCCTCCGACTATCCCGCCGATACCCGTGCTGCCGTCAGAACCCTTTACCGACGAGTTCTTGACGCCGCATCCAATCATCGATGACATCGTGCGGCCACCGTCGTCACCGGCAGATATGAAAGCTCCGACGATACTGCCGACAGCAAAATTGCCCGTTATGTCTGAGTTGGCGACCGTCAGGCCAGAGATAGTGCCTTTATATACATATCCAAACAGCCCGATACCGGCCGACGACGGACGATTGATATAGAGTCCTGTTATCTCATTGCCCATATACACTCCACGGAAAGGGGTGTTCGTGTCGGCTCCGATAGGATTCCATCCATACTGCATGTCACATTGGCACGATGCCTGAAACATGTCGATGGGCTGCTCCTGACGGAAATATGTCTCTGGGGTAATCTTTGAGTTGGTGGCGTCGGCGTTGACATAGTCTTTCAGACGTATCAGGGACTCGTAGCTCGATATTATATATGGCGACTCCTTTGTCCCGTCGCCCGACAGGCCTATCTCGTCATCATAGTTATCGAGGACGGTGACGTTGCCGCCGCTTACGGATATGCGGCATCCGAGTCCATACTGCGACGTGGGGAAACGCTCCGCGAAGTGCAGCAGCGAGGGATTGTCATTGGTCGAATACTCAAAGTAGAGCAATCGGTAGACCCCGTCACGAAGCCCGACGTCAAGGGTAATATTGGATACATCACCCGACCGCTCGTGGACACCTTGACGCGAAAACACAGTCCCGTCGGCAGCCGACAGGCTGCATTTGAAAGTCGAGGCGGTAAATCGGGAAGTCTCCTCTCCGAGCGAAAAACTACGCACGTCTCCCACATAATTGTCCGTGCCGTCGGGAGTCACGTCGTCGGGGAGCTTGTCCTCCTCACACGACATCAGACACAGCAGTGATGACAGCAACAGATAGTTGATTGGTTTCATCAGCATTACATTTAGAAAATTGCACCTAAAATCGGCTGCAAATCTACCACATCAGGCATCCAATGCCGTAAAAGCAGCGCGACAATTCCGCCGCGACACGCGACAATTCTGCCAAAGTCCTGATTTGGCAATATCTACAGCCCCTATCGTTTCTGTGTTTTGGAACGGTATTCCGAAGGGGTCAGCCCATAGGCATCGCGGAAATTGCGCTGAAAAGAGCGCAACGTTCCAAAGCCCAGCTGCTCGGCAATGGCCGTCACAGGCATATCCACGCTATCGGTCAGCAACCGACAGGCATGGCGCAACCGCCACCCGGTGATATATTCCACCACCGACTGACCGCGTTCCCGCCGTATCATGGCTGCAACAGCCCTTTCAGGCATTTCCACCGCCGCAGCAAGCTCCCGACGCGACAGCGACGCTTCCCGATAAGGCTCGGAATATGACATGTGGTCATCAAGCCGCCGCATGGGTGTCAATGCCGTATCTATCGTATCCTCTGCCGGGGCAAGGCCGATCTCCCCGACGCTCTCCTGACCAAGATACTCGCTGAGACGTGACTCAAGGAAGATATTCCTGCGATGCAACCGGTGCATATAGACCACAGCCGCGACAAGCGATACCACAAGAAGCAGCGCCACAAAAGAGATTACAGCCAATACCGCAGAAGACATCATAAGACAAATTTAGCGAAAATCTTTCTTATTTGCCTGGCATCGGAATAATATTCGTAATTTTGCATCAATAATAATATATCTGATTATGCCGGTAATACTTAATATAGAGACCTCGACCGACGTATGCTCTGTGGCAGTGACCGCCGAGGGCATGGTGATGAGACACTATGAGCACGATGGCGGCCAGAACCACGCCGCGCTGTTGAGCGGGTTTATAAAAAATTGCCTTGACTTTATCGCAGAGCGGGAAATGCGGCTGGATGCCGTAGCGGTGAGCATTGGCCCGGGCAGCTACACGGGTTTGCGCATCGGCCTGTCAGAAGCCAAGGGGCTGGCATATGCCCTCGACATACCGCTGATAGGCATCCCTACCTTGCAGATTATGGCGGTAAGCGTCATGTTCAACCGCTGGGTCGACGAGGATGTGCTGTTTGCCCCGATGATTGACGCCCGGCGCATGGAGGTCTACACCTCGGTGCTCGACATGGGGCTTACCCCCATGTTGCCTGACACGCCCATGATACTTGACAGCGAAAGCTATGCCGAATACCTTGCCCAAAAGCCGGTACTGTTCTTCGGCAACGGCAGCGACAAATTCCAAGGGGTCGTCAGCCATTCCAACGCACGCTTCATTCCCGGCATACGCCCTCTCGCGGTCGACATGCTCGCCCTGGCGGAACGTGCCTACGCCCGACGCGACTTCCTCGACCTCGCCTACTCCACCCCAAACTATCTGAAAGAGTTCCAGGCCACCAAACCCAAGCGCCCGTTCTGACCCTACCGGCGGCGGTCGCAGGATTGTCAATCAGCCGCCCTTATTGAATAATTATGGGAATACGTATCTTCCGATAACGGGAATCTTCTTGGTCATATATACGATGACAAAACAAAGGATATAATTGAGCGGTATAAAGCCAACCCTGTATATCGCGCTCTCGGTGCCTACCGGAAGCAGTTTCTGTTCGACGGCAAGCACCAATATATGCAGTAAGTATATGCCAAGACTGCATGAGGAAAGCACGGTAAGCAAACGCGACCACCACGGAGAAAGACTTGAGGGAAAATATTGTCTTACAAGCAAGAACACCGCCACGGCCGGAATTATAGAGGTGAAGTAATAGTAGCCAAACATGCCGCGATACAGCTCTCCGGTCGCCTCGGAGATCCCTAAAGTCACAAAATAGCGGAGACACCAGCACCCTACGGCCAAAACGCCCATAGTCCAGCAACATCCCGCCGATACTTTAGCATCTTTATACAGATATCCAAGAAGCATGAACAGCAGCGGACCCGCCATTGCATTTTGTGCGGATTTTATAGGTGCGATTTTTGCCCATTCTAGAATGGGATTCATCACGCCAGTGATGAAAAAAATCAACACGGCAAGATAAATCAACACTTTGCGGTTACCTCTAAGCAACGACACAACGGGCATGAGCATGTATATCCCGAACAAAGGGATAAAAAACCAGTAGACCGGCTGATAGGAAGTATGGACAATCCCGTCAAGGATATGCAACGGCGATAGGTTGACGTCGTCACCTGTGGCATATTTGAGCGCGACCCACACCAACGACCATAAGACAAATGGTATGACGGCCCGACTGAAACGGTGCCTGAAAAACTCCACGGTACCATAGCGCCTACGGTATTCCATCAGCGTCGCGCCCGACAACATGAAGAATACCGGTACAGCCCAATAACACACGACCTCGACAATCAATGCCTGCGCCCAGCTGTCGTCCTGAGAATACCTATGGACAATAAGGTTATGATGCAGGCCAAGCATAGCCATACATGCTATCACATTGAGGAAATCAAAATAATGTATCCGATTTTTCATCGCAATAAATAGATTGGATAAACAATAAAAACACCTTTGCAAAGGTAATAAAATTACGTCAATCTCTCTTTTGAAAAATATTTTGCTATTTTTTATTCAAAAATAGTTGCATTTTGATATTATATCATTAACTTTGCAAGCATAATGCAAAACAAAACTACTAAGAGCTTACTATTATGTGTGGAATTGTAGCAGTATTCGAGACCGAGGGCGACGTGGCAAGGCTGCGTCCCGACATATTGAAGATGTCAAAAAAGATACGCCATCGCGGCCCCGACTGGTCGGGCATCTATTGCGGTAAAAACGCCATCCTCGCCCATGAGCGACTGTCGATTGTCGATCCCGAGTCGGGAGGGCAGCCGCTGAAGACCGCCGACGGGAAAGTGATATTGGCGGTCAACGGCGAGATATACAACCATCGTGCCATCCGCGAGCGTTACGCCGGAAAATATGAGTTCCTCACCGGCAGCGACTGCGAGGTGATACTCGCGCTCTACCGTGACAAGGGTCCCGACTTCCTTGAGGAGCTGAACGGCATCTTTGCCTTTGCCCTCTATGATGAGGAAAAGGATTTCTATATGGTGGCCCGCGACCCGATAGGCGTGATACCGCTCTATATGGGCAGTGATGCCGAGGGGCATCGCTACTTTGCCTCGGAGCTGAAAGCATTGGAGGGAAAATGCGATGTCATCGAGCCGTTCCTCCCGGGGCATGTCTATGACAGCCGCAGCGGGGAGATGCGCCGATGGTACACCCGCGACTGGGAGAGCTACGACGCCGTAAAGGAGAACACGACCTCCATTCCCGAGTTGCGTGAGGCCCTTGAGAACGCCGTCAAGCGCCAGCTGATGAGCGACGTGCCATATGGCGTGTTGCTGTCGGGAGGTCTCGACTCGTCGATAATCTCGGCCATAGCAGCAAAATATGCCCCTAACCGCATCGAGGCCGACAGCAAGCAGGAGGCATGGTGGCCGCGCCTCCACTCATTTGCCGTAGGCCTGAAAGGCGCGCCCGACCTCGCCGCGGCACGCAAGGTCGCCGAGCATATAGGCACAGTGCACCACGAGATAAACTACACCGTGCAGGAGGGACTGGACGCGATACGCGACGTGATATACTATATCGAGACCTACGACGTGACGACCGTGCGTGCCTCCACTCCGATGTATTTGCTTGCACGCGTCATCAAGTCGATGGGCATCAAGATGGTGCTGTCGGGCGAGGGTGCCGACGAGATTTTCGGAGGCTATCTCTACTTCCACAAGGCACCCGATGCGCGGGCATTCCACGAGGAGACCGTGCGCAAGCTCTCCAAGCTCCACCTTTATGACTGCCTGCGTGCCAACAAGTCACTATCGGCTTGGGGTGTCGAGGGACGAGTGCCATTCCTCGACAAGGAGTTTCTCGACGTGGCGATGCGCCTCAATCCCGCCGACAAGATGGCCGGTAACGGAAAGATGGAGAAATGGGTCCTCCGCAAGGCATTCGAGGATATGATTCCGGCCGAAATTGCATGGCGCCAAAAAGAGCAGTTCTCCGACGGCGTGGGATATTCGTGGATTGATTCGCTCAAGGAGATAACAGCGTCCCAAGTGACCGATGAAATGATGAAAAACGCCCATCGCCGATTCCCGGTGAACACGCCGATGAACAAGGAGGAATATTTCTATCGCAGCATCTACGAGGAGCATTTCCCCTCGGCCACTGCCGCCGCTTGCGTCCCCTCTGTCCCGTCGGTGGCATGTAGCACTGCCGAGGCCCTGGCCTGGGACATATCATTCCAGAACATGAACGACCCCTCGGGCCGCGCCGTCAAGAGCGTACATCAGCAGGCATATTGACAGGCATAAAGTTTTGTAAGAGCGAGACAGTCTAAACGATTAGTCTCGCTTTTTGCCGCTTATTCGTTAAATTTGCAATGACAATATCCCGACTATATTCCGATTATGAAAACAGAGAAAGAGAAGATGCTTGCCGGCGAGATATATGATGCCAATTTTGACGCCCAACTGCTTGCCGAGCGCGAGGCCACGGCCGAGCTTTGTCATGATTTCAACGCCTTACGTCCCCGGCAGAAAGACGAGGCCGCCGCACTGCTCTCCCGGCTTCTCCACAAGGTAGGCAAAGGATGTACCGTGCTGCCAAACTTTTATTGCGACTACGGATACAACATCGAGCTGGGCAATGGGGTATTTATCAATCACAATTGCGTAATGCTCGACGAGGCGACAATACGCCTTGGCAGCAACGTGTTTATTGCTCCAAACTGTGGATTCTACACCGCAGGACACCCTCTTGAAGCACGCGAGCGCAACCTTGGACTCGAGTATGCCCGTCCAATCGTCGTGGAAGATGATGTGTGGATTGGCGGAGGAGTGACAGTGTTACCCGGTGTCACTATCGGACGGGGAGCCGTCATCGGCGCGGGCAGCGTTGTCAACCGTGACATTCCCGCCAACGCTCTCGCTGTCGGCAATCCATGCCGTCCGATACGCACAATAGATAATCGCTGACAGCCCGACAGCCTACTTGTCGAGGTCGGGCAGCAGGAGGCTTGAGCCGTGGGCGCATATAACGATAAACAAAGTCACCACCACAAAGGTAATGGCTGTGGAATGGAGCACGTCACCGATACCGACCAACGGGGATACTATGGCCCCCACGATATAGCCTACCACACCGAGCACAGCCGAGGCCTCGCCGGCCTGTGCGCGGCCCTCGTTCATCGCGAGAGTGTTGGAGGCGGTGAATATCATCCCGAGGGCAAACAGCGCGGGAATCATAAATCCCTCAAAGAGCCAAAAACTGTGCACCGTATATAGAGCGACAGCCTCGGCGACAACAAACACAGCGAGAGCCAATGCCCCGACACGCGCAGCCTTTTTCAACGGCTTGAACTTCAGGGCGACCATAGCACCGCCCATCACAAACAAAGCGTTAAACCCTATGACAAGCCCGAAACCAGTCTGGGAAAACCCATAATGGTCCTGCAAGATAAACGGGGCAGCCGATATATAGGCAAAGAGCAATCCAAGCGATGCCCCCTTGAGGCACACATGAATCATAAACGGGCGGTTAACCAACAGATTACCATACCCCTTGATTGACGTCCACCAGCTGCCTACAGTCCGTTGCGACGGGGCAAGCGTCTCTTTCATCCATGGGGAAACAGCGAGTATTATCAGCGCAAACGCAGCCAACACTATAAATATTCCTTTCCAACCGAAAGCATCTGCCGTCACTCCTCCAAGCACGGGTGCCGAAGCCGGCGCAATGCCGTTTATTGCGCCGATAATCGCCATAAACTTGGCAAGCGCACGGCCGCCATAAAGGTCGGCGGGGATTGTACGGGCAAGGAAATAGCCTCCCGACGCACCGATGCCCTGCACCAACCGGCACCCCAGGAAAAAGTGGATTGTCGGCGAAAATACGCTCACAACCGCCGCCACGATGAACAGCACCAAAGATGCCGCCAACACCGGCTTGCGCCCGTAGCGGTCGCTGACCGGCCCAAGTATCACCTGCCCCAGACCAAGTCCAATCATGCCCATAGTAAGTCCCAACTGCACAGTCGACACCGAGCACTGAAAAAAGCGGCACATCTCAGGCAAAGACGGCGTATACATGTCATTGACAAACGATCCAAGCGCGCTCAACGCCACCAGATACCCCACCAAAAACCAATAATACCGCCTGTCGGCCTGCACCGCCCGTGCCGCCTTGGACTCGCCTCTGCCAGCCGTGAGGTCAACGGCAGCGCTTGCTTCTGCGGCAGTCTCCGCTCTGTTACCTGATATATTATTATTTACCGATTCATTGCCATCCATATTGAAACATGTTTATACTAAAAACATGCCCAATCCTATTTTGGTTGAAGCCTATGAAGCCTTCGAGACCTTGCGTATATTTTATTGCTGTCCGATAAAAGGGTATAGACGCGTAGCGAAGAATGCTGAATTATAATCGGCGTGTCTACAACTTAATATCGTATGCAATGATACGTGCAGGGACATTGCCGAGTCCAAAACAATCAGAATGTGAAGTGGAGGGCGACGCGGACTCCGCCACGGTTGATGTCGGGAGCATCGCGGTAGGTGAGACGCCACACGTAGTCGACGCGGAGGATTTTGAAAATGTTGTCGAGCCCGGCGCTTATCTCCATGTAGGGAGTATGGGTCATGCGCTGCACACGGGCATCGGCGGGAAAGGCGAACAGCTCGGGGTGAAGCGAAGGGTCATTGCGGTCGGTGAGCTTGCCGTAAAGCCCGCGAAAGGCTATGACCTCGCGCAGCTTCAGGCGGTTGACAAGCGGGATGCGGTTGAGCAACGCGCCGTTGGCCCAATAGGTGAGGTCCCACGACACATACTGGTCGTTGATAAACTCCATGGCATTCATCAGCGCGAAGCTCTCGGGCTGGATTGTGTATGACAGGTTGGCGTTGGGTATAAGAAGGTTTGGATAGGGACAGCGGCTCCAAACTTTCCCTGCCTTGACAATGATGTCGGTGTAGCCGAAAGCGGAGAACCAAAAACGCTTCTGCACGCTAAATTCGGTCTTGTTGAGCGTGAACATGCTCCCCAAGAACCCCTTGGGGGCAAACGTGTGGGCGAGCACAAACACCGGGGCGTCAAGATTGACGGGGAGACGCTGGGTCTTGGTCTGGAAAAACTTCTCACCGGGGGCAAAACGCAGCTGCACGTTGAATGACGCCTCGTCATAATGCCTGTAGTCATGGCCGTAGCCGTTGACAAAACGCATGTAGCCCGTCGACTCCTGACGCTCGTAAGTGATGCCGGCGGCGACCGAGAAATTATTCTGCAACTCAAGCGTATATTCCAGCTTGGAGACGCGGTGATAGGTCATCTGCGTGTCGCTCTGACGCTTCAGTGACAGGAACACATTGTCCATATTGGTGAACATGTAGTGCTGTCCGAGCATATCGACATCATAAAGCTGCGAGGCGCGTATGGAGTGCACGGGAAACTCACGCGGATGGTACTCCTTCGGCTTGAAGGAGTACTCCAGTTCGGCCTTGTATTTAATCTTCTTGTCCTTGAACCCATAGGCTATATACCCGTTGGCAAAGAGGTGCTTGTTGAGGTTGGCCGTGGTCATGCCGCCGGCACGCAGTCGAAGCCCCTCGATATCGTTGAAACTGATGGTGGTATTCATCGGCCCGAAGTCCCACTTGCTGTTCTTGCCGGTGTTGATATAGCCGCTGACGAGTATCTTCAATATTTTCTCGGTCCAATAGTAGAACTTGTTGCCGCGCAGCCGCTCCACCATCTGAGCCATGCGGTCCTCATTGCGCGTTATCGCCGCGCCGCGATGCTGTGCCCAGTAGGTGTCGTCACGGTCGATGGCATGGGGAGCGATAATCTCGCGTTGGGCATAGTCAAATATACCGTCAATCTCGGGCGGCGTGAAGCGGTGGTTGCGGTAGGTGGTGTTGCGCCGTGCATAAAGCCCCTGCATCCCCGGGATGACGCTAAACTCTATCGTCATATCATCCTTGGTCTTGAGGCGCGAACCGTCGGGGGCGCGGTCATACTCCTGCGTGATGAGCAGGTTGTCGACAAAGTTGAGGTTGATGGTCGCCGGCACGCGCATAATCACGCGCTTGACAAACATCGTTGTATCGTTCTTGGGCACATACATGCGCCCCGTGAAGCCAAACGACTGCGGACTGTGGGGGACAAAGGTCAGTTCCACGCAACTGTCCCCCTCCACCACTACAGTATCTGTAAGGTAATATTTATAGAAATCGGTCCCTATACGTGACAAGGGGCTGACAAAACGGTTTTGCAGGATATTGACATCATTGTCGTATATGTCGACCTCGCGGAACACATCCTCCATGAATGTCTGCACCGCCTGCTGGTCGGCTATGTCGTCGAGCCCGTGACGGCGTATGCCCATGACATACTCCTTCTCGGCACGGGGGTCGGCACGGTTGAACATCGCGCTCGACTTCTCCTTGACCGAAACATTGAGTATCGGCTTGCCCGACACCTCGGAGGTGTCGATAAACTCGTTGAGAAAGCCAAACTGCCGCGCCTGCCACCCCTCACCCTGCGAGCCTTTGAAGTCGTTGAGGGCGATAGTGATTTTCTCGTACTTGTCATAGTTGTAGTTGGGCAGACGACGCGGGTCGTTGGCCCGCTTGGCACCCATAATGCGCTCGACAAACCGCACGGCCGGGTTGTTTTTTTTTGAGTAATGCTCCTTACCGGGCTTAACGACCACCTCATCAAGTCTCAGCCCCACAGGTACCATATCCACCGTAAGAGTATTGACGCGCCCGGAGCGTATCGGGACGACTTTCTTGCCATAGCCCATGGATGTCACCGCCACGGCAGGGGAAGATTGTGCCGTGACGACCTCAAACCGCCCGTTTTCGTCGGCAAGCACGCCGCGCTCGGTCCCTTGCAGGAATATGGCGGCATAGGGTATCGGTTCACGCGACACGGAGTCGCGCACGACACCCCGCACGGTGGTAGCCGCCGGCGCGACAGTCCCTGATGGAGACACCTCCTGAGCCTGCGAGACGTGACAGTTGAACAACAATGCCGACAATATAATCGACAAGATGATAAAAATATGGCGCATCAATCGTTTTTTCCTTAGAAGTTTCCTCGCTCTCGATTAACTTTGCACCGAGTTTGGAAAACTCGCGCAAAGTTACGCATTATATAGTTTATCGCTCATGCGATATCATCAAATTAAACAACTTTAGCGACAAAATGGCAAAAGAGATAGAGCGAAAATTTCTCGTAACCGACGACAGTTACAGGCCAATGGCGACCTCCAGGCGCGACATCGCGCAGGGCTACCTGTCGATGCGCCGAGAGGCGACCGTAAGAGTGAGGATTGCTGATGGACAGGGATATCTGACCGTGAAGGGCATCACGTCGGGCGCGACACGCGACGAGTGGGAATATTCCATCCCCGCCGCCGATGCGAGGGCAATGATGACGATATGCGAGGGCACGGTGATTGACAAGACGCGCTATATCGTCCCGTTCAAGGGGCTGACATGGGAGGTTGACGAGTTTCACGGCACATACAAGGGACTGACGGTCGCCGAGGTTGAGCTGCCGTCGGAAAACGAGCAGATCGCCCTCCCCCCCTTTATCGGCCGGGAGGTGACAGGCGACCCGCAATATTACAATTCGGTGATGGCCGGTGCCGGGCGCTAATCCCGCAGTGTGAGCTTGACCACGTTCTCCACATGCTGGGTATGGGGGAACATGTCGACCGGCTGCACGGCGTCGATATCATACCTGACATGCAACAATGCCAGGTCACGAGCCTGGGTCGCAGGATTGCAGCTCACGTAGACAATGCGGCGCGGCGCGGCGTTGAGTATCACTTTCACCACATCCTCGTGCATCCCGGCTCGAGGAGGGTCGACAATCATAACGTCGGGACGGCCATGGCGTGCAATGAAATCGTCGGTGAGCACATTTTTCATGTCTCCGGCATAGAACAGTGTATTGCCGATTCCGTTTATTGCCGAGTTGACCTTGGCGTCCTCGATGGCCTCGGGCACATACTCGATGCCGACTACCTGACGGGCGTTGCGTGCCACGAAATTGGCAATCGTGCCTGTCCCGGTGTAGAGGTCATAGACCAGCTCATCGCCTGTCAATCCGGCAAAGTCACGCGCCACCTTATAGAGGTTGTATGCCTGGCGCGAATTGGTCTGGTAGAACGACTTCGGCCCTACGCGAAACCGCAGTCCCTCCATCTCCTCCTCGATATGCGGGCTTCCCGCATATGTCAGGATGTCGAGATCTCCTATCGTGTCGTTGACCTTGGTATTTACCACATAAAGCAGCGATGTTATCTCGGGGAATTCCGCCTGTACAGCCGTCAACAGAGCATCGATTTTCTCGCGGTCATCCTCACCAAACGACATCACAGCCATAATCTCGCCGGTCGAAGCCATGCGCACCATCAGCGTGCGCAGCAGCCCCTGCTGGGCACGTAGGTCATAGAACGTGTAGCCGTGAGCCTTGCCATATTCCTTGATAAAGCGGCGCAGGCGATTGGAGAAATCATCCTGCAGGTGGCAGGTCGTGATGTCGAGCACCTTGTCAAACGCTCCGGGGATATGGAAACCCGCAGCATCGCGGTCGGGAAACTCCTCGCCGCTGCGCATCTGCTCGTATGTGAGCCACGACTTGTTGGAAAACGTGTACTCCATCTTGTTGCGGTAGGCCCATATCTCCTCCGAGCCGAGTATCGGCGTTATCTCCGGGAACGGTATCTTGGCGATGCGCTCAAGGGCGTCCCTGACCTGCCGCTGCTTGCACTCCAGCTGCAGGCTGTAAGGCAAGTGCTGCCAACGACATCCTCCGCACACGCCATGGTGGCTGCATCGCGGCTCGACCCTTACGGGCGACGGCGACACCATCCTCACTATATGCCCCTCGGCATAGCTCTTTTTCTTGCGGTCAATCTTAACGTCGGCTACGTCACCGGGTGCTCCAAACGGGACAAACACCACCATGTCGCCCACGCGCCCTATACTGTTGCCCTCAGCCGCAATATCCGTTATCTCCATGCCGTCAATCAACGGCAACTCCTTCTTCTTTCGTCCCACTGTTTTCTATAAAATATTCGACTGCAAAGGTACTAATTTTTCCATCTGTTTTCCATCCCCTCCATAAATATATATCACGACGAGAAAGAGCGAATAAAAATTTCATTTTCCCGATTTATTTTGCAAAAAATTTTGTGTTTCGGTTTAATGTTCTAATTTTGCACTTGCATCTCTCCATGAAAACAAGACACATTACTAACAATTAACTTTATAATCAACCAATGAAAAGAGTCTACACATTCGGTGACGGAAAAGCCGAAGGAAATGCCTCGATGAGAAATCTGCTCGGTGGCAAAGGTGCAAATCTTGCCGAGATGAACCTGCTCGGGATGCCGGTTCCTCCGGGATTTACCATCACTACAGATGTATGCAACGAATACACCCGCGACGGTCGCGACGCCGTTGTGAAACTTATACAGAAAGATGTCGAAAAAGCCATAGCCCACGTAGAGGAGCTGACCGGCAAGAAATTTGACGACCCGGCCAACCCGCTGTTAGTGTCGGTGCGCTCAGGTGCACGCGCCTCCATGCCCGGCATGATGGACACAGTGCTCAACCTCGGCATGAACGACGCCACTGTGGCATCACTCGCCGAGAAGAGCGGCAACCCGCGTTTCGCATGGGACAGCTACCGCCGCTTCGTGCAGATGTATGGTGACGTCGTGCTCGGCATGAAGCCCAAGAGCAAGGCCGATATCGACCCCTTTGAGGAGATAATGGAGAAAGTGAAGGAGGAGAAGGGCGTTAAACTCGACACCGAGCTTGACGTCGATGACCTCAAGAAACTTGTCAAGCTCTTCAAGGGCGCGGTAAAGGAATTTACCGGCAAGGACTTCCCCGACAGCGCGTGGGAGCAGCTGTGGGGCGGCATATGCGCGGTGTTCGACAGCTGGATGAACGAGCGTGCCATCATCTACCGCCGCATGAACCAGATACCCGAGGAATGGGGCACGGCAGTCAATGTGCAGGCCATGGTATACGGCAACATGGGCGACAACTCGGCGACCGGAGTTGCCTTCAGCCGCGATGCCGCCACAGGCGAGAACATATTTAACGGCGAGTATCTCATCAACGCCCAGGGCGAGGATGTGGTGGCGGGCATACGCACGCCCCAGCAGATTACCGTCGAGGGTTCACGCCGCTGGGCCGCCCTGCAGGGCATCAGCGAGGAAGACCGTGCATCAAAATACCCCTCTCTCGAGGAGTCGATGCCCACTTGCGCCGCCGAGCTTATAGCCATCGCCAACCGTCTTGAAGACTACTACAAGGATATGCAGGATATGGAGTTCACAATCCAGGACGGCAAGCTCTGGATGCTCCAGACCCGCAACGGCAAGCGTACAGGCGCAGCCATGGTGAAGATAGCCATGGACCTGCTCCGCGCCGGCGAGATAGACGAGAAGACAGCCCTGCTGCGCATGGAGCCGCAGAAGCTCGACGAATTGCTTCACCCCGTGTTTGACAAGGCCGCCCTGAAGCGCGCCACTGTCGTGGCCAAGGGTCTCCCCGCTTCTCCCGGTGCCGCCGCAGGACAGGTGGTATTCTCGGCCGAGGATGCCGAGGCATGGGCCGAGAAGAAAAAGAAAGTGGTGCTCGTGCGCATCGAGACATCGCCCGAAGACCTGCGCGGCATGGCCGTGGCACAGGGCATCCTGACAATGCGCGGCGGCATGACGTCACATGCAGCCGTGGTTGCCCGAGGCATGGGCAAGTGCTGCGTGTCGGGAGCCGGCGAGATACGTGTCGACTACAAGGCAAAGACCGTCGAGATGGGCGGCAAGACATACAACGAGGGCGACTGGATCTCGCTCAACGGCTCGACCGGCGAAGTGTACGACGGCCAGGTGCCCACCACCGAGCCTGAACTCGGCGGCGACTTCGGCGCGATAATGAACCTCGCGGCCAAGTTCACCAAGACACTCGTGCGCACCAACGCCGACACACCCCGCGATGCCAAGCAGGCACGCCACTTCGGCGCACAGGGCATCGGCCTGTGCCGAACAGAGCACATGTTCTTTGAGGGCGACCGCATCAAGGCCGTGCGCGAGATGATTCTCGCCAGCGATGTCGAGGGACGACGCGTCGCGCTACAGAAACTGCTCCCCATGCAGCGCGGCGACTTTGAGGGCATCTTTGAGGCCATGGACGGCTTCGGCGTCACCATCCGCCTGCTCGATCCCCCGTTGCACGAGTTCGTACCCCACCAGACTGCCACCCAAAAGGAACTTGCAGCCGAGATGGGTCTCACCCTTGAGGAAGTGAAGGCCAAGGTCGACAGCCTTGAGGAGTTCAACCCGATGCTCGGTCACCGTGGCTGCCGTCTCGGCATCACCTATCCCGAGATCACCGAGATGCAGACCCGCGCCATCATCGAGGCTGCCCTCAACGTCAAGGCTCGCGGCATCGACGTGCATCCCGAGATAATGATACCGTTGGTTGGCTCGCTGAAGGAGATTCAGAACCAGGCCGACGTTATCAACATCACCGCCGCCAAGGTGTTTGAGGAGCGTGGCGAGAGCGTACCCTACAAGGTAGGCACCATGATTGAGGTGCCCCGCGCCGCCCTCACGGCCAACGAGATTGCCACAGTCGCCGACTTCTTCTCATTCGGCACCAACGACCTCACTCAGATGACATTCGGCTTCTCGCGTGACGACGCGCCCAAGTTCCTCAAGTTCTACAAGGAGCACGGCATCATCAAGACCGACCCCTTCGAGGTGCTCGACCAGGAGGGTGTAGGCCAGCTTGTGAGAATGGGCGTAGAGAAAGGCCGCGCCACCAAGCCCGAACTCAAGGTCGGCATCTGCGGCGAGCACGGCGGCGAGCCCTCGTCTGTCAAGTTCTGCGCCAAGCTCGGCATGAACTACGTCAGCTGCTCCCCGTTCCGCGTGCCCATCGCCCGCGTCGCAGCGGCGCAGGCCAGTCTGGAAGACTAAGACGTAACGTAACATAATCCTACAGTTAGGCTGTAACGCTTTGAGAAATCAGGCGTTACAGCCTAAGTTGTTCTTAGGGGGTTCGTGCATTTGGCATCACTTTGTGAGTACAAATGAACGGATTTGCGTACAGAAAGTGTAACACATTACACAGGGGTGCATACAGCGTGTGTACAACGATGTGTACGAGGTCAACTGACAGACGCAGTGAGAGATACGAAAACAACAGATTTTATTAACCTCAAAATATTGGAACATAGAAGAGACAATGGCAAACTTTAAGGCAGTTGTGCGTGGTGAGCGCAAGGACGGATTCATGCAGGTCTATATCCGTGTCACCCATCGCAGAGTTCATGGGTATATCAAGACCGACAAGATGATTACGAAGAGGGAACTCTCCAAATCCAAGGAGATAAAAGACCCGTTTGTGCTTAACTGGTGTTCGGAGCGGATACTGGAGTTCAACGACCGACTGAACAAAAAGGACATCAGCAGGTGGACGGTGGCCGAGGTTGTAGAATATCTCAGGACCGGCGAGGATGACATCTGCTTCAGCGACTACGCGCGTCTGCACATCGACCGCATGGTGGACCGGTACCAGTTGCGCACGGCGCAGAACTATCGGCAGGCACTCGGACACATGGAGCGGTTCTACGGCACGAACAAAATCATGTTCGCGCAGCTGACCTCAACACAGATAACGCGGTGGATTCAGTCGCTGGAGCATACGCACCGGGCAAAGGAGATGTACCCTGTGTGCATGAGGCAGGTGTTCAAGGCAGCGGTCGAAGAGTACAACGACTATGACAACGGCAACCTGCGCATCAAGGTCAATCCGTGGGGCAAGGTCAAGATTCCGCAGAGCGACCGCACCGTCAAGAAGGCGATTAGCCCGGAGGATTGCAGGCTGTTCTTTACCGCTCCGCTCCCGGACACGCGCATGGTCGATCCGTTGCCCGAACTTGGGCGCGATGTGGCGAAGATGGTGCTGTGCCTCGCAGGCATGAACACGGTCGACATCTACGAGCTGCGCAAGGAGGACTACCGAAACGGCTGTATCTGTTACAAGAGAGCCAAGACAAAGAAGTTCCGCGCCGATGACGCATACTATCCCGAAACATGTGTGTCTGATATTCCGAATATAGATGTTTCAAAAAGAAAAGGCATCCGGGGAATCCATACCCTCAGGATGCCTGAAGACCGAACGATGCCGTGCTCATGCGTTGAGCTTTGTGACAAGAACCTTGAACCGTTCCGTAGCCTTTAAGGAATGTTTCACACCCGGTGTCATAGTGAGCGCATCACCCTCTTTCAACTCGAGTACTTTATCCTCAATGTTGAACTCCATGCTCCCATCTATTACCTGGACGAGCACGTCGGCATTAGCCGTATGTGTGGGAATCTCAAGTCCCTTGTCAACTGCCATAAGGAGCGAAAGCCCGCTATGGTTCTGCATGACAATCTCCTTCGCTATGGAGCCGTCAGCGTATGGAATTCTGTCTTTTAATCTGAACATGTCGTAAATTTATTTAGAGGTTTCTTTTTTTGCGAATCTTCATAGTGATGACAAAGCCGATGCCGAATATCAGAAAATATAAAGCGGCAAAGACAAGCCCGAGGCAGAGGAACAGTTCGGATGATATTTTCATAGCTTTACAGACTGGAAGGTTTCCTGCAAACGCGGGGGTATTCGCCCGTTCATATATTTCTGCCATCCGGCGTTAAGTATGATGAGGAGCAATATCCACCATTCGGGGTATTTCAGAAAAAGCAATGACAGGGTTATTGCTACCGCTATGTTCACGATAATCCATCCCCACAATCCGGCCTTCCTGAAATCAATCCTAACATCACCGGCAGCGGCCGCCACGCGCCATGTGCCCAGTCCGGACTCACAGACATATGCACAATATGCCATGAGCGTGGAGCCGAGAAGCGCCTCGGCAGCCGAATATCCGTGGTCAAGATGGAAATATGCGGCAAGAGACAGCGCTGCCAGCCAAAGGATGGCGTGCGCCGCCGCTATCACATATTTATGGATAAACCGATTCACATTCTGACCGTCCATTTCTTTCAACCGATAAGGGTAGCCAAATCTTCGTCAACGGTGGCGATGGTACTTATATTGAACTTCTCCTGAAGCACTTTCAGAATTTCGGGGGTGAAAAACGCCGGCAGCGTCGGGCCGGTGTGGATATTCTTCACTCCGAGGCTCAACAGGGCCAGAAGCACTATCACCGCCTTCTGCTCATACCATGCGATGTTGTAGACAATCGGCAGATCGTTGACACTCTCCAGGTCGAAAGCGTCCTTGAGAGCATTGGCAATCACGACGAGCGAATAGGAGTCGTTACACTGTCCGGCATCGAGCACGCGCGGAACACCCTCGATATCACCGAGCGGAAGCTTGTTGTAGCGGTATTTGGCACAGCCTGCGGTGAGAATCACGCAGTCTTTAGGAAGCCTTTCCGCAAATTCCGTATAGTATTTGCGCGAGGGCATTCTGCCGTCACAGCCTGCCATGACCACAAACTTGCGGATTTTACCGCTTTTGATGAGGTTGATAATCTTAGGCGCCAAAGCAAGCACCTGGTTATGGGCGAATCCGGCGACAATCTCACCGTGCTCTATTTCTGTCGGCGGCTGGCATGTCTGCGCCCGCTCTATGATTTCGGAAAAATCCTTTTTGCCGTCCTTCCCCTCGGGGATAAAATGTGTGCCGGGCATTCCGACGACACCGGTCGTGTAGACGCGGTCTATGTAGGTGGTTTTCGGACGCGGGGGCACGATGCAGTTGGAGGTGAAGAGGAACATGCCGTTGAATGTCTCGAACTCGTCAATCTGCCGCCACCATGCGTTGCCGTAGTTACCTGCAAAGTGGGGGAATTTCTTGAAGAAAGGATAGCTCTGGGCAGGGAGCATCTCCGAGTGGGTGTAGATGTCAACCCCTTTGCCTGCTGACTGTTCGAGCAGTTCCTCAAGATCCTTGAGGTCGTGACCGCTCACGAGTATGCCCGGACGGTTCCTTACCCCGATGTTTACCTTTGTGATTTCGGGATTGCCGTAGGTCGATGTGTTTGCCTTGTCAAGCAGAGCCATAGCCTTGACACCCCCGTCACCCACATTGAGCACGAGCGAAAACAGCTCATCCACGCTTATGTCAGGACGGCTTATCTCGGCAAGGGCGTTCTCTATCACGACATATATGTCTTCGTCCTCATAACCGAGATTACAGGCGTGGCGGGCATAGGCTGCCATACCCTTGCAGCCGTACATGGCAAGCTGCTTGAGACCTCTTATATTCGGGTTCTTGTCATGGAGCACACTTGTGATTTCTTCTTCAAGAGTGCCGCTGTGTTCGATTACCTCATGTACGCCATATTCCTCCTTTGGGATATGATACGACACCTCAGGCATGAAAGGAGGCTCCATGCCGCGCTTTTTCGACTCTCCTTCGAGTTCGTTTTTCAGGTCGAGGGCTTTTGTGATATAGCCGTCGAGCATATCATTGTCGAAGTTCGCGTTGGTGATGGTGGTGAACAGTGCGTCGACGATGAACCGGGATGCATCCTTGCTTGATGCGCCTTTCTCTCGCAACTGTCGGTTTACGATGGCCATGCCACGGGCGATGTAAAGCAGCTGATCCATTCTTGCAGACGTTTCGGGTTTCTTTCCGCATACACCTTGTATCTCGCAGCCTTTGCCGCGTGCGGTCTCCTGGCACTGGTAACAGAACATTTTCATAAGTGGAGGATATGTTAAGAGATTATTTTGTCAATAAGTTGTAAACCACAATGGCATTGTTATGTCGTTCATCATGAGACGAATAAAGTAATGTCACTACAGATTTCTGTGCAAGAAGATGTCGCAATGCCACAAACGAAGGGCTGCTCTCCAGTTCTTTGGAATATCGAGTCTCAAATTCAGACCATCGGTTATCGGGATCCGCATGAAACCATTCGCGGAGTTCTGTGGACGGCGCGATATCCTTATCCCACAAATCATAATGGAAAGTCTCGTGCGAGAGACCTCTCGGCCAAAGTCTGTCTATATATACCCTGAAGCCGTCTTCCGGAGAAGCGGGTTCGTAAGCCCGTTTTAATTGATATTGTGTCATAAACTGTAATATTACATATATTTACTATTCAATTTCAACACCTGTATCCGCTGTATGGTTCATAATTAATAATGCGTCATGAGGATTGAATTATATTTGAAACAAAGCATACAACAAAACTTGATATTAGTAGAACATCATTGAAAAATGACTGCATGAAACAGGGTCGAGAGGAATAGTCTGGCTGACAGACCCGAAGAAACTACCGGGCAAAATTAGCGTCCGCCTCTTTCGGACTGCAAGGCCGGGCCTTGCGGTTTCGGGAAAATCATCCTCGCTTCGCTCCGGTATTTTTCCCGAAAGCCTTGCATTACCGGAGTCGGCCGCTGTAATGCCCTTGTAGTTCATCGGGCTGCCAAGCCCGGATATTCAATATAGAAAAGGAGGCCATTTACAGTCTCCTTTTCTATTTTCTGTGAGTGGGTATCTTATGTATCATTCTCCGGTATGTCATCGGAGGAATCTTCGTCATCGTCCATAATCTCGGTTTCAAGATCGAGGCTTAGTTCATCTTTAAGCATATTACGGCTTCACGCCTGACCTCCTTGAGTCCTGGCCTTACTGCGGGTGACAAGGAAAACGCCACCGAAAATCAGAGCCACGGCCAACATCTTCAGCGGGGTGAAGCGGTCAAGGCCAAGGCAGACTCCGACTATCGACGCCACGACCGGCTGAACGTAGTTGTAGATGCCAACGAGAGTCGGGCGGAGGTTTTTCTGCCCGACCATCACACATGCATAGGCAAGGTAGGTCGAAAAGCCCACGACGTAGAGGATGCCGACATAATGGAGGCGGGTCAACGACGTCCAGTCGGTCGTCGCGATGGTATCGACCGAAAACGGCAGCAACGCTATCGATGCGAACAAGAACATCCACTTCATCATCGTCACCAGTGAATACTTGGCGATAAATCTCTTGTAGAGCGTAAGATACAAGGCATAGCTCAATTGGGCGAACAGCACCAGCATATCGCCCAACATCGGGTTGTCGCCCTTCAGTCCTACACCGGTGCCGCCGAGCACCAGCATCAAGGCACCAGACGCGCCGACAATCACACCACCGGCCTTAAGCCACGTGATCGGCTCTCTCAAAATCACGGCGGCAAGCACCATCACCCACATCGGCATCGTGGTGGTTATAATAGACGCCTCGCCGGGCGACGTGAGGCCGACGCCAAATATAAAGCAGCCCTGATTGAACAGGATGCCGAGCATCGCCGCCCCGGCGAGCAACATCAAGTCGCGGGACGGGACATGCTCCGGCCTGGCAAAGAGCGACGTCAGCCAGAACAAGGCCGCCGCGCCGAATATCCGAAAGCCGGTCAGCAAAAAAGGGGTCACAACGCCTGTGGCCATCAAGAGCTTGGCTACCGGCGACATCAGACCCCACATCACATTGGCACCCAACATGGCAATATGCCCCTTGGGCTTAAAATCACTCATTACTTTCAGAATTTTGACTGCAAAATTACCGATTTTCCACGGAAAAATCATTTGGAACAGTTAATCGGGTGTTACAGACCTTGACAAACTGCCTCCAAATTGTAGGGAGGATGTTATGCAAACCCACCTACCATTCAGGCCACTCGGCTCATTGCCGATTGCTGCCTTTGACGCCCGTCGGGGCAGAGGTGGCAGGAGTGTCGGGCCAGGAGTGTTTGGGATAGCGGCGGCGGAGTTCCTTGCGGATTTCAAAATAGGTGGTGCGCCAAAATCCCTCAAGATCCTGGGTGAGCTGCACGGGCTTGAATCCGGGCGACAGGAACTCGATGAGCACTCTCCGCTTCCCGTCATCGAGCCGTGGAGTATCAACCAGGCCGAAGAAGTCCTGTATGCGTGCGCTGACCACTGGGGCTCCGGCACCACGGCGGTAATCGATGCGCACGACTCTTCCACCGGGGAGCTTTATATGTGTCGGTGCAACCCTGTCAAGGATAGCCTGGGCCTCATAGCCGAGCATCCCTGTGATGACAGCACACATATCAATCTTCCTGAGGTCCTGGGCAGTGGTGGCGTTGCCGATATGCATAGGGAGCCATTCGGCCGTGGCCGCGAGCACCGCCTCCGTGCCGACCTCGGGAAGATTATATTCGGGATGCCATTCCGCAACCGTGGCTATGCGCTGCTGCATACGCTGCACATCCTGATTGAAGTCAAACATTGTCAACCCCTCCCTAATGGCTGCACTCGCTATGGCCTCCACTATCTTATGCCTGTCGACAGCCGGCATCTGACGCGACTCGAGGGTCAGGACGCCGACACGCAATTCCCGGCGTGCGACGGCTTGGGCGGTGCGGCTGTCCCAACTGATATTCTCCACCCATTCCCCATGGGCTGCCGCATCGGCATGAGAGAGAGGCGAGGCCAGGAATATACGCCTATCCATGGCGGCAACGGCCAGGAGTGGATGGCGTGATAGCGGGTCAGCCTCCGCAATGGCGACATACTCACCACTCGACAGACGATAGCGGCCATCCGCGCATTTCTGCGCTATCCGCTCGGGATAGGCCAAGGCTATAAGGCGTCCGGTATCTTCGTCGGCATAATCCTCATGGCCGTTTCCGCCGGGAGCAATACGCCGATATTGTCTGGCAACATTGTCGATATGCTGCCATCGTGCCGACATGCGGCCGCGCCGATATTGCCGGAGCGTGGCGATGCGTGAGTTGATATCGACATCAATCGTGTTGTCAAGCGGGTCTTTCTCCTCCAGCAAGGCGGCAATGTCGGCAGCGAGAGCTGACTGCGGGCCGGACTCGGCAAGCATCCGCGACAGGCGGGGATGGCAAGGCCACTGCACCAATCGACGCCCCTGTGAAGTGATGACGCCCTTGTCGTCGAGCGAACCGAGCCGCTGTAGCAGCCTTGTCGCGCTATCGACATGCCCTGCCGGCGGAGGCGTTATCCAAGGCAGTCCAAGGGGATTTGCCGTGCCCCATGCCGCCGCCTCAAGCACCATCGCCGACAAATCGGCCGACATTATCTCCGGCTCACGGGCCGACTGCATCCTCTGCTCCGTCGCCTTGCTCCACAGGCGGTAACATCTTCCCCGACAGAGACGTCCGGCGCGGCCTGCCCGTTGCATGGCCATGTCGAGGGATATGCGCACGGTGGCGAGGTGGGTAAGCCCGCTTGACGGCTCAAACACAGGCATACGGCACAATCCGGAGTCAACCACGGCTGTAATCCCCTCAATGGTGAGCGATGTCTCGGCAATTGGCGTTGACAGGATAATGCGCCGGCGCCCGACGGCACCGGGCGTGAGGACACGACGCTGTGCCTCAGGAGGCAATGAGCCATATAGCGGCAGGATTTCAGCATCAGCAATCCCTTCAGAGAGAATCTCCATACATCTCATCACCTCCCCCTGGCCAGGCATGAAAGCAAGGATATCGCCCGACTGCTCGCGGCAGGCGCGGCGCACGGCTCCCGCCACATGGCCGGCACAGTCGCGCGGGTCATAATCCCCGCAATGCACAACCTCCACCTCAAACATTTGCGCGGGGGTATTGATAAGGCGCGCTCCCATCGCCCGGCATAGGCTCTCGGCGTCTATGGTGGCCGACATCACCACAATGCGCAGGTCATCGCGCAACAGGCACTGAGCCTCGAGTGCCAGGGCGAGCGAAAGGTCAGACGTGAGGCTGCGTTCATGAAATTCGTCAAAGATAATGGCAGCAACCCCGTCAAGAGTGGGGTCGTCTATCAACATTCGCTCCATGATGCCCTCTGTGATTACCTCTATTCGCGTACTTGCCGAGACTCGCGAGTCAAATCGCACACGATAGCCCACACTCTCCCCCGTGGCCTCTCCAAGCATCGACGCCATGCGTGCCGCCACCTGACGGGCCGCCAGCCGGCGTGGCTCAAGCATCAGGACCTTACCCCGGGGCAAATCCTCCAGGATAGTGAGCGGCAGCAACGTGGACTTCCCCGACCCCGGAGGAGCCGTCACCACCAGTCGCGGATGTTGCCTCAGGGCGGCGTTAACATCATCGGCGACAGCCGAGACCGGCAACCACTGAAATTTCCCAGCTATTCCCATAATCAATCCTCAAAACAGCACCACCACACGCTATCCTCGCGTGCCGATGGCTAATCTCAATTACCGCCATAACTTTACACCACAGTCAGTCGCCGCAGGAGTCGAGGCCGAGTTGCACAATCTCGCCGTCGTCAGAGCGCATAGCACACTGTGACATATCCTCGTGGGTAATGTCCATCTGCGCCTCGGCGTGCTTGCTCTTGCCGACGGGCGGCTCCGTGAGAGTGATTTTTACGATGGTCGTGCGCGACAGGCTGCGATCTATGGCGGCATCAAACTCGTCCATATGCTGCGGCAAGAACCTCTCGCATATCAGCCTCAACGCCTCGACCTTCTCCTCGCCCCCCTCGACAATCTCAGCCCGTCCGACTGCCATCGCGCTACGATAGTACATCGTGAAGTTTTTCTTATCCTCCTCAAACCGTGGCGTGCACCGGCTCACCGCGCTAAGCGCCACCACAGGATTATGCCGCAGGCAGTCGAGCTTCTCCCCCTCGCCGGCACAATGGAAGTAGAAAACGTCGCCACGACCCCTCACCAACGACAGCGGCACGCCGTATGGCCTTCCGTCAGGCCGCACCATGCTGACCGTCACATAGGGAGCACGTTCCAATATCTCATAAGCCTCCGCTGTCGGGAGCATACGCCCGACTTTTCTCATCTGTCTCATCTTCATCTCTTTTTTCTTGCCAAACGTTGGCACAGCACAAATTTAGCATTTTTAGGCCATACGATAGAGCGCAAAGCCGTATCTTTGCACAAAAATAATTACGGAATGACGAAAGCACTGTTTTTTGACATCGACGGGACACTCGTGCCGTTTGGGGAGCACGCCGTCCCGCGCGAAGTGAGGGAGGCCATCGCCATGCTGAGGCAACGCGGCATCAAGGTATTTATAGCCTCGGGACGACAGATTACGTGGATAGACAATCTCGGCGACATGGAGTTTGACGGCTACGTGACGGTCAACGGAGCCGTATGCCTGCTCGGCGACCGCACGACCTGCATCCACAAGCGTCTCATCGACCGTGGCGACATCGAGCGCGTCATCGATTATGCCAAGGCCCACCCCTACCCATTCGCCATCGTGCCGCCTACGGGGACAGTGTTTATAGACAAGACCGACACTAACCTTGAGGAGGCCTGTACCATGCTCCACATTCCCCCGACCCCCATACTCCCCATCGAGCGGGCGCTTGACGTCGAGGTGGCGCAGATGATGGGATTTCTCACTCAGGAGCAGAGCGAGGAGACTGGCCTGTTCACCGAAGTGCTCACAGGCTGCAAGGGCACAAGCTGGAACCCATTGTTTTGCGACATCGTGCCGCTCGGCAGCAGCAAGGCAGTCGGCATAGACCACATGCTACGATATTTCGGGATACCATTAGAGGAAACAATGGCCTTCGGCGACGGCGGCAACGACATCGAGATGCTGCGGCACGTCGCCATCGGGGTCGCAATGGACAACTCCGCGCCCGACGTGAAAGCCGCCGCCGACTACGTGACCACCGACATCCTCGACCACGGAGTCACCAACGCCCTGCGCCACTTCGGGCTGCTGTAGCCCAGTAACCGCAATCTGATGTAACCGGCTTTGAAAAATCGTATAATGCAGATTTTTTAGCCGATTTAGCCTGCAAATTCAGAAATTTTAATAAATTTGCGATGCATGGATATTGCCCATGAGAGGGCTCGCTATCCATGCATCATATTTTATGAAGCGTTTCGTGCTTATCCTTTGACAGAAATTCGCCAAAAATTTTAATCCAGAAGGAACGGCAGTCAACTGAACGCTCATGCTTGTCGCATATCCACTCCCCGACAAGGGGTATCGGTATACGATAGAGGCGTGGGAGTGGACTGTCTATCTCTGGATTGGGCGTTTGGCGATGCCTCTGTCATGATAGACCGAACATCGTTCCACGTCTTCCATTTCCACCCAACATCGAATCATCCATCGCCTCATGGGGAACGCATAGGGGCACAAAACCTTACCGCCTATGCATAAATCTTTTATCTTATGTACGCTGCTGGCCATAGCACTCAACGCCACAGCCGATGACAACACGGGACGGCACATTATCCTCTCGGGCAACGATGCCGACACACGCTCGCTACCCGTCGTCACCTACAACCGCATCGAGTTTGACGGCGACAACATCATCCTGACGTCACGCGACGGCAGTGCCGACCCCGTAAGGCTGCTCCACTCGCTCTATCGCAGATTGCATTTCAGCGACCGGCCTATCAGCCTCGCCGACCCGACCGAAATGGCGGCAACCTCCATCGACTATCAGCCTGCAAGCCGGTCGCTGCTGATTACCGCCGAAAAGCCTTCAGACTTCCTCGCCGGCATATTCAGTCCCGACGGCACACTGCGCCACACAGGCCATCCCGACGCGTCGGGGCACCTATCACTTGCCGCCCTACAGTCAGGGGTGTACATCGCCGTCGCCACTGACGGCACAACCAGTCTTAACCTTAAATTCATAATCAAATAACGACCTACAGCAATGAAAAAGACCATATTACCGATAATCGCCATAGCACTGTGCGCCATAGCCGCCTACGCCTCCGAGCGGCTCATCTTACAGATATTCCAGGAGGGGCAAGTCGTGCAATCCTATCCCATCGACGAGATAGACTACATCGAGATCAACGAGGAGACAGTCGCGCCCGCAGAGGTCGGGGCGACCCTGGCCGACGGGGCCGTGACGGTGACGTGGCAACCGGTCGATGGCGCGACCTACAGCGTCTACCGCTCGTCCGACAACGTGGCGTTCATCCTCATAGCCGACAACCTGCACGAGGCCACCTACACCGACACCCATCCCGCAGCCGGCTCAAACTACTATCGCGTGAAAGCCATCGTCGAGGGCCGCGAGAGCGACTACAGCCTATCATCCCCCGCAGCCACCATCCCCACAGGCGAGATGGAGAGCGGCATGTATCTCGGCATCACGAGCTTCAACCGCTTGATGAACGTCCACCCGACAGGCCGCCTCGACAAGGATACCAAGGGGGCGTTTGACGCCTTTGTCGATGGATTGACCACCGCCAACGGCACGCTGCTCTACCACTCGTTCAACGAGGCCATCAACACGTTACAGGCCGCAAAGCTGCCCGATGACCTGTTTAACGTAGCCATTGTCACCTTCACCGACGGACTCGACCAAGGCTCGATGATGCTCAACCCCGACTATGAGGACTACGCCTCCTACCTCGCCGCACTCAACAGGCGCATCAGGGAGGAGACCGTGGCAGGACAGCCCATCACAGCCTACAGCATCGGCGTGCGCGGAAAGGACGTGCAGGATGCCGAGCAATTTCAAGCCAATTTGCGTATGCTCGCCTCCAGCGATGACAATGCCGCCGAAGTGTCGAGCATGGCGCAGGTCAACGCCAAGTTTCAGGAGATAGCCCGGCAACTCACCGAGACAAGCTACGTGCAGACCATCAATCTCGTGATGCCCGGCATCGCCAACGGCACCCGCGTGAGGTTCACGTTTGACAATGTTGCCTCGGCCGACCTGTCTGAGCTATACATCGAGGGCACGTTCAACCTGCGCGAGCGGTCGCTGACCGACATATCATGCTACGGCCTGTCGATGCGCACCGGCGAAAGCGTGACGGGTGAAGTCGTCGACGGCATTTTTGTCAAGTTCACATTTGACGGCGTGCAGACCGACAGCAAACGTCTCATATCGAGCGAGCACACCGACGAATGGACTTATATCGCCTCCACCTCCAACTGGCAGATAAACTCCGAGTTTGACAAGCAACAGGATTCCGAGGTCGTGACCGAGAAAAAATCGGCCGTCGTGATGCTCGTCCTCGACTGTTCAAGCTCGCTTGGCGACGACTTCTCCACGGCCAAGTCCAACGCCCGCTCATTCATCGCCACCCTCTGCCAGACAACAGGCGACGACCCTGAACACCCCACCGACCCCTCCACCCTCTACTCCACCACCCCCACCGACCTCACCCTCGCCGTGACATGGGGCACAACCCGCTACTTCCTCACCGCCGACCAATACAAGAAAGCCAACCTCGCCGGTGCCACCGTGGAGGGACTGGCAGTCGTTACCGGGAATACATACTTTATAGTTGGACTATATGACCCAAAATGTGACAAGATGAACGGATATGCAGCCTCTACCCTCTATCGCGACCGATTGCCAGGTAAGACCGAGGGAATTGCCATAAGCGCAAAATGGGATTTAATCAACAAAGCACTGTCATCTTTTGGGGGAGACCAACTGCCTGAAAAGATATGGACAAAAGAGCGCACCTCCTCCACATTTCTCTATGCCTATACGTACAATGGAAACGGCAACATTGAATATGAGTCAGGTACCGACAACCATAATGTCCGTTTTATAGTCCCGATAAATTCCAACATAAGGTTAAACAATCCCCTGGATCTAACCCTGGCACTAACTAAAGATGGACAAACCTACTATTGCACACCTGAAACCAAGCTGCAATATGACCTGACCCAATATGACGTATTGGGACTCGCCGTTGAAACGAGCACAAACAGCCTGATCATATTGTCCCTTGAAGACGCTTCCTCAACCCCCATATCAGGATATGCAGCCGACAAGGTCTATGGATCAAGCCTCCCCAACCAATTGGAGGGAATAGCGATAGGGGCAAGATGGTCGCATATCTCAAAAGCCTTGACCGCATATGGAGGAAAAGCCCTTAATGGCAACTATTGGACCTCACACAAGACTTCATCCACTCTCCTGTATTATTACACGAGCAATGCCGGCGGCAATATAGAGACATCCGAAGACACATGTCTTGTTAGGCGTGTCATAAAACGCCTCTGACGAGACATCCCATCTCCAAATGCAGGGACGTTACCTGTCGAGACCGCACTGATGGAATATTGATAATCCACCGGTTCGCGGTGCCGACAGGTAGCGTCCCTGCTTCTTTGTTGGCGACTTGTTGAACATTGCGGCTGTTTTTGCGTCCATGACCGACGCACTTACAGCAAAAACGTCATCTGTGCAAATGGGCATCAGAGCCTCCGGGCCATGAACCTGATTGAAAGATAGCGGCGGGGGCGCGGCAGCGGCCAAAAATCAGCCAATAATCGTGGCTTGGAAGAATTTTGCGGGGAGAGTTGCGGGGAATCGGGAAAAATTTACTACATTTGTAAAAATTTGGATATTTATGGACGGCACCCTGCAGCAGACCATTGAGCGCGTCAGTACGAAGGCACAAGTTCTTGTCGAGAAATATGGCGCACTGCTCAAGGCCAAGGAGGAAGCCGACCGCCGCATTGCGGAGCTTGAGCGCGAGGTGGAGGAGCAGCGTAAGTCAATAGAGCGGCTGAGTGCCGAGAGGGACTACCTGCAGATAGCCACCACCATCGCCCCCGACCGCAAGACAGTGGAGCGCAGCCGAGCCATATTGTCCGGATTGGTGCGGGAAATCGACAGATGCATAGCCGATCTCACCGAGTGATGTAATGAAAGACAAGTTGAATATCACTATACGCATAGCCGACACGGCTCCCCTCCATCTCTCTATCGACCGGGAGGAAGAGGAAACGATACGCACCGCAGAGTTCAAGGTCAATGAGCTGTGGCGGTCGTGGAGCGGACGGTTTAAGAATAGGACCTCGCATGAAATAATGGTGATGGTGGCGTTCAGGTTCGCCCAGCTATATTTCACGCTCAACGCCCAGGCCGCCTCGATTGAGGGACGGCTGAGAGACTTCGAGGAAGAGCTTGACAAGCTGTTGCTCAAAGTGGACTGAGACTGACATTTATCGCTTCGGTCGCCATCAACGGGGCACGATGCCGATTCCACGCCATCACGAGCGTGTTAACTATTCCCGCACTTTCCCTACAGCCGCGACGGCGGCGGGGGCGAGTGCGTTTATTTTTATATAACTATTTTATACACAGTCAAATTGCCATGACAATATTACTAATTTTGGGAGTCGCCGTCATAGCCCTCGCGATAGGCATCGGGGCGACCGTAGTAGCACAACGCAAGATGGCGGGGAGCCGCGCAAGAGTCATCATCGACGAGGCCAACCGCGAAGCCGAGGTAATCAAGAAAAATAAGATACTGGAGGCGCGCGAGGAGGAAATCAAGATAAAGTCTGAGGCCGAGAAGCACGCCAATGCACGACTTGCCCATGCCCAGCAGACCGAGCAGAAGCTAAAGCAGCGCGAGCAGCAGCTCAACCAGCAGCAGGGCGACCTGCAACGCCGCCGCAACGAGGTGGAGGGTATGCGAGCCAACCTTGAGGCACAGAACGCCGTCATCGAGGCCAAGCAGGCCGAACTTGACAAGCTCCAGCGCACCGCCCAGAACACCCTTGAGCACATCTCGGGACTGTCGAGCGAGGAAGCCAAGGAAAAGCTCATCGAGTCGCTCAAGGACGAGGCCAAGACCGCCGCGGCATCCTACATAAACGACATCATGGACGAGGCCAAGATGACCGCCAACAAGGAGGCCAAGCGCATCGTCGTGCAGTCGATACAGCGCGTCGCCACCGAGACAGCCATCGAAAACTCCGTGACCGTATTCCACATCGACAGCGACGAGATAAAAGGCCGCATCATCGGCCGCGAGGGACGCAACATCCGTGCCCTTGAGGCCGCCACCGGCATCGAGATTATCGTCGACGACACCCCCGAGGCCATCGTGCTCTCGGGCTTTGACCCCGTGCGCCGTGAGATAGCGCGCCTCGCACTCCACCAGCTCGTCGCCGACGGCCGCATCCACCCGGCCCGCATCGAGGAAGTGGTGGCCAAGGTGCGCAAGCAGATTGAGGAGGAGATTATCGAGACCGGCAAACGCACGGCCATCGACCTCGGCATCCACGGGCTGCACCCCGACCTGATACGCCTCGTGGGCAAGATGAAATACCGCTCCAGCTATGGGCAGAACCTGCTACAGCACTCACGCGAGACAGCCAACCTATGTGCCGTCATGGCATCGGAGCTTGGCCTCAATCCCAAGAAGGCACGCCGTGCCGGGCTACTCCACGACATAGGCAAGGTGCCCGATGAGGAGCCGGAACTACCCCACGCGCTCCTCGGCATGAAACTGGCCGAGAAGTACAAGGAGAAGCCCGAGATATGCAACGCCATCGGTGCCCACCACGACGAGATAGAGCAGACCACACTCCTGGCCCCCATCGTGCAGGTGTGCGACGCCATCTCAGGAGCGCGTCCCGGCGCACGCCGCGAGATTGTCGAAGCCTACATCAAGCGTCTCAACGACCTCGAACAGCTCGCCCTCTCCTACCCCGGCGTCATCAAGACCTATGCCATCCAGGCAGGCCGCGAACTGCGCGTGATAGTCGGCGCCGACAAGATTGACGACGCCGAGACCGAAAAGCTCTCGGCTGAGATAGCAAAGCGCATCCAGGACGAGATGACCTACCCCGGTCAGGTGAAAATCACCGTCATCCGCGAGACCCGCTCCGTCAGCTTCGCAAAATAATTCCTGCGCCCCATGTCTAACGATAAAGATAAGGAAACCGCCCCCGCAGGCACCGTGCCCGACGGGACGACACCGCAACAGCCCGCGACATGCGGCCAATGCTACGGGAGCTGCCGGAAGGAGCCTCCACGCGGCAAGCTGCACTGCTACAACTGGCTTGAGGACATCCCCGGCGGCAAAGCCGACTTCGACATCGTGGAGGTGCAGTTCAAGAACACCCGCAAGGGATTTTACAAAAATCCCACCTCCATACCCCTCGCCATCGGCGACCTCGTCGCCGTCGAGGCATCCCCGGGTCACGACATCGGCACCGTCACTATGACAGGGCAGCTCGTGAAGCTACAGATGAAGAAGGCCGGATGCCGCAACGAGGCCGAGCTGAAACGCATCTTCCGCAAAGCCAAGCCGGCCGACATAGAGAAGTTTGAGGAGGCCAAGGCCAAGGAGACTGACACCATGATACGCTCGCGCAAGATTGCCGAGAGCCTGCATCTCAACATGAAAATCGGCGACGTGGAGTATCAGGGCGACGGCAACAAGGCGATATTCTACTACATCGCCGACGAGCGCGTCGACTTCCGTCAGCTCATCAAGGTTCTTGCCGAGACTTTCCGCATACGCATCGAGATGAAGCAGATTGGCGCCCGTCAGGAGGCGGGACGCATAGGCGGCATCGGCCCGTGCGGACGGCCGCTGTGCTGCTCAAGCTGGATGACCTCGTTTGTCTCCGTCGCCACAAGCGCGGCACGCTACCAGGATATCTCGCTCAACCCGCAGAAGCTCGCCGGCCAGTGTGCCAAGCTGAAATGCTGCCTCAACTTCGAGGTCGACACCTATGTCGAGAATGTCAAGCGCATGCCCCCGAAGGACGCGCGTCTCGAGACCCTTGACTCGACCTACTTCCAATTTAAGGCCGACATCTTCAACCGCAGGATAACCTACTCCACCGACAAGTCTGTACCCGCCAATCTCATGACCATCAGCGCGGCACGCGCCTTTGAGATAATAGAGATGAACAAGCGCGGCGAGAAGCCCGAGCGTCTTGAGCCGGAAGGGCAGGAACGCCCTGCGGCAAAGAAAGAGTTTGGCGACATCATCGGCCAGGATGACCTGACACGCTTTGACAAGGCCAAGAAAAAGAAAAAGCGCAAGGGGGGCAACGGCAACGGGCCGCGTCCCGATAACGGCAACAGCCCGCGCCCTAAGGGGAATGTCCCGCGCGGCGACGGCGGCGAACAGGGCGACGGCAACCGACAGCGGCCACGCAACGACCGCCCGCGCCGTCCGCGCCCGCAGGAAGGCGGCGGCAACACCGTACAACCACGCGGCGAGCAGCGGCGGCAGCCCAACTGTGAACGTCCGCCACGTCAGGACAAGCCGAGGCAGAATCCTCCCGAAGGAGCGACAAACGACAAGTGACAACGACATGCGTAGACTGCTTGCAATATCCTTCATCTCATTGTGCTTGGGAGCATGTGCCCCCGGGCACAATGACTATAGCGACTTTCACAACATTTCCACGGCGGGGTGGGCCTACAACGACACCCTGACCTACATCCCGACCATAGGCGACTCCATAGCCTCGGGAATGCTTGTCGTGGCTTTGCGCCACTCCAACGACTATGCCTACAGCAACCTGTGGCTTGAAGTGGAGTACGAGGACGCAACCAAACCACGCCGGGATACGTTGAACATAAGGTTGGCCGACATCTACGGGCGATGGCACGGCAGCGGATTCGGCGCACGCTATCAGATTGCCGACACGCTGGCCCGTGACGTGACACTCACGACCTCCCGACCGGTAAGGATACGCCACATAATGCGTGACGACACGCTGCGCGGCATCGATCAGGTCGGGGTGCTGTTTGTGACACCGGAGAGATGACAGCCAGCATCTGACAACGGAACCAAAAATATTTCAACGATGAACCACCCGGTACTTCTTCCCGCCGACGAACACGCCAAGCGTGTCACCAAGGCCCGCGACGCAATGGCACGTCACGGGCTCGATGCTCTCCTCATCTCCGATAACGCCAACATATATTACTTCACGGGCCGCGTCTACAGCGGTTATCTCTACATCCCCGCCTCGGGCGACGTGCAGTTTTTCGTGCGCCGTCCCATAGGGCTGGAGGGGAACGGCGTGCAATATATACGCAAGCCCGAGCAGATGGCCGGCCATATAAGCGACAATCCGTCCACTATCGGCTATGAGCTTGACCTGCTCCCATACGAGAGCGCCCTGCGGCTTATGAAAGTGTTCCCCGCCGCAAAACCCGTCAACGCCTCCCCGCTCATGCGCGAGACGCGTGCCGTCAAGACCCCCATGGAAATCGGGCTTATAAGGCAGTCGGGCATCCGGCAGACCGAGGTCTACCGCCGCATACCGCGCATGTATCAGGAGGGTATGACCGACCTTGAGTTGCAGGTGGAGATTGAGCGTACATCACGCCTTGAGGGATGCCTGGGGCAATTCCGCATATCGGGCGACTCCATGGAGCTGTTTATGGCCAACGTGCTGTGTGGCGACAACGCCGACGCCCCGACCCCCTACGATTTCGCCATGGGTGGCGCGGGCCTCGACCCCTCGCTCCCCGTCGGATGCGACGGCTCGACCATAAAACCTGGAATGACGGTGATGGTCGATGCCAACGGCAACTACACGGGATACATGACCGACATGACCCGCGTGTTCTACCTTGAGCATGTCGGCGAGCTTGCCCGGCGTGCCCACGACTGCTCCATACGCATATGCCGCGAGCTTGCAGCCATGGGCCGTCCCGGAGTGGAGGCCAAGGCCCTTGACGAGAGGGCACGGGCCATAGTCTCCGAAGAAAGGCTTGAGGATTATTTCATGGGCCATCGCCAACATGCAGGCTTCATCGGCCACGGAGTGGGCATAGAGATAAACGAGCTGCCCGTCATCGCGCCACGCAGCCGCGACATCCTGCATGAGAACAACGTGGTGGCGCTGGAGCCAAAATTTGTCATACCGCATGTAGGCGCGGTAGGCATCGAGAATACCTACCTCGTCACCACCTCGGGCATGACGCCGCTCACCACTGCCCCCGAGGAACTGATAAATCTTGAATAACCAATGAGCATAGCAGACAAGATAGACCGACCGATTTTCCACAATGTCGGCAAGATTGCCGACTCGCTACACCGTCCCTGCTACACCGTGGGGGGGTATGTGCGCGACCTATTTCTCGACCGCCATTCCAAGGATATCGACTTCGTGACCGTTGGGAGCGGCATCGAGGTGGCACAGGCTGTGGCCCGCTCGCTCGGACGAGGCGCCCATCTGGCCGTATTCAAGAACTTCGGCACCGCACAGGTGAAATACAAGGGGGAGGAACTTGAATTTGTCGGAGCTCGCCGCGAGAGCTACAACCGCGACTCGCGCAAGCCGATAGTCGAGGACGGCACCCTCGCCGACGACCTCGCCCGACGCGACTTTACCATCAACGCCATGGCCATGTCGGTCAACGCGGCAAATTTCGGAGAGCTTATCGACCCTTACGACGGGCAGGGCGACCTCACCCGACGGCTGATACGCACGCCCCTTGACCCCGACATCACCTTCAGCGACGACCCCCTGCGCATGATGCGGGCCATACGGTTTGCCACGCAGCTCGACTTTACCATCTATCCCCCGACACTTGACGCCATCGCACGCAATGCAGGGCGCATCACCATCATCTCACGCGAGCGTGTCATGGACGAACTGATGAAGATAATGGCATCACAGCGTCCCTCAACCGGATGGATGCTGTTGCAGACTACCGGCCTGCTACGGCTCATATTTCCCGAACTCGACCGTCTGCGCGGGGTCGAGACAGTCAACGGGCGCGGCCACAAGGACAACTTCCTCCATACGATGCAGGTGCTCGACACCGTAGCCAGCAGGAGCGACAACGTGTGGCTGCGTTGGGGCGCACTGCTGCACGATATAGCCAAGCCCGTGACAAAGCGTTGGGACGACAAGCTCGGATGGACGTTCCACAACCACAATTTCATCGGTGCGAAGATGCTCCCGCGCATCTTCCGCGAGATGAAATTTCCCCTCAACGACAAGATGAAGTATGTGCAGAAACTTGTCGAGCTGCACATGCGCCCCATCGCCCTTGTCGAGGAGGAGGTCACCGACTCGGCCGTGCGACGGCTGCTGTTTGACGCCGGCGACGACATCGATGACCTCATGACGCTATGCGAGGCCGACATCACCTCCAAAAACCAGGAAAAGGTGCGACGTTTCCTCGACAACTTCGCCCTCGTGCGCCGCAAGCTCGTGGAACTGGAGGAGAAAGACCGCATACGCAATTTCCAGCCTCCCGTCACCGGCGAGGAGATAATGGAGACATTCGCCATCGGCCCCTCACGCGAGATAGGCATCATCAAGGAGGCGATAAAAAACGCGATCCTCGACGGCGTGATACCCAACGAGCATGAGGCTGCACGCCAACTGATGATGGAAAAAGCCGCCGATATAGGGCTGTCACCCGTCAACCAATAAACATCCCCAACAGCAATGTACTACGTCACAAAACGACTTGAAATAGCTGGCAGCCATAGCCTGTCACTCGACTATGAGAGCAAGTGCTCCCGCATCCACGGGCACAACTGGATAATCACCATCCATTGCCGCACCCGTCAACTCGACCACAACGGCATGGTCGCCGACTTTTCCAAAATCAAGGCTCTTATCATGGGACGGCTCGACCATGCCCATCTCAACGACGTGCTCCCATTCAACCCTACAGCCGAAAACATCGCACGGTGGATTGCCGACCAGGTGCCCCGATGCTACCGCGTGGAGGTGCAGGAGTCGGAAGGCAATATTGCCGCCTACGAAAAAGAGGAAACCGATGAATGAGCCGGAGAGACCCATGCGTGTCAACGAGATATTCTACTCCCTGCAGGGCGAGGGGCATTATACCGGCACTCCCGCCGTTTTCGTGCGCTTTTCGGGATGCAACCTGTCATGTGACTTCTGCGACACCCGCCATCAGTCATTTACACCGATGACAGAGCGGGAGATTGTGGATGCAGTGTGCGCCCACCCCTGCCGTCACGTCGTCATCACAGGCGGCGAGCCGTCGCTGCAACTGACCGGCAGCCTCGTGGAGATGCTGCATGACGCAGGACGCTATGTGCAGGTGGAGACCAACGGCACAGGCTCGCTCCCCCCGTCGGTCGACTGGGTGACCTGCTCCCCCAAGCAAGGGCCCTACGCCCTGCGCCGCGTCGATGAACTGAAAATCGTCTACACAGGCCAGGATGTCGAAGCTCTCGCCGCCATGTTTGACGCTCGCGACTACCGCCTGCAGCCATGCAGCAACCTCAACGTCGCCGAGACCGTCGACTACATCAAGTGCCACCCCCACTGGTCGCTCTCCCTACAGACCCACAAACTCATCGACATCCCGTAACAAACCATCCACGCTCACTATCTGCCCGTTCTGCCATACTCCCCGATTATGCCGTACACATCATTTACAATCATGTCGGCGGTCTGCGAGCCGACAATCCCCACGCCCGGACTGACATTGGTGTAGATTGCCTTAGGCTCGGCAAACCCGAGATTTTCGAGGGTGCTGTTCAGTTCGCCATACTTCTTGTATAACGACAGCAGATACAGGTAATATTCACGCGATATGCTGCATAGCGCGATGCGGTCATAGACATGCAAGTCGCCATTCTCATCCTGCACTATATCCCCGGGATATCCGCTACTGTCCAACGAATAGGTGGTCGTATATGACAGTGTGTAGCTTTTCCCCGCGATGCTGCGGTCGGAGAACACCATGAACGTGTTGTCTTTGGCAAATACAGCCTCAAGAGGCGAGTCATTCTCGCCGAGGATAGGGTCGTCACATGTGCCGCCGCCCCACCAATGGTAGGCTTTTCCCGACAGCATGTAATAATTCTCCTCCCCCGCGGGGTCAGTGAATGTTATCGAGTAATTGAGTTTCAAGGTGCGATTGTATTCCCACGACCCGTCGGGCTGTACGATTATCCCGTCATAGTCAATCTCGGCGGTCGGCGTACACTCCCAACGGTCAATCTTGACCTTGCGCGGCACGGTGGTAGTCCCGACGGCATCACCGTAATCGACGGTCCTCACCGACACTTCAATCTCATCTCCCTCAACAGGACGATAAGGGGAGACGTATTTGCCGCTGTTGCCGTCAAACTCCATAAATCCCATCAATGTGCCGTTGACCTTGAGAGAGACTCGGGCATTGCCGACAGTCACATTACCCGGCTCCGTACCGAAAAGCCAGCTGTGGCTCACCGATGCCGTGACCGTGCTGTCGGCCTCGGCAAGCACGTTGAGCACCGCGACAGGCGTCGCATCCACATCCGGGTCAAAGTCGGTCGAGCATCCGACGACAGCCACAGCCATCACGCCGGCTACAATCTTCGCCAGTCCTATCGGCCATATTAGCCTTATTTGCCCTGTCAGGCCTACAATAATATCTTTCATAATCCTTAAATCCTTTAGAAAAACCACGTATAAGAGACTGACGGCAGTATCGGTATCAGCCTGAATTTCTGGAACGTGTCCTTATAGTATATCTGTGTGTCTGCATCAAAATAGCCCTGTCGGGTCTTTTTAACCGAAATGACATTCATGTTGCAGTAGGCGTTGTAGAGCGAGAAGTTCCACATGCCGTGCCTGGTGTAGCGGTTGACGCCTATGTCAAGGCGGTGATAGAACGGCAGGCGGTAGTTGTTGATACCCTGGTTGAGGTCAACCACCCCGGTGAACGAGGGGTCGCCGACGATAGGCATCCCTGGCACGTCGAGCAGCTTGTAGTCCTGGGCATAGAGCGTGAAGCGGTTGCCGCTCATTCCCGTCCACGAGGCATTAAGCTCCCACTTGTCGTTGATGCGCCAGTTGACGAGGATATTGATTTTGTGGCGGTTGTCAAACCGTGCAGGAAAGCGCTCGCCGCCGTTCTTGGCGTCAAACCGGCGGTCGGCCCACAACAGTGAGTAGGCGACATGCCCCGTAATCTTACCAGCATTGCGCGTCAACATCAGGTCAAGACCCTTGGCTCGCCCCGACCCGGCGCAGAGTTGCCGCTCCCACGGCGTCTCATTGGGCATCAGGAAGTAGTCGTCGCGATAGTCGATGATATTGTTCATCCACTTGTAATAGGCCTCGGCCGACGCGGTAAACTGCCGATTCTCGCCAAATGAGAAATATCCCGCGATTGACACCTTGTCGCTCTTCTGCGGTTTAAGTTCGCCGGCTATCGGCACCCACTGGTCGGTGGGGAGGCTTATGGCGCTTTGTGTCAACTGGTGCACATACTGCGACATGCGGGCATATGCGGCCTTGACCGACCAGTTGCCATTGATCATCCAACGTGCCGACACGCGGGGGTCAAGTGCCCAGTGGGAATTGTCGCCGACGGAGAAGTAGCCGGCATGTATCCCCGCGCTGACCCTCAGCGGGCCGGCTATCTCCCAGTCGTCGCCGATATATGCGGCAGCCTCCGAGGCATGCACCTGCTGGCGCACGCTCGCCGCCGAGACAACCGTGCCGCTGTTATACAGGGTCGTCGTGTTGTCCTGAGGCAGGAATGTGTGATAGGTGTAGTTTGCCCCGAAGGTGACATGATGTCCGGCGGCGGGACGCCACCCGAGGTCGGCACGGAAAGTCCAGTCGCGTATGCTGTTGCGCATCGTGTAGTCGCGGTGTGAATCCTCCACGACTTTCCCCGAGCTTTCGAGATAATCCTTGTCCTCGCGGTTGAGCGATGAGCGGTAGTGGGTGTATGCGGCGGTAAACACGCCAAACAGCTTCGACGAAAAGGCATAGTTCCATCCGAGCGACGCCACGAGATTGCCCCAGCGCAGCTTGGATATGCCGCTCTCGCGCATCTTCTCATCCATCTCCGTGTCGTCGACCTCGCGCTTGTCGCCACCCTTGAGGAAATCCTCGCCGAAGTAAAACATGGCGTGCAGCTGGCTGCGGTCGCTGAAATGGTGGTTTATCTTGGCGTTGACGTCGGTGAACGCGTATCGCGCCACGGTGGTCGACTCCTTGTCCTCGCGCACCGCATTATATATCGCCAGTCCCGGAATAGTCAATACGTCATACCATGAGCGGCGCAATGCGAGCGCGTAGGTGGTCTTCCCCTTGATTATCGGGCCGTCGATATTGAACGCGCCCGATGTAAGCCCGAGTTTGAACGAGCCGTGATGCCCCTCCATGCTGCCGTCCTTGGTGTGCACCTCCATGATGCTCGACAGGCGTCCGTTGTACTTGGCGGGGAACGTCGACTTGTAGAAGTCCACATTCTTTATCGCCTCGGTGTTGAACGCCGAGAAAAGACCGCCGAAATGGTTGACCTGATATAGCGGGATGTTGTCGAGCATATACAGGTTCTCGTCATGTGAGCCTCCATGCACATACATTCCCGCCATCCCCTCCACGCCGGCCGACACGCCGGGCTGCAATTGCAGGGTCTTTATGACATCGGCCTCGCCAAAGAGGGTCGGTGTCGAGGTGATGTCGGAGCGAGTGAGGTTGAGGCGTCCCACGTCGGTCGACTCCATCGCTATCGCCTTGTTGCGGTCGGCCACCACGACCACCTCCGACAGCTCGTGCGCACCCTTTTCACCTCGCTCCCTGAGCGCGAAGTCGGCCTTGGCGTTGGAGGTGACGGTCATAGTGCGCGATTCGGCGTCAAATCCGGGATAGGTGACACTCAGCACGACACGTCCCGGATTGACGTATATCGAGTAATATCCCGCGCTGTTGGTCGCCACCGTGCGCCGGGTCTCGGGATTGACTACCAATGCGCCTATCAGCGACTCGCCGGTGCCCTGCTCGCGCACATAGCCACTGACGAGAAGCCGTTGCGGCTGTCGTCTGACACGACGCAAGGTCACATTGTTGCCCTTTATCTTATATGAAATGTCAGTACCGCGAAACATGCCGTCAAGCACTCGTCCGAGCGACTCGCCGTCGGCATCGACCGAGACTGTCACGCCGTCAAGCAGCCCCGAGGGGTAGATGAAGTTCTTACCCGTCTGACGCATCAGTTCGGCAAACACCGCCGACGCGGGACGTGACGTGGCCTTCAGGGTCACACTCTGCGCCTGAGCCACGGCAATCACCGCCGCGAGCGCAAGCAAAGTTATTATCCGTCTCATTCCCCTATCCCCAGACTTGTACCCAACAATTCGTTGATAGTCTCCACGAGGTCCTTGGCTGTCCCCTCATAGCTGAGAGTCAAGCGGTAATCCCCCATCTCCGGCACATTCACCACGTGCACCTCATAGACGCGCTCTATCTCCTTGACGACATCGGCGAGCGGGGCGTCGGTAAACTCAATCTTGCGGCTCACATCCACGCCCGTTGCGGGAGTCCCGGAGACTGTCGTCACCTCGGGTTGCCTCGTAGCGGAATGGAAAGATGAGATATAGGCATATATTCCCGCCGTAGCTGTCAATGCCACAATCACCGCTACAGCTGCTGCCCAGCGTGTACGCCACCATTGGGGGTAGGCCAGGCCGAGTTGTATCCATCCGCGACGTGCGGAGAAAACATCCTTGCGATAGTAACGTGTCACAAACTCCACGCTCTCGTTCATTTTCTTATCCATTGTTACTGTTGTTTCTAATGATTTTCACCCTTATGATACAGAACAGCGACAATACCCCTATCCCTCATACTCCAAAATCACAGGAAAGGCAGGAAAAACGCCTTCCCACCCGTCGTCGAGAGGCTGTCGCGCAGCGACTTGAAAGCCTTGGTCATCTGATTTTCAACGGTTTTCACCGATATATCCATCTCCATTGCAATCTCGGCGTTTGACATCCCGTCACGCTTGCTCATCAGGAACACCTCGCGGCAACGCCGTGGCAAGCCGTCGATTGCCTCCCACAGTCGTGCGTCACGCTCGGAAGTGTCGACCGTCTCGTCGGTAATCTCCTCGGGCACCTCCCCAACGAGATCCATGCTCCGGCGTCGCAGCCTGACAAGGGCCTCATTTCTGACAACCCTATACATGTAGGACTTGAAATTGTCAATCTGCGCTCCCTCCTCCATGCGCTCCCACACAGCGGCAAAGCTCTCCTGCACCGCGTCCTCCGCCTCATCCACATCTTCAAGCACACGCAGGGCGTACATGCCAAGCGGCATGTACAGCCTGCGGTACCACCCCTCAAACTCACGGATATCCATCAATAACTATTACTAATTTCATCGCTAAGATATACCTTTCCGCAAAAACCCCCACTCCACTCCAAAAAAAATTGTACCTTTGGGGAGCGAATTTTTGCGCAATTGAAACTTTTTCCGATTTGACACTATGGATTTTCTACGGTATATAGTTACTGGGGCGGTCGCACTGACTGGTCTGCTCGGCGTGGCAGGGCCACTTGACGACGCCAAGCAGGCGTATCTCACTGGCGACTATGAGAGTGCTCTCCCGGTATTCATGAGGGAGCTGGAAGCCAAGCCACGCGACGGCGCGCTCAACCAATGGGTGGGCGTATGCCTGTTGCGCACCGGCAAACCCGAAGAAGCACTGCCCTACCTCAAGGCAGCCGAGAGCCGTGGCATCGCCGAGGCCCCGCGCTATCTCGCCGAGATGGCTCTCGACAGCTATGATGTCGACCGCGCCACGACCTACATGGACGCATACCGGCGTGCCCTTAAAAAGGCCCGCAAGGAGATGTCGGTCGAAGGCGAGGACCTGCAACGTCGCATCGAGCGCGTGTCGGCAGCCCTTGAGCGCGTCGAGAAAATCGTTGTCATCGACAGCATCGCAGTCGACCGAGACGAGTTTTTCAAGGCTTATCGGCTCTCACCCGAAAGCGGCACACTAAACTCACCGCAGACACTTCCAGATGGTATCCCCGCAGCTGACCCCACCGTGGTTTACATGCCTGAAAACGGCAGGTACATGGCCTGGGCGGCACCCGACGACACCGACACCCCACGGCTGATGATGTCACAGCACCTCGCCGACGGCACATGGGACACTCCCGTGCCTATGGGCGACGAGCTTGGCGAGGGGGGCGACGCCAACTACCCGTTCATCATGAGCGACGGCATAACCCTGTACTATGCCAACGATGGGGAAAACTCCCTCGGAGGTCTCGACATCTTCATCTCGCGCCGCGACAATGACGGGTTCCTTCAGCCGCAAAATATCGGGATGCCCTACAATTCCCCATACGACGACTATATGCTCGCCATCGACGAGGTGACGGGAGTGGGCTGGTGGGCAACCGACCGCAACCGCATCGACGACAAGGTGACGATATACAAGTTTATCCCCTCCGACCTGCGCATCAACTACCCCACCGACGAGCCCCGCCTCGCCTCATACGCTCGTCTCGACAACTATCGCGACACGTGGGAGCCGGGCAAGGACTACGCCGACATTCGTGCCAAGATAGACAATATCGGCACTACAGCCGGCAAAAAGAAAGAGGAGTTCCGCTTTGCTCTCCCCGGAGGCAAGATTGTCACCACATACGCCCAACTCCCCGACAGAGCGGCACGTGATGCCATGAAAGCCTATCTCGATGCCCGGGAGGGAATAGCCGCCACAGAGACCCGGCTTGCGACCTTGCGCCGCAATCCCTCGGCCAACAAGGCCAAAATCCTTGACCTTGAACGCCGTCTCTCCAACGACCGCGCACGCCTCAAGGCCCTATCCAACAACGTAGTCCGTGCCTGTCACTGATACATGACCCGAAATAAACCAAAAATCACAATATGGACTTGACAATTGTATTCATGGGAGTGATAATAGTTATCCTCCTCGGGATTTTCTTTTACTATGTACCATTTTTCCTATGGGTCTCGGCTCTCGTGTCGGGCGTGCACATCTCGATGATGCAGCTTGTGCTGATGCGCATACGCAAAGTGCCCGCCGCAGTCATCGTGCGGGCGCTTATCGAGGCACACAAGGCCGGGCTGCAGGATGTGAATCGTGATGACCTTGAGGCCCACTATCTTGCCGGCGGCAACGTCGAAAAGGTGGTTCACGCACTGGTGTCGGCATCAAAGGCCAATATCGAGCTGGGATTCAAGATGGCGACTGCCATCGACCTCGCGGGACGTGACGTGTTCCAGGCCGTGCAGATGTCGGTCAACCCCAAAGTCATCGACACGCCGCCGGTGACAGCCGTAGCCAAAGACGGCATACAGCTTATCGCCAAAGCCCGCGTGACCGTCCGTGCCAACATACGCCAGCTTGTCGGCGGCGCGGGAGAGGATACCGTGCTCGCCCGTGTCGGCGAAGGCATCGTGTCGTCAATCGGCTCGTCGGAAAGCCACAAGCAAGTGCTTGAAAACCCCGACTCCATCTCCAAGCTCGTGCTGAAAAAAGGACTTGACTCAGGCACGGCATTCGAGATACTATCCATTGACATAGCCGACATCGACATAGGCAAGAATATCGGCGCGGCCCTACAGATAGACCAGGCACAGGCCGACAAAAACATCGCCCAGGCCAAGGCCGAGGAACGCCGTGCCATGGCTATTGCCCGAGAGCAGGAGATGAAGGCGCTTGCCCAGGAGATGAAAGCCAAGGTCATCGAGGCCGAGCGCGAGCTGCCACAGGCAATGGCACAGGCATTCCTCAATGGCAATCTCGGCGTCATGGACTACTACCGCATGAAGAATATGGAGGCCGACACCACCATGCGCGAAACAATCGCACGCCCACAAAAATAAAACTCATAATTTTCAGGCAATCATATAGATAAAGGTCACTACGATGGCCTTTATCTATATCGACCAATCCGAAATCTACAACATGACAGCATTTATAATATCACTCGTCGTACTCATCGGCGGCTACTTTATCTACGGGCTGCTGATGGAAAAAGTAATCGGCATCGACCCGTCAAGGAAGATGCCTGCGTATACCCGTCGTGACAACGTGGACTACATGCCGTTGCCCGCATGGAAAGTCTTCCTTATCCAATTTCTCAACATCGCCGGCCTCGGCCCGATTTTCGGAGCGATAATGGGTGTAATGTTCGGTCCGGCGGCGTTCCTGTGGATTGTCCTCGGCACCGTGTTTGCCGGAGCCGTGCATGACTTCCTGAGCGGGGTCATATCCATACGCCGTGACGGAGCATCACTCCCCGAGATTGTCGGTGAGCAGCTCGGGTTGACGGTCAAGCAGGTAATGCGCGGTTTCTCGCTGCTGCTCATGATGCTCGTCGGCGCGGTGTTTGTCATGACCCCGGCCACACTCATCGCCTCGATGACCCCGGCCAATCTCAACGCCACGTTCTGGATTGGCGCCATATTTCTCTACTATATGCTCGCCACAGTGCTGCCCATCGACAAGCTCATAGGCAATCTCTACCCCATTTTTGGCTTCGCGTTGCTGTTCATGGCCGTCGGAATACTTGGCGTGCTGCTCTTTGGCGACGTGCAGATTCCAGCCGACTTTGCCTCGGGCCTCGGGACGCGCCATCCCTCTGGAGACGCTGCCCCGATATTCCCCATGATGTTTGTCTCCATAGCCTGTGGCGCGATATCGGGATTTCATGCCACCCAAAGCCCCATGATGGCACGCTGCCTTACCAACGAGCGTCTCGCCCGTCCCATCTTCTACGGCGCGATGATAAGCGAGGGGCTCGTAGCTCTCATCTGGGCAGCTGCGGCGATAGCCTTCACAGGAGGCTACAGCGGGCTGTCATCGTTCATGGCTGACCCCGCAAACGGCGGCGCGGCAGGTCTCGTGCACTCCATCTCCATCGGTTGGCTCGGCACCCTCGGCGGCATCCTCGCGCTGCTCGGCGTCATAGCCGCCCCCATAACCTCGGGCGACACCGCCCTGCGCAGCGCACGCCTCATCGCGGCCGATTTCCTGCACATCAACCAGTCGGGCACCGTGCGGCGCCTGTTGACCTCTATACCCATCTTCGCCGTCACGTTCCTTATCATGATGATTGACTTCAACGTGTTGTGGCGTTATTTCGCGTGGTGCAACCAGATGCTGTCGGTCTTCACCCTTTGGGCGATAACCGTCTATCTCGCACGTGCCCGACGTCCTTATGTCGTGACCCTCATCCCGGCGCTGTTCATGACCGTTGTGTGCACAAGCTACATCCTCTTTGCCCCGCGCCCCGAGGGATTCGGCCTTGACTACACAGTCGCTGTCGGCACAGGCATCCTCGCCGCCCTCTCCCTGGGCATCCTGTTCACGCGCTTTGCTCTCAAACTGCGCGTCACCGAGCGTGCGATGTAGCAGAGCAAGTCCTGTAATCATAAATCAAGAAATAGATAAATGTTTGACTTTCTATCCATTACCGAAAACACCGACCGATACAACTTCCACTCCCACACCCAGTTCTGCGACGGCAAGGCGACAATGGACGCCTTTGCCGCTGCGGCGGTCGAGGGTGGGTTTGGGCATTACGGCTTCTCGCCACACAGCCCCATACCCATCCCCTCTCCGTGCAACATGAGCCTTGATGACGTCGATGAGTACGTGAAAGAGGTCGACCGTCTGCGCAAGCTATACGATGGGCGCATACGCCTGTATGCCGCGATGGAGATTGACTATCTCGGCCCGAAATGGGGCCCGGCCCACCCCTATTTTGACACTCTCCCGCTCGACTACCGCATAGGCTCCGTGCACTTCATCCCCGCCCAGGACGGTACTTTGGTCGATATTGACGGACACTTTGACTCGTTCAAGCGCAAGATGTCAGAATATTTTCATGAGGATATACGCTATGTCGTCGAGACATTCTACCGGCAGACCCGTGAAATGATCAAGGGGGGACGCTTTGACCTCATCGGCCACTTTGACAAGATAAGCCACAACGCGTCCCACTACTGCTCCGGCATCGAGGACACCGGATGGTATCGCGCACTTGTTGACGAGGTTATGGACATGATTATCGACGCGGGAGTGGCCGTGGAACTGAACACCAAGGCCTGGGAAGGACACCGCCGCATGTTCCCCTCGCCGCGCTACCTGTCGCGCCTCATCAAGGCCGGGGTGACTATCGTAGTCAACTCCGATGCCCACCATCCCTCACTCATCGACGCATCACGTCGTCAGGGATTTGACTTCCTCCACCGTTCCATGCAGTAGGCAGTATTGCCTATTTTGACAGATTTCACTAAATTTGCAACCGAAAACTCAAAACCAATTTTATGAAATTCAAGTACATCACATTAAGCATGGCAATAGTTGCCGGTGCTTTCACATTCTCCTCCTGTTCAAATGACGAACCCGACGCCCCGGCAGTCGATCCTGTTGCCCCGGCCGGACTCTACATCATCAACGAGGGCAACTTCCAGGCAAGCAACTCGTCGCTGTCGTTCTACGACCCGACCGACGGCACAGTGACCAACAACCTGTTCCGCACGGCCAACGACGTGACACTCGGCGACCTCGCCTACTCCATGACCATCCACGACGACCTCGGATGGGTGGTGGTCAACAATTCGGGCGTAGTGTTTGCCATCGACCTTGAGACCAACAAGGAGAAAGGCCGCATAACCAACCTCACTTCCCCGCGCTTCATGCACTTCATCTCCGACACCAAGGCCTACATCACCCAACTCTATGACAACCGCATAGCGATTGTCAACCCGTCAACCTACTCCATAACCGGCTATATCGACGTGCCCGGCATGGACGCATCGAGTGGCTCCACCGAGATGATGGTGCAGGTGGGCAAGTATGTCTATGTCAACTGCTGGAGCTACCAGAACAGCATCATCCGCATCAATACCGAAACCGACCGCGTGGATGGCTCCCTCACCGTCAACATCCAGCCCAAGTCGATAGTGCTCGACCGCGACAACAACATCTGGGCACTCACCGACGGCGGTTACTACGGTTCCCCCTACGGCCATGAGGCTCCCCATCTTATGAAGATTGACACACGCAACATGACTGTGGCACTCAACCTTGAGATGAACCTCAACGACTACACCCCCATCCTCGCCATCAACGGCGCGGGCGACCAGCTCTATTGGATATGCAACGACGTGTACACTATGCCCGTCACCTCCACGTCGTTGCCCGACGACCCCATCATAGACTCGGAGGGACATTATTACTATGGCATGACCGTAAGCCCCGACGACAGCAACATCTACATTGCCGATGCCGTGGACTATGTGCAGACAGGCAAGATTCATCGCTACGACGCGCAGGGCAACTTCGTCTCCAGCTTCAGCGTAGGAGTCAACCCGCGTGGTTTCTGCTGGCGCAAATAGGCTGATGGCATCACGCCTGAAGATACTTGGCATAACGCTTGCCGCCACGCTTGCCGCCGGAGCCGCCGACCCGATGTCGGTGACACTCCCGGGCATCACGGTGGCGGCAAGGCGTCCCGCCGACATCGGCCGGGTCGAGAGCCGTCTCGACTCGGCCGCGTTGCGCGAGAGCGTCGCCCTGTCACTGTCGGATGTGCTTGGCTTCAACTCCTCGATATTCCTCAAAAACTATGGACGCGCCACCACCTCCACCGCCAACTTTCGCGGCACATCGCCGTCACACACCCAAGTGAGCTGGAACGGGATGCGCATCTCCTCCCCTATGCTCGGGTCGACCGACTTCTCCCTCATACCGAGCTATTTTGTCGACAAGGTGAGCATACTGCACGGCTCGTCGAGCCTATCGGACACGGGCGGAGGACTCGGAGGACTTGTCAGGCTGACATCCGACGCCGCAAGCACAATGACCCATGACGGACTGTCGGCGCGCTACGTGCAGGGAATCGGCTCATGGAAGACTTTTGACGAATATTTCCAGATAGGGTATGCCCGGGGACAATGGCGCGCATCGACCCGAGTCTCATACTCGTCATCAAAAAACGATTTCCCTTTCACCAACACCGACAAGAAAGAAAACATCTACGACGACAACCACAACATTGTCTCCTCCTACCACCCACGGCAGCGCAACCGCTCGGGCGCGTTCAAGGATTTCCACGCCATGCTCTCGGCGAGCTATGACGCGAGACGCATGGGACGATGGAGCATCGACGCCTGGTATCTCAGTTCCAACCGCGAGCTGCCGATACTCACCACCGACTACACCGACAACCGTTTCACCGAAAACCGCCAGCGCGAGGAGACTCTGCGGGCTGTCGCCACATGGACGCGTCCCGCCTCGCGCAGCCGCCTGACAGCCAAGGGGGGATATGCCCACTCATGGCAGGCCTACGACTACCGCCGCGACCTTGCTCCCGGCGTAGTGTCAGTGATGAACCGCTCCCGCAGCCATGTCAACACTGCTTTCGGCTCCGTGGCATGGGCATGGTATCCTGCCACGGCGTGGCTGTTCAATGCCGATGCCGAGGTACACTATAACCATGTGACAAGCCTTGACTATGCGGCCTCTGTACCCGGCGGCCCTCCGACAGGCTATGAGCGCGGGCGTGTCGAGGCTTCGGTAGCCGTGTCGGGCAAATGGCGTCCGTCAAGCCGCCTCGGGCTCGGTGCTCTGGTGCGTGAGGAGGTCTACGGCGAGAAAGTGTCCGCGCCGATTCCCGCTATATTTGCCGATTACACGATTGTGCCCTCCATCGGTCTTGTCGCCAAGGTCTCGGCCTCGCGCAACTACCGCTTCCCCACCCTCAACGACCTATACACCGTTCCCGGAGGTAATGCCGACCTGAAGCCTGAGCGCGGATTCACATATGACCTGTCGCTGTCGTCAGAGTTTTCCTACAACGAGCGGCTTGAGTTCTCGGCCTCCGCCGGATGGTATGACTCCCGTATCGACGACTGGATACACTGGCTCCCGTCACCACGCGGATTCTATGTGCCCTCCAATGTCAAGCGCGTGCACGCCTACGGCATCGAGTCACAGATATCCGCCTCCCTCAGGTTTGCCACGGCATGGCAGGCACGCCTGTCGGCATCCTACACATGGTCGGCATCCATCAACGACGGCGAGCCGATGAGCGAGGCCGACCGTTCCCTCGGCAAGCAGCTGCCCTACATTCCCCGTCACTCATTCTCGGCCATCGCGAGCGTCATGTGGCGCGGATGGTCGCTCGCCTACAAGATACAGGCCTACTCCGAGCGGTTCACCATGTCAAGCAACGAGCGCGTGCTCGGCTCAACTCTCCCGGCCTACTCCGTGAGCAACCTCTCGCTCGACAAGGGCTTCCCGCTGTGGCGACTGCAATGGCACGCCAAGGCCGCCGTCAATAACCTGTTTGACACCACCTACCGCACCGTGCTCTCCCGCCCCATGCCCGGCATCAACTTTGAGCTGTTCCTCTCTGTCGAAATCTGATTATAAAGGTCATATTAGACTTATTGGCCCTATTGGACCTATTAGACCTATATTTTGCGTATCTTTGCACCGATAATTGTAATACTATGCCAGTAAGAGTACCGAGTTCACTGCCGGCGGTGGAGACGCTGCGCGAGGAGAATATATTTGTCATCGACGAGCAGCGGGCGTCCACCCAGGATATACGCCCGCTGCGCATCGCCATCCTCAACCTCATGCCGCTCAAGATAATGACCGAAACCGACCTGCTGCGGCTCATCTCCAACACTCCGCTACAGATAGAGCTTGACTTCATCGACACCGACAGCCATGTCTCCAAGAACACCCCGCGCGAGCATATCGACGAGTTCTACAAGAAGTTTGCCGATATACGCCACAACAACTATGACGGATTGATAGTGACCGGCGCGCCGGTCGAGAAAGTGGATTTTGAAGAGGTCGACTACTGGGACGAGCTGTGCGAGATATTTGAGTGGGCCAAGACCCATGTCACCTCCACCCTCTACATCTGTTGGGCTGCCTTTGCCGGGCTTTTCTACCATTACGGGGTTCCCAAGCACGTGATTGACAAGAAAATCTCGGGGGTATTCAAGCACCACGTGCTCGACCCGACCAACCCGATATTCCGTGGATTTGACGACGAGTTCTATGTGCCCCACAGCCGGTTTTCCGAGGTGCGCCGCGAGGATATAGAGCGCAACCCCGCGCTGCGCATCATCGCCGAGAGCGACGATTGCCCCGGCGTCTACATGGTGATGGCACGCGGAGGCCGTGAGTTTTTCATCACCGGCCACTCGGAATATTCCCCCGGTACGCTCGACTTTGAGTATCACCGCGATCTGGAAAAGGGCATGAACCCGGCAATCCCCGTCAACTACTACCACAACGACGACCCGGCACAAGGCCCTATTGTCCGCTGGCGTTCCCACGCCAACCTGCTGTTCACCAACTGGCTCAACTACTTCGTCTACCAGGCCACCCCCTACGACATCCGCGACATCCGCTAAACAATGCGTTCTAAAATAATAAGGTCGTTAAAGTCCCTAATGACCTTAAAGACTTTAACGACCTTAAATACCTTATAATTGCCTAAAGCGATTTCCAGTCCATCTTGAGCGACGCATACATGATGGCGGCAAGGGCGATAAACAGCCCGAGACTGCCGGCAAGCAGCGCGTAGGTCTCAAGATTCAGCAGCACAAAGATGTAGCCGTATATGACGGCAAGAAGCGCGGAAATATACCCGGCGACCCTCGCATTGCGCAGCACCCCGACCATATACAGCCCCACAAGCCCCACCGTCATCACGGCGGCAATGAGATAGCTGAGGCCAAACGCCATATGCTCGGCAAGAGACAGCAACAAGGAGTAGAACAGTATGAGCGCCAGCCCCACGAGGAGATATTGGAACACGTATATGCGGTGGCGCAGCATCGTCTCGGCAAACAGCACGCCGATGAACGTCAACAGTATGACGAGGACGGCATACTTGATGGCTCGCTCGGTCTTCTGATAGCGGTCGACAGGAAGCAATAGGTCGGCAGTGACAGCCGACGAGGCGATGGCCGCGTCATTTTCGCCGACAAACACCTGCGGATAGTCGCGGTTGATGGCATTGAGATGCCACACGGCCTTAAACTGCGAGTCCTTGACCTCGCGGTCGGAGGGGAGAAACATGCCGTTGAAGCTCGGGGTGGCACAGTCGCCTGAAATGGTTATCTCGGTTGCCTTCCCGACAGGGACCGCCGACATGGAGTGGCTTCCTTTCAGCTCCATGGTGCAGGAGTACGGGATGACGCGCTTGCCTACGAGCGAGTCGATGTCAAACTTTGCCGACAGGTAGGAGTCACGCATATAGTCCCCCCTGTCATCGATATAAATCTCGTCAGCATCAACCTCGATGTCCATCACGCCACTGCCATGGTTGCCCGACAGCTCCTCGCTGGCCGCCCCGAGGGTGAAATCGGAGATTCTCTCGATGCCGCGCAGGTCGCTCACGCCTATCCTGATGACAGCCTGGTCGGTGACAAGAGCCGACAGCGGCACGTAAGAGGGCTGGAGGGTAGCGAGGTCAAACGTGCCGTCAATCGACACCTTGCTGTTGTAGACCACATCCTCATAGATGCCGCGCCGCAGCGTCTGCGACTTCAGGGCGGCGTCATATTTGAGCGCCGAGGGCAGGATGGTGACATACCCCGTTGAGTCGCGTTTTGTGCCGGCGATGCGGAACGGCACGACAAGCATCGGGCCGGTGACCGTCTGCGGGCAGCTCCATTGCTCGCTGATCTCGCGCATAGTGTCGCGCTGACGCGACTCGCGCTCGGAGATGGCACTGTAGATAAACGCGTCGGGTATCAGCAATACAAGCGTCAGTATCACGATAAAGAGCAACTTGAACGAGATTGTGTCTGAAAACTTCTTCTCCGGCCTGGGCGCAGGTGCGGGAGGCGGTGTCTCGCCTTGGAATGGCGGCGGGGTGACTTGTTCCATAGCTATAAATGTTGGTTTTCGCAAAAATAAGGATTTTAATTATCCGATGAAAAATAAATTCACTAATTTTGCCGATAGTATAAAACAAACCATCATAAATATATCTATGGCTACAAAACCGTTCAAATATCAGGAAATGTTTCCCATGTCGGGCGATACCACCGAGTATTACCACCTGACATCCGACTACGTGAAAGTCGAGAATTGGGGAGGCCACGAGTTTCTCGTCATTGACCCGCAGGCACTCACAGTGATTGCCAACCAGGCCACGCATGACAATGCGTTCATGCTGCGCCGCGAGCACAACGAGATGGTCGCCAAAATACTCAACGACCCCGAGGCAAGCAAAAACGACAAGTTTGTCGCCCTGACGATGCTCCGCAACGCCGAGGTCGCCGCCAAGGGGCAGCTCCCTTTCTGCCAGGACACCGGCACAGCCATCATCCACGGCCACAAGGGCCAGAACGTATACACGGGCTGCAACGACGAGGAACGCCTGTCGGAGGGCGTCTACAAGACCTACACCGAAAACAACCTGCGCTACTCCCAGAACGCGCCCCTCAACATGTATGACGAGGTGAACACCGGCTGCAACCTCCCAGCACAGATTGACATCCACGCCGGCGAGGGTATGGAGTATGAATTCCTGTTTGTAGCCAAAGGGGGCGGCTCAGCCAACAAGACCTACCTTTATCAGGAGACCAAGGCGTTGCTCAACCCCGAGAAGCTGCTGCCGTTCCTCGTCGAGAAGATGAAAAGCCTCGGCACTGCCGCCTGCCCGCCCTACCATATCGCTTTTGTCATCGGCGGCACATCGGCCGAGATGAACCTTGCCACAGTCAAGAAAGCATCGGTAAAATACTACGACAACCTGCCCACCGAGGGCAACGAGCTGGGGCACGCATTCCGCGACATAGAGCTTGAGAAGCAACTCCTCAAGGCCGCACAGGAGATAGGACTCGGCGCACAGTTCGGAGGCAAGTACTTTGCCCACGACATCCGCGTCATCCGCCTGCCCCGCCACGGCGCATCATGCCCCGTCGGTCTCGGCGTGAGCTGCTCGGCTGACCGCAACGTCAAGGCCAAGATCAACCGTGACGGTCTGTGGATAGAGAAACTTGATGCCAATCCCGGCGAACTTATCCCCGAAGAATACCGCAAACCCGGAGAGGGGGACGCCATCAAGATTGACCTTAACCGCCCGATGCCCGAGATACTCGCCGAGCTTACAAAATATCCCGTGTCGACACGCCTGTCGCTCAACGGCACCATCATCGTGGGTCGCGACATCGCCCATGCCAAAATCAAGGAACGCCTCGACCGTGGCGAGGAGATGCCACAGTATCTCAAAGACCACCCCATCTACTATGCCGGCCCCGCCAAGACCCCGGCAGGGATGCCCTCAGGCTCATTCGGCCCGACAACAGCGGGACGCATGGACTCCTACGTCGACCAGTTCCAGGCAGCCGGCGGCTCAATGGTGATGATAGCCAAAGGCAACCGCTCCAAGCAGGTGACCGATGCCTGCCACAAGCACGGCGGCTTCTACCTCGGCTCAATCGGCGGCCCCGCCGCCATCCTCGCACAAAACAGCATCAAGAAAGTTGAGCTGCTCGAATATCCCGAACTGGGTATGGAGGCCATCTGGAAAATCGAGGTCGAAGACTTCCCCGCATTCATCCTTGTAGACGACAAGGGGCACGACTTCTTCACCGAGATTAGTGAGAAGTGCAAAGGCTGCGCCCTCAGCTAACCGGCGCCACACCACCACATATGTAGGGACATGCCTTTGGCATGTGGATTTATACGCAGGCTTCTGCTATTTCCACATGCCAAAGGCATGTCCCCGCATTATCACCACTATCGCGCCTCGCCGCAATCGGTGATTTTGGTAATTATTGCCGTGATATCGGCACAACACGGGCAGAGAGCATTTGCTATCTTTGCGAAATCAACCACTTATGGCACCAAGCGCTATGAAGAAAGCAATAACCCTCATGTTATCAAGCATTTTAACACTCAACATTATGGCACAAAAGAATATAGTACAGACAGCCGGGCGCGACGCGCTCGGAGAGTTTGCCCCCGAGTTTGCCCACCTCAACGACGACATACTCTTTGGGGAGGTATGGAGCCGCAACGACCTGCTCAGCCTGCGCGACCGCAGCCTCATCACCGTGACATCGCTTATAAGCCAGGGCATCACCGACAACTCCCTCATATTCCACCTGCAGTCGGCCAAGAACAACGGCATCACGCGCACCGAGATAGCTGAAGCCATCACCCATATCGCGTTCTATGCCGGATGGCCCAAGGCATGGGCCGCTTTCCGTCTTGCCAAGGATGTGTGGAGCGACGACACGACCGGCGACGACGCCAAGGCGGCATTCCAACGCGAGATGATATTCCCCATCGGCGAGCCAAACACGGCCTATGCCAAGTATTTCACCGGCAACAGCTGGCTGGCGCGGGTGTCGACCGAGCAAATACCGTTTGCCAACGTCACCTTCGAGCCTCGCTGCCGCAACAACTGGCACATCCACCATGCCACCAAGGGAGGCGGCCAGATGCTCGTGGGCGTAGCCGGACGCGGATGGTATCAGGAGGAGGGCAAGCCCGCGCAGGAGATACTCCCCGGCACGGTAATCCACATACCCGCCAACGTCAGGCACTGGCACGGCGCGGCCAACAACAGCTGGTTTGCCCACCTCGCTTTTGAAATCCCCGGCGAAAACACCTCCAACGAGTGGCTTACCCCCGTCACCGACGAGGAATACGACAAGCTGAAATAGGACTCCCTATACTTTGCCGGCACACAGCGCAACGTAGTTCACCTAATGGCGAGAGCAGGAGCCATAAGTCCCTGCCCTCGCCATTAAGTGAATCAACCCCCATACAATTTTTACCGCCGGAGGTAAACCTCCGGGGCGAGAGGCGTGTTGTTAGGGTATGAAAACGATATTCCCGGCACTTTTGTTGATAACCGTTGGCGCCGTGTATGCCTGTGTGAGGCTTGGCGCAAAAAATATTGATGATTCTATGAGCACCGAGTCTTTTAATGAAATCTATCTTGCCGGTGGCTGTTTCTGGGGCACCGAGCATTTCCTGAAACAGATACCCGGAGTCATATCCACCGAAGCGGGATATGCCAATTCCCGCATCCCGTCCCCGAGCTATGCCGACGTGTGCACCGGCACAACCGGGGCTACCGAGGCCGTGAAGGTCGTCTATGACCCCGCACAGCTCGACCTCACCACCCTGCTCGACCTTTATTTCAAGACCATCGACCCCACTGCCGTCAATCGCCAGGGAAATGACCACGGCACACAATACCGCACCGGCATCTACTACACCCGCGACGCCGACCGCAAGACGATTGACCGCGAGATGACCGACGTCGCCACGATGCTCCACAAGCGGCTTGCGGTGGAGGTCGGCCCGTTGAAAAACTTCTACCCTGCCGAAGAGTACCATCAGGACTATCTCGACAAGAATCCCGGGGGATATTGCCACATAGACCCCACACTGTTTGAGGCTGCCCGTAAGGCTGTTCCCGTCAGGCGGCACTTCAGCCGACCCGACGACGCGACGCTGCGCAGCCGCCTGACGGCAGAGCAGTATGCCGTGACACAGCAGAACGCGACCGAGCGCCCGTACAACAACGCCTATTGGACCGAACACCGTCCGGGAATATACGTCGATGTCACCACGGGCGAGCCGCTCTTCTCGTCCAACGACAAGTTTGACTCCCCGTGCGGATGGCCGAGTTTCAGCCGGCCGCTTGACGACAAGCTGATAGCCGAGCGGGAAGACCGCTCCCACGGGATGACGCGCACAGAGGTGCGCAGCACGACAGGCGACGCGCATCTGGGGCACGTGTTCAACGACGGCCCGGCGGAGCGCGGAGGGCTACGCTACTGCATCAACAGCGCGGCACTGCGGTTTATACCCCGCGACAGCATGGAGCGCGAAGGGTATGGGGAATATCTGAAATACCTCTAAAAAAATTAGGCGCGGTTGCCCGAAAACCGGTCGGATACCCACAGCCCGACAAGGATTAGGGCACAACCGATATATCCCACCAACGAGATATTCTCGTTGAGGATGAAAAACGAGGCTATGAGCGTCACGATGGGCTGCACATACAGGTAGTTGGATGCCCTGACCGCCCCGAGCCGCTTTATTGACTGTGCCCATATGGCATAGGCTATCATCGAGGCAAACAGTCCGAGAAACAGCATATTGCCCATCACCTCGGGCCTTAGCAATACACGAGGGTCGCTCATGTCAGGCTCGAAGGCAAGAAACGGCAATGCCGTGACGATGCCATAGAAAAATGTCTTGCGGGAGATGAACATCACCGAGTAGAGCGCGTTGAGTTTGCGCAACACTATGCTGTAGACCGCAAAGCATACGGCAGCCAACAGCGCAAGCAGGTCGCCGAGAGGATTCATCTTCACCACAAAGCTACTGTTGAATATGACAAAACCCACCCCGACAAACGCTATCATAGAACCCATCACCACGCCACGCGTGGGACGCTCACTGCGGTAGAGCGCACCGATGCCCAGAGTAGTGATGAGCGGGGCAAGGGTCGTAATCAGCGACACGTTGGAGACCAGGGTATACTCCAACGCGGTATTCTCGGCAATAAAGTATATCGAGCCGCCGCAGAGGCCGCATGCGGCAAAAAGGACCTCGTCACGGAGATTGTTGGCGAACAGGCGCCGATGGTTGAACATTAGCAGCAACAGATAAGCCAACAGGAAACGGTAGACGTATATCTCCACGGGATTCAACCCGTTCTCAAGCAGTACTTTTGTCGATACAAACGACACACCCCACGCCGACACCGTGAGGAAAGCTCCAAGATGGAACCATAATGTGTTCAGTCGGTCTTCTCCGTAGCGGGACAAACGACTCATGGCACTAAAATTTATCTAAATAATCTCTAAATACCCTGCAAACTTAGCTAAAATTCTCCGATAAAAGAAACTATCGCCCATCTTCTTTTGTATTGTAAATATAGTGCGTAGGTTTTTCGGAAAAAAAGTCCTACTTTTGCACGCAATTAACACTATTAACTAAACAACGAGTCAACTATGAAACTATTCAAGTTTACCGGCGCGGCACTCCTTTCTGTGTGCCTTCTTGCATCAAGTGGATGTTCTTCAATGACCAATACCGGTAAAGGCGCCCTCATCGGCGGCGGTGGCGGCGGTGCCCTCGGCGCAGGCGTGGGTGCGCTCATCGGGGGCGGCAAAGGCGCAGGCATAGGCGCCGCAATAGGCGCTGCCGTAGGAGCAGGCGCAGGTGCCCTCATCGGCAAGAAGATGGACAAGCAGCAGGCTGAATTACAGCGTCAGCTCGCCGAGCAGGCAAAGGTGGAACAGGTTACCGACCAGAACGGACTGCAGGCCATCAAGGTGACATTTGACGGCGGCATCCTCTTCCCCACCAACGGCACGACACTCAGCACGAGCGCAAAGAACGATCTGTCGCACTTTGCGACTTCACTCCGCAACAATCCCGACACCAACGTCCAGATATACGGCTACACCGACAATACCGGCACATATCAGGTCAACGAGCGTGTATCCTCGGGCCGTGCCAACGCCGTACGCACATATCTTGTCGACGCAGGCATCTCACCCTCGCGACTCTCGGCCGAAGGCATCCCCATGGCCGACTACATAGCCTCAAACGAGACTGCCGCCGGACGTGCCCAGAACCGCCGCGTGGAGATATACATCACCGCCAACAAGACGATGATCGAGAAAGCCGAGAACGGCACACTCAACTAATTCCCACCCAAGGGCTTTTATAACCAAATACAGGATGTATCCGCAAATGGGATACATCCTGTATTTTTATCATGTATGCGACCCGTTTTAGTTAAAGCAAATATCGGTAAAAATACAAATTTTATCATTCGTTAAGGATTTGAACATTTGCCACAGATGCATTGTTTGAAAACATGCTGTAAAACATATTATTGATAACATATTAATATCCAACAATATACAATCAGATTTACATTGTTTAGCACCACCTTTAGAAATTTTATAGACAAAAATATTTTCTGCGCTGTTGCAATTTCGTATATTTGAAGTAAGACAAAAGAAAAAGTAAAAAAACGTAAAAATCAGCAATGGAGCAAACACTTGTCATCCTGAAGCCATCGGCAATCGAGCGAGCACTCACCGGACGCATAATAGAGCGTTTCCAGCAGAAAGGGCTCATCATAGCAGGCTGCAAAATGATGCGACTCGACGAGACAATACTGCGTGAGCACTATGCCCATCTTGTCAACCGCCCGTTTTTCCCCCTGATTCTCGACTCAATGATGGCTTGCCCGGTGATAGTGATGTGCCTCAAGGGGCGTGATGCCGTGAAGGTAGTGCGCCTGATCACCGGGGCCACCAATGGACGCGATGCCCTTCCCGGAACTATCCGGGGCGACTTCAGCGTCAGCTCCCAGGAAAACATAGTCCATGCCTCCGACAGCACCGAGAATGCCGCGATAGAAATCGCCCGCTTCTTCAAGCCCGAGGAGATATTCGACTACACTCCGGCCAATCTACGTTTTACTTACTCGCCCGACGAACTTACCGATTAATTGAAACCTAAAAACTAACAGTACCTGATGCAACTTAAAAAAATATCGAGAGTAGCCGCTTCGGCAATATTGGCAATAACCGCATTTACCACCCTTCAGGCCCAAAGCCCCAAATTCACACTCCCCGACGCCCACAAAGTCGAGCACAACGGACTACTCGCCGACCAGCAGAACATTAAAGACCAGATAAAAGTAAAAGAGACACAGGAATATCTCGACATCCTATTCCGCGAAGAGGAGGAGCCCGAGATGGACATATACACCGAAGGCTGGGAAAGCGGCCTTGTCAACCCCTACAAAAGCTCGGTAGTACCCGACCGCAAGGAGATCAACGTCTCTAACTTCGCCATGCCCACCCCGGGATATATCACCTCCCCCTACGGCTACCGCAAGCGTTTCAGACGTATGCACAAGGGCGTCGACCTCAAAGTGCAGATAGGCGACACCATCCGTGCGGCATTTGACGGCAAGGTGCGCCTCACCAAGTTTGAGAAGCGCGGCTACGGCTACTACGTCATCCTGCGCCACGGCAACGAACTTGAGACCGTATACGGCCACCTGTCAAAATTTCTCGTAAAGCCCGACCAGTACGTAAAAGCCGGAGACCCCATCGCGCTCGGCGGCAACACAGGCCGCAGCACCGGGCCTCACCTCCACTTCGAGACCCGATATATGGGCTACGCCATCAACCCCATGGCAATCTTTGACTTCGAAAACCAGACGACCCACACCGACACCTACGTGTTTGACAAGCGAACCTACCAGAACGCACGCGACTACTCCCCCGCAGGACAACGTCATCTGGCTGCATCGCAGAAAGCCCCCGCAAACGCAAAGGCTTCCTCCAAATCATCGTCCAAAGCCAAGGGAAGCGTAAGGGCATCAAAGTCCTACAAGGTCAAAAAAGGCGACACCCTCAGCAAGATAGCCGCCCGCAACGGAGTCTCGGTCAAGGAGCTGTGCCGCATCAACGGCATCAAGACTTCCACCAAACTCACCCCCGGCAAGTCTCTGAAAGTGAAATAAAACAATATAGCTTCATACACCCCTCCACATAAGACAGTCCTCCACAAGCGGACTGTCTTTTTCTCTTTCTCCCACATGCCATCGCCAAAGGGCCAACAATCGCCAAGCCACAGGCAGCTCCGGAGCATCGTACAAGACCTCGGCGAAAGCCTCCTTATGCCTGCGACAATGTCAGAAACGATTGTATGACACCTTCTTGGGATCCCACTTGTCCTTGGGGGCGACAGCCGTTTCCTGATATCCGAAAGCAAGGATATTGAGAGGACGCAGATTGGATGGGAGATTTAGAATCGCTGACAATTTCTTCATCCTGTCCTCTCTCGCCTGTCTCATTGTTGGGAAGCGCCCGTATGGAGTCAATACGCCCACCGCTCACATATATGTCAAGCGGGACTATCCCGCCATACCCGGGAGTCTCCTTACCCAACAGGGCAGTGTTGATGACCTCGCCACTTACTGTCGTCCTTATAGGACTTGAGTCCCCGGCCGCTTTCCCTGACGAAAAGCCGAAAATCGACTTCTCGTGCACCATGGCAAGAGCCGCGAGAATACACAATATGACGGCTAATGACCGTATCCCTGCCCATCGGTCACGCTGCGTAACAGAGTGGGCTCCTGCATCTACACGTCGCACAATCAATTATAAGGTGTTTAATACTATAGTGCCTCCACCAACATCGAATCCCCGACCTTATCAGCCGTCTGCTCGCCCAAGGAAGCCGCGATGACAGCCTTGGCAAACTGTAGGGTCGTCCCCGGCCCCTCCGAAGTTATCAGGTTGCCGTCTATCACCACCGGAGCCTTCTGATAGACACCTCCTGCCGCTTCTATCATTTCACCCAATCCCGGATAACAGGTGGCTTTCTTGCCCTTCAGAATCCCTGTACGCGCAAGCACCACAGCCGGGCCTGCACATATTGAGGCAATCTTGCCACCTCCATCCCAATGAGACTTTATGATGGCGTTTACCCTCGACGACGCATGCAGATTATCCGCGCCGGGCTGACCGCCGGGGATTATTATCCATTCAGCGTCTGACGTGTCGATATCGCCAATCAGCGAGTCAGCAACAACCGTCTGCCCGGTGGCGCCGGTAACATTCTTAGTCTCCGCGACCGCCACCTCGACCACTTTCATTCCGGCACGGCGCATGGCATCGGCGGTAGCCAACGCCTCTATCTCCTCGAAGCCGGGGGCGAGGAAGATGTAGGATGTCTGTGACTTCATATTAAGCGTCATTATCAAACCAACTATAAGCAATAGATATTTCATATTCTATCAACATATCGTCCCCCCATTAAGTTTATCCAATTCCCTTCCCACGCCAATAGCAACCCGCATTGACTTTTGGCATATTAAGCCGTACCAAAATTACCCGCTCCCCATCAGGGCTTTGCTATCCGTTTAAGAATATTCCTCCTTGCCGACCGAAGACCCGGCGACAGCCTCGCGTCCTCCAGCAGGCCAAGAGTACCGGCAAGCTCCGACATAAGTTCCGGGAAGTGGCGGCATTGGGCGTAAGCCTGCTTCATGCACGAAGCCCTCGTGGCATACGGCTCGGCACTGTTGATTTTTGACAGGCAATAATCAAGATAGTCAACCCGCAAATCGTCGCGGGTAGTCGGCTGACGCTCCAGCAGCGTGAGAAGCAGGCGGCACTTGCCGGCATGGGAGCACGCCAACAGCCTGTCTACAAGCCCGTCACGCTTACTATATAGCCATTCATTATCGGCCAAGGAAAAATGCGCAAACACCCACAAGGCGTTATATGCCACCCGCTCATCCTCGTCATCGACAAGGAGATAGAGAGCCTCCTTCGCCCCAAAGTTACCGTCGCCTTGCGTCAGATAACATATCTCATAGATATCATCGAGCGTAATCCTGCCTCTCAACCTCTCACGAAAATCCATCATGCCACAAATATAGCCATACCTATATTAAAAACAAAAACGCCCGCTGAAATTCAGCAAGCGTTTTTGGTCTATCAGCGGAGAGGACGAGATTCGAACTCGTGGATAGGATTGCTCCCATCGTCGGTTTAGCAAACCGGTGGTTTCAGCCACTCACCCACCTCTCCAAAAGACGATGCCCATCATTGATTGAGCGGTGCAAAGTTAGGAATTATAACTGAATCCGCAAATTTTTCGCTGACATTTTTGGAGAAAACTCCGAAAATTGTTTTTTGGATGAGCCTATGACATTTTCTCAACAAACCACGCTTGTCTGTGTGATACTTTTAATCATAATAATAAGGAATGTCGAATCAGCTTGGTCTTTGAATTGATTAGAACAACGGTACAGGTCGTAACAATGATAAGAATAATTGATATCGGAGAAACTGAAGAATCTGATAATTCTGCGTAAAATATAGTAGTAATGGCTCCTTTAAGTGGGATTTCATTCCATATACCATAACATATAAAATTAAAAGCGGCATGAAATGAAATGGCGGTGACTAGATTTTGCGTTTTTAGATAATTGATTAAAGCAATAATAGATGCTCCCATATATCCTGCTATATCAGAGAAATATTGCAATCCGAGAGCAACAAAACTCGCCAATATACTTAGTAGGATCTTGAATTAGAGATTGATTTTGGCATTATTGTGGCTTTGTTTGCGCCAATCTTGCTTGGGTTTATGCGATTGATTATTTAGCTGCTGCCCACTTATTTCTTATAATCTTTTTTCTTATAATCTTTCTTTTTTTCTCCTTCTCTTTTTGCAAGTAAGTCGACTGCTGGCACAACAACCGGTTGGCCATTAGCATCAGCAATAACCATATCCTGACCGAGAGCCGCTTTGCGCCTTAGCAATGCCTCGTATGATTTTTTAAGGCCTTTATTGATTTTTATCCTGATATTTATTTTTTCCTGTTCCGACATGATTCCTTAATTTTACTAAATAGGGGTTCATCTATTGTTTTAGTCTCATTGGCTATTTCCACAGTTTCATCCGTATTATCATAAAGGCTCCAACTGTCTACTATAGGGGTGAAGATATTAAATAGATTCTGTAACCCTAACCAATAACGACGATGAATTGTTGGGGTTGGGATATTATGACCGCCCTCACTTACCCGTTTTGCAACGCGAGCGACAGCCATTTCAGGCGAAGGAAGCCAAAAAAACAAAAGCACAACATTATAACCGCGCTCATGCGCCCGATCGACTAAAGATGCGTAACTGCGCGTGGCAAGGGTGGTCTCTATTGCAAAAGTCTTCCCTTGACTTAAGAGTAAACCTATCCGTTGAAGCATCAGTTTCCCAGCTTCAATAGCAACTGATTCAGGGTTGAATGGAGAAAGGCCTTTAGCTATCTCATCGGCGTTGACAAATTCCCGACATTCCAACAAATCCGGCAAAACGGAATAGGAAGCCGTAGTCTTTCCGGCTCCATTACATCCAGCAATTATATATAACGTCGGTTTTATCATTGTATATGGCAAAAAATCCCGCAGGCAATTCTGCTTGCGGGATTCATTTTTGCGGAGTGAGGGGGATTCGAACCCCCGATACGCTTTTGGCGTATACACGCTTTCCAGGCGTGCCTCTTCAACCACTCGAGCACCACTCCAAGGTTGAAAAACTTATGGTGTGCATGACAGGACGGCCTGTTTTGCGAGTGCAAAGTTAAGCATTGTTTTGGAATCTGCAACCATGATGACGCTATTTTATCCCCGAAAGACGCATTTTTCTTTTACTGGTATTGGCGAGGATGCCGCTATCCAAAAGGGAAACAGGTGAATTTGATAGAAAAATGTCATTTCTTGCGTGATATTGTTGTTGTTTTGAAAACATTTTTATAATTTTGCAGCACAAACGAAAGAGAAAGTATGACTCGATTTTACGCATATTATTTTTCTTACTATTTTTATTCGGCGAATAAAAACGGGATTTTATGTGCGTGAGACAATATGAGACTTACATTATGATGATATAAAATCCCGCTGCAAGACGACGGGATTTTTTTATTATACGGCTCTGCCGTTTCCATAACAACCAGTAACAGCGAAGACAGTGAAGGAGAGTACAACAACAAAGCGAGTGACCATCCAGGGCGTGGCGGGATGCTACCACGACGCCGCCGCGAGAGGATATTTTGCCGGAGAGGAAATCTCCACCCTACCCTGCGACTCGTTTCCCGAGATGTTTGAGATGCTTGAGAACGACGCGTCGCTCATCGGGGCTATGGCGATAGAGAACACGATTGCGGGCAGCCTGCTGCAAAACCACGAGCTGCTGCGCAAGAGCAACCTCGAGATTGTCGGGGAATACAAGATGAGGATATCCCACGTGCTGGCGGCATTGCCGGGACAATCCCTCGACGAGTTGTCGGAAGTCAACTCCCACCCAATCGCGCTGATGCAGTGCGAGCAATTCCTGCGCCGCCACCCCAACCTGAAGATGATTGAGAAGTTTGACACGGCAGGCAGCGCGCGTGAAATCGCCGAGGAACACCTAATGGGCCACGGCGCGGTATGCGGCGAGTTTGCCGCCAACCTTTACGGCCTTAACATCCTTGAGAGAGGCATCGAGACCAACAAGCGCAACTTCACCCGCTTTCTCATCCTCGCCGACCCGCTGATGGCCCGCGAACTGCGCCCCAAAGCCGAACAGCTCGACAAGGCCTCAATCGTCTTTACCGTCCCCCACACCCACGGTGCCCTGTCAAAGGCCCTGACCATCTTTTCGTTCTACGACATCAACCTCTCCAAGATACAGTCCACGCCCATCATCGGGCGCGAGTGGGAATACCGCTTCTACGTCGACCTGACATTTGACAGCTACTCGCGCTACCGCCAGGCCATCGACGCCGTGCGTCCCCTCATCAACGACTTCCGCATACTTGGAGAATATAAAGAATGTGAATATGAAATCTAAACCCGCCATCACCCCTGCCGACCGCGTGTCGGAGATACAGGAATACTATTTTTCAAAGAAGCTGCGTGAGGTAGCTCGGCTCAACGCCGAGGGGCACGACATCATCTCGCTCGGCATCGGTGGCCCTGACCGTCCGCCTCATGCCGATGTCATCGGCACTCTCGCCTCCGAGGCGGCCAAGCCCAACGTCCACAGCTACCAACCCTATGTCGGCATCCCCGAGCTGCGTCAGGCATTTGCCGACTGGTATGCGCGGTGGTATGGCGTGACGCTCGACCCGGCCCGCGAGATACAGCCCCTCATCGGCTCCAAGGAGGGAATACTCCACGTGTCGCTCACGTTCCTCAACCCCGGCGACGGAGTGCTCGTCCCCAATCCCGGCTATCCCACCTACACCTCCGCCAGCCGTCTTGTGCAGGCCGAGATTTTCCCCTACGACCTCACGGAAGAAAACGGGTGGATGCCCGACTTCGATGCACTGGAGCGTCTGCCGCTTGACCGCATAAAACTGATGTGGGTCAACTATCCGCATATGCCCACCGGCACCCGCGCGACACGCGAGCTGTTTGAACGCCTTGTCGAGTTTGGCCGCAAGCACAACATCGTCATCGCTCATGACAATCCCTACAGCTTCATCCTCAGCGACCGCCCCACGAGCCTGTTGCAGATAGAGGGAGCAAAGGATATAGTCGTGGAGATGAACTCCATGAGCAAGAGCCACAATATGGCCGGATGGCGCGTGGCGATGCTGGCGTCCAACCCGCAGTTCGTCGAGTGGATACTCAAAGTGAAGTCCAATGTCGACTCGGGACAGTTCCGCCCCATGATGCTCGCCGCCGTCAAGGGTCTGCAGGCCGACAAGTCGTGGTATGAGGACCTTAACGCCAACTACTCGCGACGCCGCAAGATTGCCGAGCAGGTCATGGACGCGCTCGGATGCCGCTTTGACCCTTCGCAGACAGGGATGTTCCTGTGGGGACGTATCCCCGACAGCGCGACATCGAGCGAGGAGTTTGCCGACCGCGTGCTCCGCGATGCCCGCGTCTTCATCACCCCCGGCTTCATCTTCGGCAGCAACGGCGAGCGATACGTACGCATCTCCCTCTGCGCCACCGAGGCCCGTCTCGCCGAAGCCCTGCAACGCATCAAGGCAATCTCATTCTAAATCATTATAATGCAGTTATAAATCATCATAAAAACTTTGAAATCATGAAAGATATCCAACCGATATTGCTCGACGGCGTAGACCCCAACGCCCCACTCATCATCGCCGGCCCGTGCAGCGCCGAGACCGAGGAACAAGTGCTCTCCACAGCCAGCGAACTCGCGGCCAACGGCATCAAGATATTCCGTGCCGGCATCTGGAAGCCCCGCACAAAGCCCGGAGGCTTTGAGGGCGTCGGCACCGAGGGTCTCCAATGGCTCAAGCGCGTGAAGGAGGAGACCGGCATGTACACCGCCACCGAGGTTGCCACCCGCCAGCACGTCGAGGAGGCCCTCGCCGCAGGGATAGACATCCTGTGGATTGGCGCACGCACCTCGGCCAACCCGTTTGCCATGCAGGAGATTGCCGACACGCTCAAGGAGGCCAACGCCGATCTCCCCGTGCTGGTAAAAAATCCCGTCAACCCCGACCTCGAGCTGTGGATAGGAGCGATGCAGCGCATCTACAACGCCGGCATACGCCGCATCGGGGCAATCCACCGTGGATTCAGCGCCTACGGCAAGCACCTCTACCGCAACATGCCACAGTGGCACATACCCATCGAGTTGCGTCTCCGCTACCCGAGCCTACCCATCATCTGCGATCCCTCCCACATCGGCGGCAAGCGCGAGCTCATCGCCCCCCTCTCGCAGCAGGCACTCGACATGGGCTTTGACGGTCTCATCATCGAGAGCCACTGCGACCCCGACTGCGCATGGAGCGACGCCTCCCAACAAGTGACCCCCGAGATACTCAACTACATCCTCAACACGCTCGTCATCCGCGCCGAGAAGTGCTCTACCGAAAACCTCACCCTGCTCCGCCAGCAGATTGACCAGATAGACAACGAACTGCTGGAGACACTCAGCAAGCGTATGCGCGTGTCGCGCGAGATTGGCCAGTACAAGAAGGAACACCGTATGCCCGTGCTCCAGGCCAACCGCTACAACGACATCATGTCGACCCGCGTCAAGGCCGCCCAGGAGATGGGTATCGGGGCCGACGCGATGCGCACGATACTGCTCGCCATCCATGAGGAGTCGGTGCGCCAGCAGATAGAGGTGCTCAACGACCGTACGAAATAACTCCCGACAGCGATGAAGATACTTATCATAGGCGCGGGGAAGATGGGGTCGTTCTTCTGCGACGTGCTGTCGACCAAGCACGACGTGGCGATGATTGACACCGATTCCCGTCGGCTGCTGTTCACGTTCAACTGCCGGCGGTTCACCACCATGGAGGAGGTCGAGGAGTTTGCCCCCGACATGGTGATAAATGCCGCCACGGTCAAGTACACCCTTGACGCCTTCCGCCATATCCTGCCCCATCTGCCAAAAGGCACGATACTGAGCGATATCGCGTCAGTGAAGACCGGCTTGCCTGAGTTCTACGCCGAGGCGGGACACCCGTTTGTCTCGACCCATCCGATGTTTGGCCCCACATTCGCCTCACTGAGCAACCTCGCCAACGAGAACGCCATCATCATAGCCGAGAGCGACCACCTCGGCAAGGTGTTCTTCAAGGACCTCTACAACGAGCTTCACCTCCACATCGAGGAATACACCTTCAAGGAGCATGATGAGACGATAGCCTATTCGCTCTCCATTCCCTTTGCCTCGACACTGGTCTTTGCCGGCGTCATGAAACATCAGGATGCCCCGGGCACCACCTTCAAGCGCCACATGGCGATAGCCCACGGTCTGATGAGCGAGGATGACTACCTCCTGAGCGAGATACTCTTCAATCCCAACACCCCCGGCCAGCTCGCCAAGATACAACAGCAGCTATCCGAGCTGCAGACCATCGTCGAGCACCGCGACTCCGAGGCCATGAAAGCCTACCTCCACCGAGTGAGAGAAAACCTCAAGTAACTCGAATCCACTCATATACTTACAACGCAAAAAGCGAGGCAATCCGACGATTTGCCTCGCTTTTTGCGTTGTGTCGTGTGATTAAATCAATCAGCGTACCACTGTCTTCATGGCCGACCCGTCGGAGAAACGTATGACGACAACTCCGCGATAGTCTGAGCCTACTTTCTGTCCCTGCATATTGTAACGGCCTGTCTCCTCCTTATCGGCGGTATTGACAACTGAGCCGATGGCCGACTGGGATTTCTTGTCGAAATTGACGCCAATCTCAATCTTGGTGGTCCCCTCGATTACATCCACGAGCGAGGCGGCAATGCCCGGAATCATGGCTGCCATAGACGCCATTGTCTCATCGGAGCTTTGTGCAAGCAGGTCGGAAATCTGCTGTACAAGCTCCTCGTCCTTAAGCAGCGGCACGACATTTGTCTTAAGCAACGGGAGAAGGACATCATCGCCGATAAACACCGAGAGTTTATCATTGTCTGCGGTATATCCCAAGGGGAGACCCTGAGAAAGCATCGGGGCGACCTGCGCCAGGACATTGCCTAAAATGTTGTTGATGTCGAGGTCGGCAATACCGCCGCGTGTGGCAGCCTTGGCCTTGGCAACGGGTGCCTTCACCTGCGCGTCAAATGCAGCTATTGCCGCAGGGTCGAGGAACAGCAGCATCTGATTGTCATCCTTCACGACATACTGCGCCATGTTCATCGGACTCGTTATCGCCTTGCCCTCAGAAACGACATCGGCAGTCAGATTGCCGTCGGCAAGAAAGTCAACTTTTTTGAATACCTCGGGAAGGATGGTGACCACATTCTGCTCATTGATGATGGGCATCACCAGCACGAGCTGCAGCAGGGTCTCCATGGGAAGCTCAAAACCCTCCATAACCGCCAGGGGCTTGTCGGAAGTCCACACGATATGGGCAGGGGTCGACAGCACCTCGTCGCCCCATTCATTAGTCAAGTACGTGGCGGTGTTCCACGAACCTGTCAACTTCTGGTTGGCAAGCACCGCATCGGTGATGTCGAGCCTCAGGGCTGATGCGCTTACCGTCCCAGCATACCTATAGGTGATATAGTCGGTCGACGCGCTTCCCGAGAACGAGTATTCACCGTTGGCGCCGCCTGACAGAGTGACGGGCAGCACAACTTCAGGAGAGCCGGGAATGACACCGGGACCCGCAATGCTCTGCTTGAGCGCTTCGGGAATGTCGGGCACCTGCGAGAGGTCAAACACGCTCGATAGCGTCAGTGTGGCCTTGGCCTCATCGGAGGAATCGGGAACAAACTTCACAGTCTTCCCCACCATAGGCTCACCGCTGTAGGAGAGGCTCAGGCCTGAATTCATGTCATACGTTTTCTCGATAAGGGCAGCATTACTCTCTTGTGTGCTTGCGGCCAAGATGCTTACAGCAAGTAATGTCTTGGCACAGACTTTCATTGTCAGTTGCATAATAATTGAAATTTTGGTTTAGTCGCGCAAAATTACACCAAATATCCGAATTACAGACCTCACACCCCGATTAATTTCAGGCGACTTTTCACGCCGGGGTGATGCGCCGTTCGGGGCGGGTGTTGAGGATAAGGGGGACGTTCTCGACGGTGACATTGCTCGTGTCGAGGCCGAGAGCCTCCTCGTCGGAAATGCCGAGTCGGCGTATCTTCTCATATAGGGACATGATTGTGCGCACACGCCCGTCACATGTGCTCGACGCCGAGAACACGCGGTGAATGATGGTAAAGCGGAAGTCGCCCGCTATGCCGTGGCGGCGCAGGGAGGGATAGCCGCTCGTCAGGTCGAGACGCCCCGACGCCACCATATCCTCGACAACCTGACGCAGGCACACGCTCAACTGTGGCTGCACGCGAAATCCCACCTGTATGCCCACGCTGTAGAGCGTGCCCGGTATCAGCTCGTCGAGGCTGTAGCGCAGCGTGTCAGGCTCGTCGACATACTCCATACGCAGCAGCCAGTAGTGGTCGGCACGCTTGGGCTGCTTATTGATGATTGAGTAGAGCAGCTTGCTCTCTATCATCCGTGGATTATCGGAATGACTTATATATATGAGATTTGAGGCGTATTTTGGAATCTCGGTGTCGGCCTTTATGTCGGAAATGATACCGAGATAGCCGTCGGCGGCACGATACTCAAAGTAACGGCTGCGTATGCGTCCGGCGTTGTACCACACGAGCATTATGCCGCATACTATCCCCGCGATGAGTATGGTAAACCATCCCCCGTGCATAAACTTCACTGCATTGGCGGCAAAAAACAGCGACTCGATGCCGACAAACGTGATGAAAAACAGCCCGACGAGCCATGCCGCCACACCCTTGTGCCGCAGGTAGCACGCCAGCAGCAGGGTTGTCATCAGCATGGTGACAGTGATTGCCAGTCCATACGCGGCCTCCATCCTCGCCGAGGTCCTGAACAGTAGCACGGCCACCACACATCCCGCATAGAGAAACAAGTTGATGGACGGAATATATAGCTGCCCGCGCAAGGTAGTGGGATATTTGATTTTCAGCCGAGGCCAGAATCCGAGGTTTATGGCCTCGCTGAAGATGGTGAACGAGCCGCTTATCAACGCCTGGCTGGCGATAATGGCCGCGCCGGTCGACATCAGTATGCCCACGACAAGAAACCATCCCGGCATGATACCGTAAAACGGGTTGACCGACGACGCGATAGCCCCGCGATGGGCTATCATCCATGCCCCTTGCCCGAGATAGTTGAGTATAAGCATCACCTTGACAAAAATCCAGCTTACCGAGATGTTGAGACGCCCGCAATGACCGAGGTCGGAATACAGTGCCTCGGCTCCTGTCGTACAAAGGAACACCGCCCCGAGCACGAGAAACCACCCGGGATAATGCACGAGCATATGGATGGCATAGTAGGGGTTGAACGCCTTGAGCACGGGAAGATATTCCCCTATATTACACGACCCCAGTACCCCGAGCATCAGGAACCAGCAGAGCATGAACGGCCCGAAGCAACGGCCAATAGTCCCCGTGCCGAAACGCTGCACGAAAAATACCCCGGTGACGATGAGCAGCGTGATGCCCACCACAGGGGCTGCCGGATTGATGGCACGCAACCCCTCGACAGCCGACGTGACCGTCACCGCAGGGGTAATCACCCCGTCGGCAATGAGCGTGCTCGCCCCTATCGCCGCGACCACGTATAGCCACTTGTGGCGCAGTCTCCTTATGAGGGCATACAGCGCAAGAATCCCCCCCTCCCCCTTGTTGTCGGCACGCAGGGCGATGAGCACATATTTTACTGTCGTCTGCAACGTGAGAGTCCATATGATACACGACACCGCGCCTATGATATAGTCGGCATCATAGCCGGGATTGACATGCATTATGGCCTTCATCACATAGAGTGGCGACGTGCCTATGTCGCCAAAGACGATGCCTATGGTGACAAGCAATCCCAGTGCAGTGAGGCTGCGTGGAGAGGTTGAAACGTCATTATATCGGGTCATAAATATAGCGTCACTATTACACCTAATCCAACGGCGAAAGCGTGCCGAGAGTTCACCGTATGTGGCGGCAACGAGCATCCCGACGGCGATTTTTGTGGCATTTTTGGGAAACAGTTTGCCGCTCCATCGGGTTTTTATAGTAACTTTGCAGGTTGAGTGCCCAAAGTCCCGACAGATGGAAAACGTATTGTACATGGTCGTGCGCGGTCTCGCGATAGGAGCGTTGATATCAGCCCCGATGGGGCCGATAGGCATGCTGTGTATCCAGCGCACGCTCAACAAAGGCCGTTGGCCGGCGTTTTTCACCGGCGTGGGGGCGGCGTTGTCCGACCTCATCTACTGCCTTCTGACGGGATTGGGACTGTCGTTTGTCACCGACTTTATCAAGAGCCACCAGCAGATATTGCAGATTGTCGGCAGCATCGTGCTGATAGGCTTCGGCATCTACCTTTTCAGGAAGAACCCCACACGCAGCCTAAAGACTCCCGACGAGGCTCCGGCCAACTATTGGTCAGACTTCGGCACGGGATTCCTTTTCACGTTCTCCAACCCGCTTATACTGTTCTTTATCATCGGACTGTTTGCACGGTTCAGCTTCCTGCAGCCGGAGTTCATGTACTACCATTACATTGCAGGATATCTGAGTATCTTTTGCGGGGCGTTGCTGTGGTGGTTTCTCATCACATTTGGAGTCAACAAGGTAAGGCGCCATTTCAACGTGCGCTCCATGTGGCTCGTAAACCGTGTCATAGCCGTGATAATACTTGTTATGGCAGCTATCGGGCTTGTCACGGGAATAAGATAGCCCTTAGGCCAAATAGAGAAACGCATAATCCATAATATACCGACCCATGACAGACAAGATGACAATAACCGCGCCATACATCACCGGGCTTGACGAGCTTGGAATGGATGCCGTGGCAGATATACTTGAGGAACGCGGCGAGCGGCAGTCTATCGACTCGTTGAGTTGGAGCAATGAGTTCCCCTACCATCCGCTGACGGTCTTTTCCGTGGCACATTCTGGCCAATACCTATATGTGGATTTCTTTGTGCGTGCCAACTTCCTGCGCGCGGTAAACTACAAGGACAATTCGCCGGTACATGAGGATTCCTGCATCGGGGTCTACCTGCAGCCGTGTGACGGAAAAGAGTATTTTGCATTTGAGTTCAACTGCATCGGCACTATCCGAGCCTCGCGGCGCACTTGCCGCGATGACGCATCCTATCTCGACGCGGAGCAGCTGTCGGCTGTCAAGCGGTATGCCTCCTGCGGCACACGCCCGTTTCAGGAGGTCGAGGGCCTGTTTGCATGGAATGTGGTGGTCGCCATCCCCCTGCGTCTCATCGGCGTGGAGTTTGACGGCAGGCCATTGACGCTGCGCGGCAACTTCTACAAATGCGCCTCGTCGACCCAGCAGCCCCACTATCTGAGCTGGTCTCCGATTGACGCCCCCGCTCCCGACTTCCACCGCCCCGAGGCTTTCGGCGAAATCAATCTGGCAGGCATTTAACAGACTGCATAAGCCCTATAAGGCTTATTAGCCCTATCCGACCTATTGACCCTATCCCTTTAGAAAGGATACCCTACCGAGAAATGGAATGTGGCATCCCGACCCCACTTGGGATGTATCAACGGCCACCGTTCCTGGTCGCGAGCCGGGTTGTAAGCTTTCATGCCAAGGTCAAAGCGTAGCAGGAAATATGTGAAGTCCAGTCGGATACCCGCCCCATAGGCAAGGGCTATCTCCTTGTAGAAGGAGTTGAATTTGAACATGCCTCCGGGCTGATTCTCATAATTGTGAATCGTCCATATATTGCCCGCGTCAATAAACAGTGCCCCCTCGATGACCCAGAATAGCTTTGCCCGATACTCCATGGCGAGGTCAAACCGTATGTCGCCACACTGGTTGATAAAGTCAGTCACGGAGTTGCGGGCATCGTAGCTCCCCGGACCGAGAGTGCGCACGCCCCATCCCCTGACGCCGTTGGCGCCTCCGGCATAGAAACGCTTCTCGAATGGTATCATTGAGGAGTTGCCGTAAGGTACGCCGATACCCAGCCCGACATGAAATGCGAGAGTGTTGCGCGAATTGAGATTGCGCGTATAAGTGTAGTCGGCCTCGGCCTTGACATATTGGGCATACTGTATGCCCAATATCTTGTAGGCTCCGTCGCTGCGATGTTGTCCCGAGATGGATGAGATGGCATACAGAAGGTTGCCCGCTGTTTCGACTGCGGCTCGTATCGTGTAGACATTGCGCTGTGGTGTGGCTTGGAAAGTCGTGAGGGCAGGGCCGTTGCGCTTGTTGGTGTTATAGAACGAGTAGCCCATGCGCATGATGAAGTGGTCCTCGTAGCTGTAGCGCAACAGCGGGTTGGCAGGGGAAATCTGGTTGATGAAGTCGATGGTGCTCTTGGGCAGGTAAACGTAGTTGATGTCTATGAAGTCGTAGGTGTGACGGCGGTTGTTGCGGCGGTTGGACCAGCGGTATTTCCATGCCGCACCGGCGATGACGCGGGTATACTCGGGACGTTCCTGATAGTTGAACGAGACTGCAAACTCGGTCGTGGCCCTGATGCGCTGCTTGAATCGGCTCGACAGGAACGGGGCCTTGAACTTAGGGAACGTGATGCCTACCTCGGCGGCATACTCGGTGTAGCGGTTGTTGATGAGGCCGTCGAGATTGCCCGACAGGCTCTCATAGCTCGTGCGCAACTTGGCGGTGAGCATCTCCGAGCCATGGGCGAGATTGCGGTGCTGGTAAGTCAGCCCTACGCCAAATCCGAGATCCCCCTCGGAGTTGGTGCCCTCCAGTTCGAGCGTCACACCCTGTTTCTTGGTGCGTGTCAGCAATATGTAGGCATCAATCCACATCCTCCCGTCAATTGTCGTCACGGGACGCAGGGTGATGTTGACATACTTCAGTATGCCGAGCCGCCCGAGCGCCTCATACGTGCGGTCGACACGTGAGGCGCGGTATTTCTCACCGGGCTGTATGAAACAATTGTCATACAGCACAGAGGGCTTGATATAGCGGTCATGGCCGTAGAGGACTGTCAACCCCTTGTAGTCTACAGTGTCCTGCGCGGCAAAATTGAAATCGCCATAGTCATGGGAGGCGTTATAGTCGGTGACAAACACCACGTTACGCACATAGTAGAGCCGGTGGGTATCGAGTTTCTCCACCGACCCGGGTGCCGCAAACGGCTCGCGGAGGTTCATCATCAGGTCCACGTCGAGCGACCCGCGTGCCGTGTCGGCAGTGAATGTGATATACTCCTTGTTGAACGCATAATAGCCCCGGTTGCGCAGACGCTCGGTGATGCGTTGCCGCTCGGCGTCGAGAGCCGCACGGTCGAGCGGGTCGCCGGGACGCACGGTAAACCGCGCCGAGTCGGCCATTATGATTGACGCCACGGCCGAGTCAGGGAGATTGTAGGATATCGAGCGTATGACATGCGGCTCACCCGTGGTGACGGCATACCGCACATTGATTTTCTTCTTGGCGTCACGCCGCGCGGTGTCGGCCTCCACCCGTGCGTCCATATACCCCTTGTTGACAAGGGCCTGGGTGAGCTGGCGCACGGAATAGTCGGTCAACTCCTGATTGTAGATGACGGGGGGTTGTCCGAGCTTGCGTATCCATCGGTTGAACCACTTTGTCGTGTCGCGCCCCGACATGTTGTAGGTGGCAAGTTGCAGCTTGGCAAATCCGAGAATCTTGTGGTTGGGCGTCTGACGCAGATAGTTGTACAACTCCGCCGACGATACCCCCTTGTTGTCTATGACCTCGATATCTACCTTGTCAAGCAGGTACTCCCCCTTTGGCACATGCTTGGTGGAGCTGCACGCCGACATCACCGACACCACAATCAGGGCGGCAAGCAGCCGCAACATGGCGGTAATTGGTTGAACAGTGCGATAGGTCATTGTCAGCAATAGGAAATTGGTGTGCAAAGTTACGTCAACGCCACCGCATATGCAACTTTTTGGGACAGTGGATTTTTTTGTTGCCGATTTTGTAAGTAATTTTGTCTCCTCTAACCCACATATATCACATATCACATGCCAAAGCTAAAACGCAAGAAAATAATACGCTCTTCAACTGTGGCGACTTCGCTTGAGACATTCTGCAAGGGTCTGCTCAAGGAACTGTCTGAAAAATATGAGGTGGTGGCGGTCTCGTCGCCCGACGACACGCTCGACCTTGTGGGTCGGCGTGAGGGAGTGAAGACCGTGGGCGTACCCATGGAGCGGCACATCGCGCCGCTCTCCGACCTCAAATCCCTTTGGAAGATGGTCGGGGTGATGCGCCGCGAGCGGCCATGGCTGGTGCACAGCATGACCCCGAAAGCCGGGCTGATGTCGATGATTGCCGGATGGCTCACCGGTGTGCCCGTGAGGGTGCACACCTACACCGGCCTGGTGTTTCCCACGGCAACAGGGATAACGCAAAAGATTCTGATACTTACCGACAGGATATTGTGCCGCTGTGCCACCCATATCATACCGGAGGGACAGGGCGTCAAACGCGACCTTGAACGCTACCGCATCACCCGAAAGCCTATGCGAGTGCTTGCCAACGGAAACGTGCGCGGCATCGACCTGAGCCACTACGACCGCACCCCCGAAGTGATGGCAGAGGCGCGGAAGATAGCCGACCCTGATAAGACGACATATGTATTTGTGGGCCGTATCGTCGGAGACAAGGGGGTCAACGAACTTGTAGAGGCATTCACGCGCCTCAATGCCGAACACCCCGACACGCGCCTCATCCTGGTGGGGAGGCAGGAGGCCGAACTTGACCCGGTATCGCCCACGACATTAGAAAGGATAAAGTCCAACGCATCAGTATTGGCTGTCGGAGAGCAGGAGGATGTGCGCCCCTGGCTCGCTGCGTCCGACATCGGCGTGCTGTCGAGCTACCGCGAGGGATTTCCCAACTCAGTCATCGAGTCGGGTGCCATGGGGCTGCCCTCTATAGTGACCGACATCAACGGGGCCAACGAGATAATCATCCCGGGCGAGAACGGTCTCATCGTGCCTCCCCGCGACGCCGATGCCCTATACCGCGCCATGAAACTCCTCTACGACGACAAGCCCATGCGCGACCGCCTCGCCTCACGCTCACGCGACATGAGCCGCCGTTACGACCAGACCGTCGTCCGCAAAGCCCTCTACGACTTCTATTCCTCCTTGGAATAACTAATATGTCCCCACTTATTCGTATCTTTGGCTATCGCCTTAGATACTTTCGCTCGGCAATGCTCAAATAAATTTGGCATTGCTCTCGACTTATTCGTATCTTTGGCTGACGCCTTAGATACTTTCGCTCGGCAATGCCCAAATAAATTTGGCATTGCTCTCGACTTATTCGTATCTTTGCAGGGATATGGGACGACTGCTGTCAATTGACTATGGACGGAAACGTTGCGGCATAGCCGTGACCGACCCGATGCGCATTGTCGCCAACGGACTGACGACCGTGGCGACCCACCAGCTCGTGGATTTCATCGTGAGATACACCTCCACCGAACAAGTGGATGCCATCATTGTCGGCAAGCCGACCACAATGCGCGGCGAGCCGTCGGAATCGATGCGGTACATCACCGCCGGCATCACCCACCTGCAGCGCACGCTTCCCGACATCCCGGTGGAGTTCTGGGATGAGCGTTTCACCTCGGTGCTCGCCCACCGCTCGATGCTCGACTCCGGCATGAAGAAGTCGGCACGCCGCGACAAGGGGACTGTCGATGAAATATCGGCGACAATCATCCTCAACGACTACCTGCAGAGCCGCACTATAAGAGAATCACACGAAAAACAACCATAAATGAAACTACCTGTATATCTTTACGGACACCCCGTGCTGAGACGGGAGTCAGAAGAAATCGACCGCGACTATCCCGAACTCGGCAAACTGCTGTCCGACATGTTTGAGACGATGTACGCCTCCGAGGGCGTAGGTCTGGCCGCACCCCAGATAGGACGCAATGACCGCATTGTGGTGATTGACGCCGACCCGCTCGGCGAGCATTTCCCCGAGTGTAAGGGGCGCAAATTCACCCTCATCAACCCTGAGGTCGAGGTACTCGACGGCGACACCGTGAGCCGCGACGAGGGTTGCCTGAGCCTCCCCGGACTGTCCGAGAGCGTGCCCCGCGTGGAACATATACGCCTGCGGTGGCTCGACGAGAATTTCGAGCCGCACGAGGAGGAGCTGTCGGGCTTCATGGCCCGCGTCGTGCAGCATGAGTGCGACCACCTCGACGGCAAGGTCTACATCGACCACATCTCCCCGATACGCAAGCAGCTGATACGCCGCAAGCTCCACAATATCATCGAGGGCAAGGTGCGCTGCGACTATCCCGTGAAACACAACCGCAACAAACGCTAACAACACAATCATCGACTTATGGCCGACGACAAGAAAGTAATATTCTCGATGGTGGGAGTCAGCAAGATTTACCCGCCTCAAAAACAAGTGCTCAAAAACATCTATCTGTCATTCTTCTATGGCGCCAAGATTGGCATCATCGGACTTAACGGGTCGGGAAAATCATCGCTGCTGAAAATCATAGCCGGCATCGACAAGGCCTATCAGGGCGAAGTGGTGTTCTCTCCCGGCTATTCGGTAGGCTACCTTGAGCAGGAGCCGCAGCTCGACCCCGACAAGACCGTCATTGAGGTGGTGCGCGAGGGTGTGCAGCCCGTCATGGACCTGCTTGCCGAATTCGACAGGGTGAACGAGGCTTTCGGTGACCCCGACGTGCTTGAGGACCCCGACAAGATGGATGCCCTGATAGCTCGTCAGGCCGAGCTTCAGGACAAGCTCGACGCCGCCGACGCATGGAATATCGACTCCAAGCTGGAGCGTGCTATGGACGCCCTGCAATGCCCCCCCGACGACCAGAAGATTTCCACCCTCTCGGGTGGCGAGCGTCGCCGCGTGGCATTGATACGCCTGCTGTTGCAGCAGCCCGACGTGCTGCTGCTCGATGAGCCGACCAACCACCTCGACGCCGAGTCAATCGACTGGCTCGAACAGCACCTGAACCAATATCCCGGCACCGTTATCGCCATCACCCACGACCGCTACTTCCTCGACCATGTGGCCGGGTGGATTCTCGAGCTTGACCGTGGCGAGGGCATCCCCTGGAAAGGCAACTATTCCTCGTGGCTCGACCAGAAAACCAAGCGCATGGCACAGGAGGAGAAGCAGGCCAGCAAGCGTCGCAAGACACTGGAGCGAGAGCTGGAGTGGGTGCGCATGGCCCCCAAGGCACGTCAGGCCAAGGGTAAAGCGCGTCTAAACTCCTACGACAAGCTGCTCAACGAAGACCAGAAGGCACGCGAGGAACGTATGGAGATTTTCATCCCCAACGGCCCGCGCCTCGGCAACAAGGTCATCGAGGCATCGGGTCTCGCAAAGTCATACGGCAAGAAGCAGCTGTTCAAGGACCTGCAATTCTCCCTTCCCCCCAACGGCATAGTCGGCGTCATCGGTCCCAACGGAGCGGGCAAGACAACGCTTTTCCGACTCATCATGGGGCAGGAACAGCCTGATGCCGGCACGTTTGACGTGGGCGAGACCGTCAAGATAGCCTATGTCGACCAGCGTCACCACGATTTGTTGCCCGAAAAGTCGGTCTACGAGGTCATCTCGCAGGGGGTGGAATCGTTCCGCATGGGAGGCCGCGATGTCAATGCCCGTGCCTACCTGTCGAAATTCAACTTCACGGGAGCCGACCAGGAGAAGAAAATCGGCGTGCTGTCGGGTGGCGAGCGCAATCGCCTGCACCTCGCCATGGCACTAAAGGAGGAGGGCAATGTGCTGCTCCTCGACGAGCCGACCAACGACATTGACGTCAACACCCTGCGTGCCCTTGAGGAGGGTCTCGACGGGTTTGCCGGATGTGCCGTCGTCGTAAGCCACGACCGCTGGTTCCTCGACCGCATATGCACCCACATCCTCTCCTTTGAGCCCGACGGACAGGTAGTATTCTACGAAGGCTCCTACAGCGACTACGAGGAGTTCAAGCGCGAGCACAACGGCGGCAAGGAGCCCCCGCGACGCCGCTACCGCAAGCTCATGGAGTAGCCCCACTGTCTACCGAAAAATATTACAGGAATGATAGTCACTTTCGATAAGACATATCTGAAAGAATTATATGAAACCGGCAAAACGTCCGACAAAAAATATCGATTCCAACCGGATATCGTATCGCGATACAGGAAAAGAATCCATGTTTTGAGAGATGCTCCCTCTCCGGAAACCTTATATCAGCTTAATTCGCTCCATTACGAGGCTCTATCCGGAGATAAAGCCGGAATCTTTTCTATAAGAGTCAATGACAAATATAGGATTGAGTTTACCATATCAGATATTGGCAATGACAAGAGTCTGACAATTTGTAATATCACTGAACTTTCAAATCATTATTCCTAAAAATTACAGACAAAATGATACAAATCCCAAATATAGACCCAAATTTTATAGCAAATAATCTCACTGCGGTAGAGCCTACACATCCCGGGGAGATTTTATTGGAAGAACTCAATGAGCGCAAACTGACAAAGGCAGAACTTGCCAACCAAATAGGGATAAAGGAATCCATATTAGATGATATTATCAATTGCAAGAGAAGCATAACAGCCGAATATGCACTCCTCTTGGAAGCCGCCCTCGGTATTGATGCTGATTTTTGGTTGAACATGCAACGCTCCTACGACAAAGATACCGCCAAGCTCGATAAATCATTCCTCGCACGCCTTGCTGAAATAAGGAAAATAGCGGCAGTGCTTTGATATTCCCATAGCAATATAACCCATCAATAAAAGTAAGTGGACGCGGCATGCCGCATGGACAGGGGATAGCCTCTCAACAGGCATCCCGTCCACGCGGCACGTCACATCTTTACATTGCTACTTAGACGACAATGATATTATCTCTTTAAGTACAGTCCCCGCCTTTTCTGTATTTTCAAATATGGGACTATGGGCAGCGTCAGGAAATACATACAGTCTTTTTATTGGAGCGGATAATTTACCGAAATATTCTTTCTGCAAGTCGTGATTGCATGTATAATCATATTGCCCGACTATACAAAAAACAGGTATTTCAAATATGGCACCTGCTCCAAATGCATCAAATTCTAACGCATCCCTCACTACCGGGAATTTGTCGGAGAAAAATTTTGCACGCCATATTGCAAACCGTTCCCCCAAACTGTAAAAGCCACACCTGAAACTCGGCAGAAACAATCCGTTTATGACAGAATGCATGTCTCGCATTGTGCCGATACCAAGACGATGCATCGACCGATCCCTTAACGATGAACGAAAATACCTCTCCTTGGCTTCAACTGATTCCTTTATATTATAGTCAATAAGCCGTAAAGCCGATTTCCTATCCCCTTGTTTGGAATACGCCTCAATCATATAGTCGTAAGCACGATATTCCGACTCTGCTTGGTCGACTATCTGCGACATGGATAGGTATGCATAATAATCATTTGGAAATTTCCTTGACACTTCGACCGCTATAAATGTTCCAAAGGAATGTCCCATAAGATAAATTTTTTCCCGCTTGTATTCACGCTTCAGATACAATGTCACCTCATGAATATCGGACACATATCTCTCCCTGGTCATATCTTTGGCATCTTGGCTTTTACAGTACGACAACCCCGTACCACGCCAATCAAGAAAACAGACATTAAAGAAACGCGAAAGGACAGAAGGACGCAACCATTCAAGCAGGTATTCAGGAATCCCCGGACCTCCTCCACAGACCAACAAAATCGGATTCCTGATATCCTGATAGACAAACGCCATCCCCAATCGTCCAGAACCGACATCTATATATTTTCTTATGACCATATTTTGACAAAAACTAACCGATGAGATATTTGGGCAAAATTATAGCAATGAAGAAACCTGCGCAACCTTTTTGTCGCCGAAAAACGGGATTTGGACGCAAAAGGTCGCACGACATGGGAATGTTTCATACCTTTGCAGCGACATTTTGATTACGATTTGACTGTTTTAGGTTACTTTATGTTTGGTAAAAGAGAAATTTTAGGTTTTACATCACTTATTGCCGCGCTGTCGGCCCAAGCCAATGAGACCATCCCCACAGCATCTCCCGACAGTGTGGCGGAGCAGCGGCTCGAAGAGGTTGTCGTGACAGGCCAGTCGGCCCGACGCCGCATCTCCAGCGTGAAGCTCGGGGCGGAATCCCTTGAGCTGTCAAAACTGACTGCCACCCCTGCCCTTTTTGGCGAGAACGACCTCATCAAGTCCATCACCCTGATGCCCGGCGTACACAGCGAGGGGGAGGGTGCGGGAGGATTTGAGGTACGCGGCGGCACGTCGTCACAGAATCTCGTGATTCTCGACGGCATCACACTCTACAACCCGTCACACGTGATGGGCATATTCTCCACATTCAATGACAACGCCATAGGCCGCGCCACGCTATACAAGGGCCCGATTCCCGCCGCATATGGCGGGGCGACATCCTCGGTGCTCGACGCACAGCTCTCCACCGGCGACATGGACGAATACCACGCCTCGGGCACTATCGGCATCCTCGCCGCCAAGATAAAGGCCGAGGGGCCGATAGTCCGCGACCGGCTGTCGTTTGCCGTGACCGCCCGACGCTCATATGTCGACCTGTTCCTGAAGATGATACCCCAATACCGACACACGGTGATGAACTTCTACGATGTCACCGCCAAGCTGCGCTATCGTTGTCACGGCGGCGACTACCTCGACCTGTCGTTCATGGCGAGCCACGACAACATGGCCATAAGCGACCTCATGGGCATGTACTGGGGCAATATCGGCGCATCGCTCAACTGGCGAGTCTCACGCGGCCGATGGCATATAGTCACCACCGGGGCATTCACCGACTACAGCCCCAAGATGACCATGAACGTGATGCACACTGACCAGACCCTGAAAGAATATATCCGCAACGCCTCCCTCAACGTCAAGGTCACCCGTGACCTCAGCGACCGCCACTCCGTCGAGATTGGTGTCCGCTCTGAGCTGCTGAGGGTGAAGTCGGGGGAGTTTGCCGTCAACGTCACCAACCAATGGGAGATACGCTCGGGTTGGCAGAATGCGCTGTGGACCGATTACGAGGGAACATTCAACGACCACTTGTCCCTCTCGGCGGGGATAAGGCTTAGCCTCTATTCGGCGATGTCGGGCAGCCGCTTCCACTCCTTTGAGGCGATAGACGAGCCATCGCCCGACTTCTCGGCCAAGACCTACTTCAATCCCGAGCCGAGGGTGAGCGTCAAATACAATATCAACGGCTGTCACAATATCAAGGCCGGCATCGGGATGACGACACAGAATATCCACGCCATACGCACCAACACATCAAGTTTCCCTTTTGACCGCTACGCCCTCTCCTCGGCCGGAGTACGCCCCGAGCAGTCAACACAATATGGCATAGGCTATTCCGGGATGACACGCGATGGCGGCTATGACTGGTCGGTCGAGGGCTACTACAAGGATATGCGCCATGTCTATGACTACCGCGACGGCATGACGATGTTCTCGCAGACCAATCTCGAAAGCATCATCCTCGGCGGCGACGGGCGCAGTTATGGCGCGGAGTTCATGTTGCGCAAAAACACGGGCCGTCTTACGGGATGGGTCTCCTACACCATCTCAAAGACCGAGACACGCATTCCCGGCATAAACGGCGGACAGTGGTATGACGCCACCAACGACCACCGTCATCACGCATCGGTTGTCGCCATATTCCGTCTCACCGACCGATGGAACCTCTCGGGTTCATGGACCTACTCCTCGGGACAGCCGCTCACCGCACCTGATGTGAAGTATGAGCTTGACGGTACCACGTGCTACTACTACTCGCGCCGCAACGGCTACCACACTCCCCCCTCCCACCGCCTCGACCTCTCGGCGACCTATACCCATGTCGGACGACGGCTGACCTACCAATGGGCGTTTGGCGTCTACAATGCCTACAACCGCTACAACCCGTTTGTCGTCTACTTCGAAGACGACCCCACAAAGCCCTCGGGCACACGCGCAGTGCAGCAGTCGCTCTACGGTATAGTCCCATCGGTATCGTACACTCTCAAATTCTGACAAGATGAACATCACACGACACATATTCAACGCCGCGTCCGCATTGGCGGCACTGCTCCTCGGGAGCTGCGAGAAGGAACTCGACTTCAAGTACCACGACATCGACCCGCTCACCGTCATCGAAGGCGCGATGGATGCCTCAGGCGCGACAGTCGCCATCACTCTCACCACGCCGATGGACGAGCCGATGGACCGCACGCGCCTCACCGACGCCACCGTCACGCTGACCGACCGCTCCAACGGCAACATCGAGACCCTCTTGCCCGACAGTGACGGCAACTTCACCTCCCCCACACCTGTCACCGTGGGTCACTCCTACACCCTGACCGTGAGCCACGGCGACGCGACCTATGCCACCACTTCGACCGCCCTCCCCGCAACGCGCATCACCGGCATGGAGTTCCAGTGGATCAAGATGCCCTATGACCACGTGGCGGTGCTCGACATCACCTTCGAGGACAACCCTCTCACCGACGGCGACTGCTACTGGGTGCGCGTCTACCGCAACGGCGAGTCCTACATGTGGAACGCAGTCAACGACAATCTCGCTGTCGGCGGCCATATAGACGAGGTGCTGATGACCTCCCGACGGGACACCGACGAGGAGGACGATGACACCGTGCTGCTTGACGGCGATGTGGTGACGGCGACCGTGACTCCCATCTCCCGCGAAATGCACGACTATCTGCAGGCCATAAGCAACGGGACAAGCAACGGCCCGGCGATGTTCTCCGGCGACCGCTGCCTCGGCTACTTCCTTGCCGCCCCGGTCGCCTCGATGTCGACAGTGTTCCACCCCGACCAGCTGACCGAATACAAATGACGATGACACCGCGCCGCGCATTGAAATATGTGGCCGCCACGACCATAGCCATCTTCCTGTCATCGGGGGCGACCATAGCCGCCTTCCTCGACTGCGGCGACCGCTACGGCTACAGGATTCTGTGGTTCATCATGCCATGCACCGCCCTGTTCCTCCTTGCGGCTGCCGTCAACAGCCGCATCCTCGTGCCACGGCTCTTCCTGCGCCAACGCTACCTGCCCTACACCGCCGCGACCCTCCTCATGTGCTATCTCGTCCCGCTTGTGGCGTTTGTCATGGAGTGGGCAATGCGCGAGAGCCTCGGCATGGGCCACCGCATCAATGACTACACATCGGGGTGGATACTGATTGATGCCCTGTCATCATGCGTGCTTATATTCATGTTGCTCATCGGCATGCCGATGAGCCTCCTCTACCGTAGGTGGAGGAGCCAACAGCGTCAGGAGGAGCGCGCCATGCAGCTCATTGACTACCGCATATCGCAGCTGCGCGACAGGCTCAATCCGGGCCGCATATCCGCTGCGCTCGACTCCATCATAAGCCTCGCCGACACATCCCCCGACGAGGCCAACCGTGAGATACGCTGCCTCTCGGCCTATCTGCGCCACCAGCTATACGAGCTGCCCGACGAGCCGGCAACCCCGCAGCCCGATGACACCGACGGGATGCCGTCAGACAATGGCCGCTTCTCAATAGCGGCGTTCATAGCCGCCCCGCGCTACAGGCTGCTGCGGCACCTCGCTTTCCAGCTCGTCATCGCGACAGTGGCATTCGGGGCTTTCTTTGACACGCCCGACCATCCCGTGTTCTCCATCGACCGTCTGGAGGGGGTGATAAGTTTCTATGTGGTACTTAACGTGTTGGCATATGCCAACATATACCTACTCTTTCCCCTGTTCCTACGCAGGGGAAAGACGCGGCTCTACGCCATCGTCCTCGTGGCGGTCGTTGCGGCTCTCGGCATAATCTCCATCACGGTGCAGGTGGCAACTTACGAGCCGTCCCCCTATCGGCACGAGCTGCCATTGGCCATAATGGCCCTCTCTACAGCCGGCTCCATCTTCACCCTCCTACTCTATCTCGGCGGCACGGCATCGCTCATGTACCTGAAAAAGTGGATTTCGGGCAAATGGCGGCTCACGGAGCTGAAAGCCGAGACAGCCCGATATGAGCTGGAATTCCTGCGGCGGCAGATCAACCCTCATTTCCTGTTCAACGTGCTCAACAACGCGGGAATACTCATCTATGAGGGGTCGGGCGAAGCCGGCGAGATGCTGGAACGCCTGCGGGGACTGCTGCAGTACCAGCTTTCCGATGCCCGACGCCCCTCAACCACGCTCGGGTCTGAAGCCTCATTCCTGCGGGACTACCTGTCGCTTGAAGAGACACGCCGCGACCCGTTTGACTACACCCTCGACATCGCCCCTTCACTCATGGACAGAAGCGTCCCCACCCTGCTGTTCATCCCCTTTGTGGAAAATGCCGTCAAGTATAGCTCGGTTGTAGGCGGCATGGCGCTTGTGGAGGTGTCATTTACCCCGATGGGCAACGACAGCGTGGAGTTTACCTGCACTAACCTCTACCTCCCCGACGGGCGTCCCCGCAACGAGGTCGGCGGAATCGGCCTGCATAATACGCTTCGCCGACTCCAACTGCTGTTCGGCGACCGCTTCACCCTCCGCCAACGTCTCGACCGCAAGACAATACACGGCGGTACATATCCGACATTTACGACAACACTCATAATACCCTTACTAAAGCATGAATCCTGAGCCACTGAAAGTTATAATCGTTGATGACGAGCCTATAGCCCGCAAGGGGATGCAACGCCTCGTCAGCCGCCGTCCCGAATTACAGGTCGTCGCCACCCTCGGCAGCGCGGAGGAGGCTTCGGCATTTATGGCCGAAAACGCGGTCGATATGCTGTTTCTCGACATACAGATGCCGGGCACCAGCGGCATAGACTTCGCACGCCGCATACCGCGCGACACCCTCGTCATCTTCACCACCGCCTACTCCGAATATGCCCTCGACAGCTACGAGGTCAATTCGATAGACTACCTTGTAAAGCCGATAGACCCGGCGCGGTTTGACCGTGCCGTCGACAAGGCCGTCTCCTATCACCGCCTTCTTGCCGCAAGCAGCAGCGACGACGCGGTGACGGCAACCGCCGCCGACCATATCGTGGTGAAGTCCGACCGGCGTTTCCATCGCGTGAGCCTGGACGACATCCTGTTTGTGGAAGGGCTAAAAGACTACGTAATCATCCATCTCGCCGACCGCCGCATCATCACACGCATGACAATCAAGTCGATGGAGGATACCCTATCCTTCCACATGTTCCTGCGCGTCAACAAGTCCTACATCGTCAATCGCCGCCACATCGACTCGTGGGACACCAACGACATCTTCATAGGCCCCCACGAGATAGCCATCGGCCCCTCCTACCGCGACCACGTCCTCCAGGCTCTCCAGCAGTAAAGGCCCGCCACCATAAGCTCGATAAGCCTTACATATTAGATTAGACTCATTTGCTCAAAATTTAGACTCCCTCCGACTCCGAGTCGGGAAAATATCTCGCCGCATGCTCGGCGGCACGCTGTTCCACCTCGGGGGTGATGTAGCGGCGCACGTTATTGAGCGCCCACATCAATGCCGCCACATCATCGGTCAGTCCGAGGGCTGGCAGCATATCGGGGATAAGGTCGGTAGGGCAGATAAGATAGCCCAACACTCCGGCTATCTTGACTTTTTCCCAAAGGGGAAACTTGGGCGACTGCATCGTATAGTATAATAACAGTGCCATATAGACCGCCTTATAGCCGGCCTTGCGGGCTACGCGCGCCAACTTGCCGTGCAGCTTGCGCGGCGAATACTCCTTGCCATACTTGCGGTATATGTCGGGCTTTGTCTCCATCAACTACATAACGCCAAAGATACGCCAAAAGATAGCCCAACCGCCTCGATGAAACATATATTAACAGTCGCCCGTGCAAAAATCCCGTTTATCGACCTATCCAAGGATTTTTGACACTGTGACAGCAGGTATATATATTTGATTTCATGCCAATATCCACACTTGGTAATTTTGTAGCGAAATAAAAGACATTTACCATCTATGGATCTAAAGATTTTGGCACTACTGCCATCCCTGCTCTACCCACTGGCATCTCTCGCCGCCGAGGAGGCATGGAGCTACTCCGACTGCGTGAAATATGCCCGCGAGCACAACATCTCATTAAGGCAGTCGCGCCTCTCCGAGCAGACCTACCGCTACACACTCGAAGCCGCCGAGGCACAGTGGACTCCATCCCTCAGTTTTGCCACCACCCATGGTTTCACCAACTCCCCGTTTATCAACTCCGGCGACAAGAACATCTACGACAGCTCCTACGGCCTGAACGCCGCATGGACGTTGTGGAACGGCGGCGAGCGCGAAAACACAATCAAGCGCGACCGTGTAGCCACCCGCATCTCGGAGCTGTCTACCGACGATGTGATGCGCTCGATTGAGACAGATATCCTGCAACTCTACATCGACATACTATATACCCGCGAGGCCATCACCATTAATGAGGAGGCGGCCCGCGTCAGCGAGGCACAGGCCGACCGTGCCCGTCAGCTCATGGAGGCGGGACGCCTATCCCGTGTCGACTACACCCAGCTTGAGGCCCAGGCCCAGCAGGACCGCTACGCCGTGGTAAACGCCCAAAGGACCTACGACCAGCGGCGTATGCAGCTCAAGAAGTTGCTTGAACTCGGACTTACTCAGCAGCTAACGGTCGCTCCGGTGGCATTTGACGAGCAGTCGGTACTTGCTCCGCTTCCACCCATCGAAGAGAGCTACAGCCTCGCTCTCGCGACCGACGCACGCCTTGAGGCCGACCGCCTCGGCATCGAGAGTGCCGAACTCGGAGTGAAGATAGCCCGCGCGGGATATTATCCCTCGATAGCGGTCAATGCCGGCATCGGCACAGGCTATGCAACGGGGGGCGACAAGTGGGGGGAGCAGATGAAACGCCGCGTCAGCGAGTCTATTGGCCTGACACTATCCCTACCCATCCTCGACAACAAGCGCACAAAGACCGCCGTGGCAAAGGCCAACGTGGAACGTCTAAACGCCCAATTGCAGACCGAACTGCGGGAAAACGAAATTGCCCAGACCATCGAGGGACTTTATATCAGCCACAGCGCGGCACAGGCACGGTACATCTCGGGCACGGAGCAACTGAAATCGGCCACCCTGAGCGCCGAACTGGTCGGCGAGCAGTTCAATCTCGGACTTGTCAACACCGTGGAGCTGCTCACCGCCCACAACGCGCGCCTACAGGCCCAGCGCGAACTGCTACAGGCCAAGTATATGGCAATGCTCGACTGCAAGATGCTCGAATTTTACCGCACAGCTAAGGTTACATTATAAAATAAAACCACATCACATATGGACTACAGACTGATAATATTACCCACTATTCTGCTTCTCGCCGGTTGCGGCAAAAAGGCGGATGTTACACTGGAGACAGCATCCGTCAGCCGGGGTGAAATCTCCCGCTCGGTGACCGCCACGGGAACCGTGGAATCAAAGACCCAGGTGGATGTCGGCACTCAGGTGACGGGCATCATCGACAAGCTCTATGTCGACTTCAACGACCGTGTGGAGAAAGGACAACTCATCGCCGAGATTGAGAAGACGCTCCTTGAAAGCGAGCTTAAATCGGCCAACGCCGCCATGGAGTCGGCGCGCGTCACCTACGAGTACAACCGCACAAACTTTGAGCGCGACAAGCAGTTGCACGACAAGCAACTGATTAGCGACTACGAGTATGAGACGTCACGCAAGGAGTACGAGACATCACGCACCGCCTACGAGAAGTCGCAGGCCGACCGCGTGCGCGCCGCCAAAAACCTCAACTACGCCGAGATATACTCCCCCATAGACGGGGTGGTGATATCACGCGAGGTCGAGGTGGGACAGACTGTCGTCTCCAACATGAACGTGGCCAACCTCTACACCATAGCCGACCTTGAAAACATGCAGATTGTCGGCAATGTTGACGAGGCCGACATAGGTCAGGTGAAGACGGGACAGTCGGTTACATTCACCGTCGATGCCTACCCCGATGACGAGTTCTCGGGCACGGTGACGCAGGTGCGCCTCAACCCCACGACCGAGAGCAACGTCGTGACCTATGAGGTGATTGTCGATGCACCCAATCCCGAGCTGAAACTCATCCCGGGGCTGACAGCCAACCTCACCATCTACACCCTCCGCGAGAAGGATGCGCTGCTCGCCCCGGCTGCCGCCCTGCGTTTCAAGCCGCAGGAGTTTCCTGATGCCAAGTCTCTCCCGTCGGTGGCTCAGGGTGTCACCATTCCCACACCCACCGACAGCACCCGAGTCCTCTGGACGGTCCATGACGGGACTTTGACCCCCGCTGTAGTCACCACAGGCGCGAGCAACGGCAGCATGGTACAGATAAAGTCGGGCATCGCGGACGGGACTATCGTAGCTGTGGATTATTCGAAGAAAGTACGTCCCGGCGAGAGTATGGAAAGCGGCGATGAGACCGAACGCAGTCCCTTTGCCCCCGGCCCTCCGGAACGTAACAAGAAAAAATAGACACTTATGGGAAAAGATATAATCAAGGTCGAGAACATACGACGCGACTTCAAGGTCGGCGACGAGACTGTACACGCGCTGCGCGGGGTTTCGTTTGACATCAGCGAGGGGGAATTTGTCACCATCATGGGTACTTCAGGCTCGGGCAAGTCGACCCTGCTCAACATACTCGGATGCCTTGACACACCGACCTCGGGTGAATATATCCTCGACGGCAACTCCGTGCGGACGATGAGCAAGAACCAGCGGGCGATGCTGCGCAACCGCAAGATTGGGTTTGTGTTCCAAAACTATAACCTGCTCCCCAAGACTACCGCATTGGAGAATGTGGAATTGCCGTTGCTCTACAATCCCGGCGTGAATGCCCGCGAAAGAGCCGAGCGTGCACGTGCCGCTCTCGAGGCTGTGGGTCTCGGCGACCGCATGAGCCACCGCAGCAACCAGATGTCGGGAGGCCAGCAACAGCGTGTGGCGATAGCCCGCGCACTCGTCAACAACCCTGCCGTCATCCTGGCCGATGAGGCGACCGGCAACCTCGACACACGCACCTCCTTCTCCATTCTCACCCTGTTCCAGAAACTCCACCGCGAGGGGCGCACGATAATATTCGTGACCCACAACCCCGAGTTGTCCGGCTACTCGTCGCGCAATATAGTGTTGCGCGACGGCAAAGTGATGTCTGACACCCGCAACGCCTCCATCGCCTCGGCCGAGGCTGCATACAAGGCTCTCCCCTCCGTGGACGACTGACCAAATACCTTTTATGACAATGAATATAGGCAATCTTCTCAAAATAGCCTTCAAGGCTCTATACAATAACAAGATGCGCGGCTTCCTCACAATGCTCGGCATAATCATCGGCGTGGCGTCGGTGATAACTATGCTCGCCATCGGGCAAGGCTCAAAGCAGAGCATCAAGGCGCAAATCTCGGAGATGGGCTCCAACATGATAATGATACACCCCGGCAACATGGAGCGCGGCGGTGTGCGCCAGAGTTCCGACGCGATGCAGACGCTCAAGGTCGCCGACTACGAGGCGTTGCGAGACGACGCGCAATATCTCGATGCGGTATCTCCGCAGGTCAGCTCCTCGGGACAGTTTATCAACGGCGCCAACAACTACCCGTCGCAAATCTACGGCGTGACCCCCGACTATCTCGATATACGCCGTCTGAAGGTCAGGGACGGCTCTATATTCAGCGAACAGGACATCAAGTCGGCGGCAAAGGTGTGTGTACTCGGGCAGACGGTAGTCGACAACCTGTTCCCCAACGGGGAAAATCCCGTAGGGCGTGTGGTGCGCTTCAACAAAATTCCGTTCTCCGTCATCGGGGTGTTGGAGGAGAAAGGCTCAAACTCGATGGGACAAGACCAGGATGATGTGGTACTCGCCCCCTACACCACCGTCATGAAACGCATCCTCGCCATCGACTATATCCAGGGTCTGTTTGCCTCGGCGGTGAGCGAGGAGCTGAGCGAGGAGGCCACCGCCGAGGTGACGGCTATACTGCGCTCCAACCACCGCCTGAAGGATGATGCCGAGGATGACTTCACCATACGTTCCCAGCAGGAGCTGAGCGAGATGATGAACTCCACCTCCGACATGATGACTGTACTGCTGGCATGTATCGCCGGCATATCGCTCCTCGTCGGCGGTATAGGCATCATGAACATCATGTATGTGTCGGTGACCGAGCGCACCCGCGAGATAGGACTGCGCATGAGCATTGGTGCCCGTGGGCGCGACATCCTCGCGCAGTTTCTCATCGAGGCGGTCATCATATCGGTGACAGGCGGTGTCATCGGGGTGATACTCGGCGTGGTGGCGTCGGAACTCGTCAACATTATAGCCCATTGGCCTGTGTCAATCCAATTTTATTCGGTAATTTTGTCATTTTTCGTATGTACTGTCACGGGCGTCTTCTTCGGCTGGTATCCGGCCAAGAAAGCCGCCTCGCTCGACCCGATAGAAGCGATAAGATATGAGTAGCCGTGCAACAACCCCATACGACAAGCGGCGTGTCAGCCGTTTTCTCACCCATCTCATCTGCCTCTGCCTGCTCTTTTTCCTGCCGGAGGTGATGATGACGCTTGGCTCGCCACGGCGTGCCGAGATGCCGGTATGTTTCTTCTACATCAAGCCGTTGCTCTATTGCGTGGCTTTTTACCTCAATTATTACATCATCATTGACCGCACCCTCGGACGCCGGTACGGCATGTGGCGGTTTGCTGGATGGAACGCCCTGCTGGTAGTGGTGCTGCTCACGTCATTGATACTCCTCTCCCACCACTATTTTCCATCACGTCCACACGAGGAAAGATTCAACATCGCCCGTGCGCTCGGCTTCATGCTGCGCGACGGCGTATTCGTGGTGCTCACCATCTCGCTTGCCGTGGCGTTGAAGATGAGCGACAAGTGGCTCAATCTCGACCGACGGCAGCAGGAACTACAGGTCTCGCGCCGCGAGGAGGAGCTGAAGAGCCTCAAGAGCCAGCTCAACCCCCACTTCCTGTTCAACACGCTCAACAGCATCTACGCCCTCATCTCCATATCCCCCTCCCGCGCACAGGAGGCCGTGCATGACCTGAGCGGCATGTTGCGGTATGTGCTCTACGAGAACCGCCCCGAGGTGCCGCTGTCGGAGGAGTTGGCGTTTATCGACAACTACATCCGGCTGATGATGCTGCGCATCGGCGACCGCGCCCATGTGTCGGTGACGCTCGATGCCGCCGATGGTGGCGACACGATGATAGCCCCGCTGCTGTTTATCTCCCCCGTCGAGAATGCCTTCAAGCATGGAAACACGGGCGAGCGCGACAGCCGCATAGAGATTTCCGTCACATGGCGTGACGGAACGGTGACATGCCACACCTTCAACAGCTACCGCCACTCCGCCCAATCCACCGACCACGCCGGCATCGGGATGTCAAACCTCCGCCGGAGGCTGCACCTCATATACGGCGACCGCGCCACTCTCGACACCGATATCTCGGAGGGGAGTTACAGTATGACAATGACAATAACATTCAACACCACTACACGATGATTACCGTAAGAAGCTGCGTAATAGATGACGAGCCCCTCGGCGCCCAACTTATCGCGGGATATATCGGCAAGACACCGTTCATGGAGCAGTGCGGCATATTCTCGTCGGCGCAGGATGCCGTAAAGACGCTTCTGGAGGACGATATCGATGTCGTGTTTCTCGACATACAGATGCCCCAGCTCAACGGCATGGAGCTTGCCAAAATCATCCCGCCGCGATGCCGCATAGTCTTCACCACGGCCTACGACCGCTATGCCATGGAAGGATATGCCGTCAACGCCCTCGACTACCTACTCAAGCCGATAAACTACGAGGAGTTTACCCGAGCCGCCAACAAGGCGTTGCAGTGGGTGTCGATGCGCCGCGCCGGCGAGAAGTCCCGCGCAAGGGAATATATCATGGTCAAGAGCGAGTACAAGCTCGTGCAGATACCTGTCGCCGACATCCTCTATATCGAAGGGCTTAAAGACTACGTGAAGATATACGTCAAGGGCGAGCCGCGCCCCGTCATGACCCTGATGAGCATGAAGACCCTTGAGCAAAATCTCCCCGACGGGCAATTCCTGCGCGTCCACCGCTCCTTTATCGTCAACACCGCCGAAATCAAGGTCATCGAGCGCAACCGCATCGTCTTTGGCTCAACCTACATTCCCGTCAGCGACACCTACCGCCAGTCCTTTGCCGACTTCGTCGATTCCCGCCAGCTTTCCCCCGCCAAGGACGACTGACACGTCAATGACGTGCTGTAAGAAAAACACCAGACTCGCGCTACGCGCTTACCTGGTGTTGTAGTGCCGTACTATCTGATGACGGAGGATGTTGCAGAACCATTAAAACGAGCCGAAAATTGTAGGGATGCATCCTGATGCATCCGCCAATAGGTTGGTAATCAGTGCTCGTGTTTCGGCTGCACCATGGTGCAGACCTACAATTCGGGGGTTCTGCAACACCATCCCGTAAAATGCGGCCAGCCGACCGCATTGCCATCAATAATTCTTTGCCTCAATCTCAAAGAAAGCCTGAGGATGCTTGCATACGGGGCAGATTGCCGGTGCTTTCTTTCCGATGACGATATGTCCGCAGTTCATGCATTGCCATATGCGGTCGTCGTCACGCGAGAATACTATGCCCTCCTGAATATTGCTCAACAGCTTGCGGTAACGCTCCTCGTGGGTTTTCTCAATCTTGGCAACCATCTCAAATAGCTTTGCGATAGTAGTGAAACCCTCCTCGGCGGCCTCCTTTGCAAAGGTGTCGTACATGTCGGTCCACTCATAGTGCTCGCCGGCGGCAGCGTCAATGAGGTTTTCGGAAGTGTCCGGCATGTCACCGCCGTGAAGCAGCTTAAACCATATCTTTGCATGGGCTTTCTCGTTATGGGCGGTCTCGTCAAATAGCGCGCCAATCTGTTCAAAACCATCCTTTCGGGCTTTGCTCGCATAAAATGAATACTTGGTAAATGCCTGTGATTCTCCGGCAAGTGCCGTACGCAAGTTTTCTTCGGTCTTGCTCCCTTTTAACTCTTTCATATTCTCAATAGGGCTAATGGTGAATGTAAAAGTGATGTAATACTTTTATGTAAACAATGGTTGGCATACCTTTGTTCACGCCACATCGGGTAATCTTGCACAATCGCAAAGTTATTGCTACTTTTGCCCTGCAATGGAAGCGACATTCTTATTTCTCATAGAGGTTGTGGGCACTATAGCGTTTGCCATCTCCGGCATACGTCTGGCGGCCGTGCGCCGGTTTGACTGGTTTGGCGCATATGCCGTCGGCCTTGTCACAGCCATCGGAGGCGGCACCGTGCGCGACGTGCTGCTCGATATCCCCGTCTTCTGGATGCAGACATGGTGGTATCTGGCCGTCACGGGGCTGTCGCTCGCCGTCGTGATTGTCTTCAAGCGGCTGCTTGTGAGCCACAACCGCATGTTGCTAACATTCGACACCATAGGTCTCGCGCTCTTTGTCGTCATCGGCATACAGAAGACACTCGCCCTCGGCTACCCCATGTGGGTGGCAATAATGATGGGCATCATCACGGGTGCCCTCGGCGGCGTGGTGCGCGACATACTCATCAATCAGGAGCCTCTGCTGTTCCGCAAGGACATATACGCCACAGCATGTCTCGCGGGCGGCATCGTCTACTGGATTCTTGACGCCGCCGGGACATCGGAATATGCCGCCCAGATAGCATGCGCGGCCACCGTGATTGTCATCCGCGTGCTCGCCCTCAAATATTCATGGTCGCTCCCCATACTCAAAAACGACGCCGCTAAATAGCCCTTACACAACACACATATGATAGACTACCGCAAAAAAGCCACAGCCCTGCAATTTATAAAATACGCCCTCGTCGGCGTGCTCAACACGCTCGTCACTCTGAGCACCATTTTCCTATGCAAGAGCGTCATAGGCATCAACCCGCTTGTCTCCAACGCCATCGGGTATGTGGCGGGGGTCATCAACTCCTTCCTGTGGAACAAGACATGGGTGTTCCGCTCCCACGACTCCTACCTGCGCGAGGCCCTGATATTCCTCGTCGGGTTCATACTCTGCTACGGCATCCAGTTCCTCACCGTGTGGGTCCTTAGCTACAAATCGCCGCTCAACGACTTCGAATGGAACATCCTCGGATTCGTGCTCAGCGGCTACGGCCTCGCCACCCTCGTGGGCAACCTTGTATACACCATCGCCAACTACATCTACAACCGCCTCGTCACTTTCAGGCGCGGCACGCTGTAAAGCGCCCTACCGCCTGGGACACACGTACTGCCCTTTGTGCTCCGTGGCATTGCCGTAGGCCACGGCGTGGCGCGGGCATATGTGGTAGCAGCGCAGGCACATGGCACACCGCTCTCCCCACACGGGATAATTGTCGGCTCCTATCGAGATATTCTCCATCGGGCACTCGCGGCTACACCGCCCGCACGTATTGCACTCCTCCGTGGTGTGAAACGGTTTCGGCGACATTCCCCAACGACGATAGAGCGGATACACTACCTTTGTCTTGCCCCAAGCCCAGCTGCCAGTCTCCACGTCGTCCCCACGCCAGCGCGCCTTGATTTTACGCGCTATGGAGTCGATACGGCTTGGCGCGGCAGCGAGCTTCTGCGCCTCCACCTCCTTTGAGTCGACGTCAAATCCCGGCAGCAGCGTGTAGTTGTTGGGCATCTGCACCGAGAATGTCGCGTCAGGCTCACGGTCATGCTCGACGATAGCCTTGCGCCATATCTTGTGGGCGAGACCTATGTCGTCGCCGCAGGTGCACATCATATAATGGTAATTGTCGGGATAGAGCGTCAGCCTGACATGCCGTATAAAGGCAAGCACAATGGGCGGCACTCCCCACGAGTGAATCGGGAACACCCACCCCACCGGCTCATCCTCCTCAAGGCGATAGCTCATCTCCTTGTGCAGCAACGCATGGGCCATATCCACCACACGCCGCTCGCCGAGCCGCTCGGCAAGCAACAACGCCGCATAGCGGCTATTGCCGGTTCCTGAAAAATAAAATATCATCGCTCAAAAATTAACCAGTTAAAAAACCTCCTTAAAGCCCTTAACGACCCTAAAGCCCTAAAAAACCGACCGTCACCTGACCGTCACCTGCGTGGCGCCAAACCCATACTCCCGGAATGACGCGTCCTGCACGTCGCAACGGGGATATGACTTCTTCAGCTCCTTGAGCAACGCCGAGCGCAGCACTCCCTCTCCCTTGCCGTGGATAAAGACTATCTTCTGCCCCTTGCGGCTCTTGTTCTCCTCCATGACGCGCCGGAACTCGCCAAGCTGCACGTCGAGCATGTCGGAGTTTGACAGCCCGTTGGTGTTGTCGAGCAGCTCATGTATATGCAGGTCGACCTCGATGATGGCCGGAGCCTTGACATGTTTCTCCACGGGGCGATGCGCGGGACGGTCGGCAGCGTGTTTGAGCCGCATGGCCCGTTCAAGCTCGCCGGAGTCGATGACCATCGGGCGTTGCGGGATGTCGTTCTTCACAATCGCAATCTCAATCACGGGCGTGTCAAAGTACATGCTTTCATGGAAGCAATGCAGTTTACAGAATTTTGTGGTGTCGAGACGGTTCTCCACCGCCACGGGAGCCTTGAGCGCAAACTCCTTGTCGCGCTTGAACGCTATATACTGCACGGCGACACGCTCCATCTGCCCCAGGTCGCCACGCTCCACCTCCCCGAGGTGCACCTGAGTCGACGGCTCGACGATGCCCGCAAACCGTGTCATCCACCCCTCCCCGTCAGCACGGGTCAGGTAGGTGAAGTAGAGATAGTAGTTTGAGTCATTTACAAGATACGCGTCAAAAGTCGTGGTGGTGAGATGCTTTATCTCTCGCGGCTCATACGCGAGCACGACGTTGAGCAGCTCCCCCTCGCGTGTCTCGGGTGCCACGGATACCTTGGGCATCTCCTCAAGCTCGGGCACGGCGGTCTTCGGTTTGACGGGAGTCTCTTTCTTGTCGGTGTTCTTGCCGTAAAATCCTCCCGCCTTCGACGGATCGACATACTTGCTCTTTCCCGCCGGGGCGGCATTGGCGGGCGTCACCACCACACACTCGCGCAGCAGCACGGGGGTTTCAAACCCGTCCTCGTCCACATAGGCCATATTGCCCTCGACTCTCATCACGCGCCCCCCGCCTGTAGTGTTGAGGTAGCGCACTATATCTCCTTTCTGTATCATTCTGTCATAAGTTTACTCATTTACAAAAGTAGATTATTACGGCGAAACATCAAAATTATTGCCCCGTGTAAAAATACGATGTCGGTTTATTCGTTATCTTTGTAGCATATAATAAAACGGAAAGATATAATATCATATGAGACACCTTTTCAAGATACACCCATGGCTGCTTATCGCGGCCATAGCCCTACTCGCGCAATCGTGCTCCGAGGACAACAATGACTATATCAATCTCTCGTCCGAGTCCTTTGCCGGAGTTTCAGCCGATGGCGAGACACTCTCGGTAGCCGTGTCCTCCGACATCGCATGGAAGGTCACATCCTCTGCCCCCGACTGGTGCCAGGCAACGCCGGCCACGGGCCGTGGGGACGGGAATGTGACCATCACCGTCGCGCCCAACTTTGACACCGCCCAACGGCGTGCCGTGGTGACCGTCGCCTCCAATTCAGGCGCGCCGAGCCGCATGGTCGAGATTGTGCAGGAAAAAGGCAACATGTCAATCGAGGACTACACATATGACCTTCCCGTGATATTCCATGTGCTCTACGTCTCGGAGAGCGACCCCGAACAGCACACCCGTGCCGAGCGGCTGCATGAGATTCTCGCCGGAGCCAGAAACCTGTACCTCAACAATCACTCCGGCATTGACATGGGCGTGACATTCAACCTCGCCACGACCGACCCCGACGGAAAAAAGCTTTCCATCCCCGGTGTGGAATACATAAAATGGGACGGCGACTACCCGATAGGACCCTACGATTTCATGCAGGACGAATCAGGCCGCTATGTCAAATACCTGTGGGACCCCAACCGGTACATCAATGTCATGATCTATAACTTTGCCGGCGGCGAGGAGAATGAGTACGACGAGACTATAGCCGGCATATCCCATCTCCCGCTGTCATACACGGGTTCCTACCTTGAAGGGCTGCCTAAGGTTAACTATCAGACCCTCACTCTCGACAATCTGGGTTTTCCATATTGCGTTTCCATCAACAGCCTGTATATTGACGATACTCCGTCGGCACAGCCATTCGACCCTAATGAAGCCAGTATCACGCTTGCCCACGAGTTCGGGCACTATCTCGGACTCCACCACGCGTTTTCCGAAAACGAGGAAGGCGGCTGCGAGGACACCGATTATTGCGCCGACACCCCGTCATATGACAGGTATGACTATGTGAGCTACATCTTCCACCTTTATGAGACCGGCTCGCCATTGTTTGTATTCGAAAACACCGTGAAACGCACCTCCTGTGACGGCTCCACGTTTGTGTCACGCAACATAATGGACTACTACATCTCCTACTCCGACAGCTTCACCCCCGACCAGCGCGCCCGCGTGCGCCACGTGCTCATGTACAGTCCCCTTATCCCGGGTCCGAAACTCACCGTGGATGACTCCAAGTCGCGTGCCGCCGAGGGCCGGCTCAAGCTGCCGATAGTCGTGCGCCAATAAGGGTCACCACCTTTGAAAACCTTAAAGAATGACGATGAACAGATATCTTTTATATATACTTGTAGCGGCACTGGCCGTGGCCGTCACGGGCTGCGGGGGCGCCAAGCTCGCCACAGCCGACGAGCAGATGGCGCGTGGCGAGTACTACGACGCCTCCAAGACCTACCGCAAAATCTACAACAAGCTCACCAAGAAGGAGGAACGCCCGCTGCGCGGCGAGGTGGCCTTCAAGATGGCCGAGTGCTACACCAGGCTCAACATGAGCGCACGCGCCTCGGCGGCCTACCAGAACGCCATACGATACGGATATCCCGACTCAATAGCCCAGCTGCATCTCGCCCAGGCCCTACATGCCGAGGGGAAGTACCCGGCGGCGATAAAGGCTTACGAGGAGTTCCTGATGCGTGCCCCGCAGAGCGAGATTGCCCGCTCGGGACTGTCGGGCGCACGCGAGGCGCAGCGTCTGCGACAGCAGCCGACCCGCTACGTCGTGCGCGAGGCCAAACTGTTCAACTCGCGGCGTGCCGACTTTGCCCCGATGTTCCTCCCGGGCGGCAATGACGTGCTCTATTTCACCACCACCAACGAGAAGGTGACGGGCAACAAGCGCAGCGAGATTACAGGCATGAAGAAAAGCGACATATGGATGGCGCGAAAGAACGAGCGCGGCGAGTGGCAACGCCCAGAGCCTGTCGAGGGTGAACTCAACACCGAGCTTGACGAGGGTATCGTGTCATTCTCGCCCGACGGCTCGACGATGTACCTCTCCAAGGCACGACGCGAGCCTAACGCCAACACGGGCGTGGAGATATACACCTCGCAGCGTTCCGACGCCAAGTGGAGCGCGCCGGTGAAGTTTGAGATTACAGCCGACACCCTGTCAAGCTACGGTCATCCGGCTGTCTCGCCCGACGGGCAGTGGCTCTACTTCACCAGCGACATGCCGGGAGGTTTCGGCGGCAAGGACATATGGCGCGTCAACCTCAAGGAGCGGGCCGGCTCGCTCGAGAATCTCGGGGAGTTCATCAACACCCCCGGCGACGACGTGTTCCCCTACATGCGCACAGACTCGGTGATGTATTTCGCCTCCGACGGCCATCCCGGCATGGGAGGGCTCGACATATTCCGCGCACAGCTCACCCCCTCGGGAGGCTGGAGCGTGGTCAACATGGGCGTGCCCGTCAACTCGGCCGCCGACGACTTCGGCATCACCTTCGGCGCGGGCGAGAGCGGTTATCTCAGCTCCAACCGTGGCGACGCGCGTGGCTACGACCACCTGTTCTCATTCGTTCTCCCCGACCTGAAAATCTACATCTCGGGCATGGTGCTCGACAAGGATGAGGAGCCTGTGCCCAACGCCGTGATACGCATCGTGGGCAACGACGGCTCGATACAGAAGGAGGCCGGCAAGGCCGACGGGTCGTTCCGATTCCCGCTACAGCGCGGCGTGAGCTACGTGATGATGGCGGGGGCAAAGGGCTTCCTGAACGCCAAGCAGGAGTTCACCGCCGACAATGCCGAGGAGGATGCCGAGTATGGCGTGGATTTCATCCTCGCCTCCATCAACAAGCCGGTCGTGATAGAAAACGTGTTCTACGACTTTGACCGTGCCGACCTGCGACCCGAGACCAAGACCGCGCTCGACGAGATGGCCCAGATGCTCAACGACAACCCCAATGTGACTATCGAGATGGCATCCCACACCGACCGCTGGGGGACGGAGGAGTACAACATGTCGCTCTCCCACCGCCGCGCCCAATCGGTCATCGACTACCTCATCTCCAAGGGTATAAGCGCCGACCGCCTGCAGCCGCAGGGCTACGGCAAGTCTCGGCCCAAGACTATCACCAAGCGTCTCGCACGCGAGTACCCGCAATTTAAGGAGGGTGACGTGCTGACGGAGGAGTACATCTCCGGTCTTCCGGAGGAGGACCAGGAGGCAGCCGACCAGATAAACCGCCGCACGGAGTTCCAGGTGCTCTCGATTGACTACCGCATGTACTGACCCCTCAACACCCGCCGCCATGGACTTCCGCACCGCAATAAAACCCGCTCCCGCCACTATACGCGTCGACCACTCGTCGGGCATCATGATGCTCGGCTCATGCTTCAGCGACAATATCGGACGGCGGTTGCTTGACGGTCTGTTTGATGTGGATGTCAACCCGATGGGGACACTCTACAATCCGGCGAGTATCGCCTCCGCGCTCGACGACATCATGGAGCGGCGCGAGTTTGCCGCCGCCGACCTGTTTGAGCACGATGGCCGATGGCATAGCTTTGCCCACCACAGCCGCTTCTCGGGCACCGACCCGGAAAAGGTGCTGAAAGGGATAAACAGCCGCCTGCGCACGGCCCACGACAACCTGCGCCTCGGCCGTGTGCTGATTGTCACACTTGGCACGGCGTGGATATTCAGCCTGCGTGCCACGGGACGGGTGGTTTCCAATTGCCACAAGCTCCCCCAGGCAATGTTCGAGAGGTCGCGCATGTCGGTCAGCGACATTGTCACGCTGTGGCAGCCGCTGCTCTCCAGGCTCAGGGAGTTCAACCCCTCGTTGCAGGTCATCTTCACCGTAAGCCCCATACGCCACCTTGCCGACGGCGCCCACGGCAACCAGTTGAGCAAGGCGACGCTGCTGCTCGCCGTCGACGCCCTCATTGAGGCGGCATCCACGGTCATGCCTACAGAGGCCGTATGTCCCGACGGCACGATACTACTCATTGACCCCGTGCCTCCGATGGCGATGGAATATTTTCCCGCCTACGAGGCGTTGATGGACGACCTGCGCGACTACCGCTTCTATGCCGCCGACATGACCCATCCCTCGGAGACGGCGGCCGACTATGTCTACTCGCTGTTTGCCTCGAGCCACATGTCCGAGGCCACTCGCAGCCTCGCCGCAGCGTGCCGCAAGGTGACGCGACGCCTCGCCCACCGGCCCATGACCGACGACAAGGCCGCAATAGAACGCTTTGAGCAGTCAACCCTACAGCTCGTTGAATCGTTATCACTCTCCCACCCCTATCTCAAAAAGGCCATAACCAACTACAACCATCTGACAAAATGCTTTACTCAATCTCCCGCATAGCAGAAATCCTGCGTCTGCCGCAGCCCCACAACGCTGCCGCGATGGTGAGCGTGCTGCTCACCGACTCCCGCTCGCTGACATTCCCCGCCGAGTCCCTGTTCTTTGCCCTCCGCACGCGCAACAACGACGGACACCGCTACGTCGGCGATCTCTACAGCAGGGGAGTCAGAAATTTTGTCGTCGACCACGTGCCCGACGGCATGGCGTCGATGCCCGAGGTCAACTTCCTTGTCGTGGCCGACGTGGCGCGGGCATTGCAGACAATCGCACGGCATCACCGCGAGCAGTTCTCCATGCCCGTTATCGGCATCACCGGCTCACGCGGCAAGACCACCGTCAAGGAGTGGCTCTATCAATTGCTGCAGCCCGACTACGACATCGTGCGCTCGCCCCGCAGCTACAACTCGCAGATTGGCGTGCCCCTTTCGGTGTGGGAACTTAACGAGGACACGGAGCTTGGCATCTTTGAGGCAGGCATATCGATGCCCGGGGAGATGGCAAAGCTACAGGCGATAATACGCCCCAACCTCGGCATCATCACCAACATCGGCGACGAGCACCGCGACGGGTTTGACTCGATACGCACCAAGTGTGAGGAGAAGGTGCTGCTGCTGCGCGACTGCGACTGCATCATCTACAACGCCGACGACCCTCTTATAGCCTCGACGGTGGCAGCCCTCTCTATGCCGGCGCGGGAGATTGCGTGGTCGCGCAAGGACGCCTCGCGCCCGCTCTTTATCAAGGCCATCGAGAAGACCCACCAGTCGAGCGTCATCCACTACACCTACCTACATGCCGACTATGAGGCGACGGTGCCTTTCACCGCCGACGCCGATATCGAGAACGCCATCCACTGCATCGCGGCGATGCTCTACCTCGGGCGCACTCCCGAGGTGATAGCCGAGCGTCTGCCGCGCCTTGTGCGCGTGGGGACGCGCCTCAATGTCATCGAGGGGGTCAATGACTGTATGCTTGTCTACGACTCCTACACGAGCGACCTCCATTCCCTCGCCCCCGCGCTCGACTTCATGGCGCGGCGTGCCACCGCCGACCGCACGATGACCGTCATACTCAGCGACGTGACCCACGAGGATATGACCCCGAGACAGCTCTACCGCTCCATCGGGCGGCTGCTCAAGCAGCGCGGCATCGACCGGCTGATAGGCATCGGGCAGGAGATGAAGCGCAACAGCCGCTACTTTGACGAGAACGCGATTTTCTACGAGTCGACCGACGAATTTCTCGACGCCATGTCGCCGAGCGACTTTGACCACGAGCTGATACTGATAAAGGGCGCCAATCACTTCCACTTCGAGCGTCTGAGCGACATCCTCGAAGCGCGACAGCACGAGTCGGTGCTTGAGGTCAACCTCGACGCGGTGGTGCACAACTACAACTGCTTCCGCTCGCTGTTGAAGCCCACCACGGGCATCGTCTGCATGGTGAAGGCGTCGGGCTACGGGGCCGGCTCCTACGAGCTTGCCAAGACGCTCCAGTCGCAGGGCGCGGCCTATCTTGCCGTCGCCGTGCTCGACGAGGGTGTCGACCTGCGCAAGGCGGGCATCACCATGCCCATCATGGTGCTCAACCCCAAGGTGGTCAACTACAAAACCCTGTTCTCCTACCGGCTTGAGCCTGAAATCTACAGTTTCGAGATACTCGACGAGATAATGCGCGAGGCCGAGAAATATGGCGTCACAGAATATCCCGTGCACATCAAGCTCGACACGGGGATGCACCGTCTCGGATTTCTTGAGAGCGACATCCCGCGCCTCGTCTCCACCCTCGCGGGCCAGGACTTTGTCACGCCGCGCTCGGTGTTCTCCCACCTCGCCGCCGCCGACTGCCCCGACATGGACGACTACACGATGGAGCAGTTTGCCATCTTCGACCGCTGCTGCGACAGGCTACAGGAGGGATTTTCCCACCACATACTGCGCCATATCCTCAACTCGACGGGCATCACACGCTTCACCGGCCACCAGTGTGACATGGTGCGCCTCGGCATCTGCCTCTACGGCATCCCGACACTCGACGACGGCTCGCAGTCGATGCTGCGCCCCGTCTCCGCGCTCCACACGGTCATCATATCCATCAAGGAGTGGGAAGCGGGCACGACCATAGGCTACTCCCGCCGTGGCGTGCTGACTCGCCGCTCGCGAGTCGCCACCATCCCCGTGGGCTATGCCGACGGCATCAACCGCCATCTCGGCAACGGCCACGCGTCGTTCCTCGTCAACGGTCACCGCTGCCCCACCATCGGCAACATCTGCATGGATGCCTGCATGATTGACGTCACCGACGCCCCCTGCGAGGTCGGGGACTCGGTGGAGGTATTCGGCCAGAACATCTCCGTCTGCGAACTGGCCGCCACCCTCGACACCATCCCCTACGAGGTCCTCACCTCCGTCTCCTCCCGCGTCAAGCGCATCTACTACCGCGAGTAACCCCCACTGCCCCTCTTAGCCCTATTGCAGCGAAAGAAGCTATCACAGCTATAAGAGCTATAGGAGCTATAATCCACCAAAACCCACCAATAAAAAGCGAGGATAATCCCGATAGATTTCCCTCGCTTTTTCTATGCTATAGAATAGCCCACTACAAAATCACTTTCCGAGTGCACTCGCCGACGCGCACTACATACACCCCTTTGGGCAACCCATCGACCACAGCCTCATACCCGCGATACACGACACCCCCATTGAGACCATACACCTCAACCAAGGCATCCGCCGCCCCTTCAACAACAAAAGCGTTTTGCCCAATCTCTGTCACAGTATAATTTTTATTATTATGGGATACAATACCCGGAATTTCTATACGCATCCCTTGTTTTTCGCCCACACCTTCAACCGACACAGTTTTCTCATCCTCAGAAAGAATATCATATCGAATACAAATACCGTCATATTCGGTGAAGATGTAATCAAGGGCATAATTCTTTTGTGAAAAGCCTAACAAACCGATAAATAGCAATAATCGGAATAAGTGTTTCCCTCGCAAAAACAATCCGTGATGTGTGTGTAATTCTTTCCCATAGAAGTTAGTATTATGCTTCTCATCCTCCATTGAAACCGTTTATGATTGGATACGAAAAAGGTGTGAGGTTTGTATCTTGTTTTACCTGTTCTCCGGCCTTGGTCTACCTTACTACATCGGTAAAACAATAGCCCCACACCGATATAGCGAAAGGGCAATCCTCTCGGATTGGCATATGCTACCGATGTAGACGCTATTGCCAACCTTATTCAGACGACCAAGTTAGAGAACTGAAGATAAAATTTCAATAACACCTTTTATCAAAACAAGCTCACAATATGCCAACGCTCTGGCATAGGAGCCGGTCACAAATTTAGCAAAATCCTCTCCCCCACAATACCTCAATAAAAATTCCCACCTCCCTCTATAATCCATATCAGGCTTATTCGCCCTATAAAGGCTATTAAAAGCTATAAAAGCCTCTCTACAAATAAGCGACAAGACAGTCTCCTCTTCCCACGTCACTCCAGTATCTTTGCCGCTTGATGACACCATATCGCCACAACACCAATCGCCCCAGCCGTCCCGTAGCCCTCCCCAACTACGCCTACGGCTTTACAGCATGGCATGAGCGCGTCACAGGCCATCCACTCACTCCGACACACCGCAACATAATCGCCGGTCTTGAACGGCAACGTCATGCCGCCACAGGCTGCGGCCACCTCGGCAAGGGAACCCTGGCAGATGCCCCAATAGGCGTCCGAGTCATCATCGAGGACGAGTCCCCCGCAACAAGCGGCATCGCCGACCTCCTCACCCTCTACGTCCAGTGGCTCGCCACCCGCATCCTCCCCCACCGTCACCCACTCATCTGCGACATCACCGCCGCAGCCGCCCGTCGCCGCCTCTACCCCAACTCACCCCTTAAAAACCTTAAGGACCTTAAAGACCTTAACACCCCACAGCCTCACACCTCCGCCAACAAAAACTCTGAACTTTGCCCTTTGAACTCTGCACTGACGACGGCCTCCTCCCGTCGCCCCAGCCGGTTGCGCGGCCAGTCCTGCGACATCGCCCTGATGCTCAACTGCCACGCCTATCCCCGCAAAGGCCCATTCGCCTCCCGAGGCCACGACTTCTACCTCTACGGTGTCGACAACTTCAACGACCTCCTCCGTGTCATCCTCCCCATGCTCCCGCCCCATCCCGAGAGCATCCTCATCATCCACGGCCGCCCCAACCGCCGCGTCACCGGCTTCCAATCCCTCCGCCTCAAGTCCCGCGCCGCCCAAGCCCCCTACACCCTCCTCACACCCGCCTCCCACTCCGCCATCATCCCCGCCATCATCCCCACACCAATTATAAGGCCTATTAGCCCTATCGGCCCTATCCCCCTCAAACCCCTTAAAGACCTCAAAGACCTCAAACCCATCCCGCTCCCCCTCCACGCCAAAGTGGCATAAGCGGCAGCTGCCCCCGCCGCCAAAAGCGAAATCGGCAGCAAGAGCACTTTGAAACGCTGAAAACTATGCACTATGCACTTTGACCTGTGGAGGGTGTTGCAGAACCTCCAAATCGTAGGGCTGCACCATGGTGCAGCCGAAACACGCGCACTGATTATCAGCCTATTGGCGGATGCATCAGGATACATCCCTACAATTTTCAGCGCGTTTTCAAGGTTCTATAACATCAGGGTGGCGTCGCCGTAGCTTAGGAAGCGGAAGCCGTGGGCGAGGGCGTAGTCGTACATGGGGCGCCAGTCGCCGCCGACGAATGCGGAGACGAGGAGGAGGAGTGTCGACTGGGGCTGGTGGAAGTTGGTGACGATGCCGGAGACGATGCGGTAGCGGTAGCCGGGGGCTATGATGACGCGGGTGGAGGCGACGAGGGAGGGGGCGCCGCTGTGGCGCAGGTAGGCGGCGACGGCATCGAGGGATTCCCTGACGGAGAGCTGCGGGTGGGTGTCGCTGTAGGGGTACCATTGGGGAAGCTCGCCGTCCCACCGACCCTGATGAATCATGCATCCGATGTGGTAGAGGCTCTCGAGGGTGCGCACGGAGGTGGTGCCCACGGCGATGACACGGCGGGTGGTGTCGGCAAGCTCCTCGACGAGGGACAGCGGCACGGAGATGAACTCGCTGTGCATCTCGTGCTCCCCTATCGAGTCAGATTTGACGGGCTGGAAGGTACCTGCGCCGACGTGGAGCGTCAGCTCGCGGCGCGGGATGCCACGGCGGGATATCTCATCGAGCACGCGGGGGGTGAAGTGCAGCCCGGCTGTGGGGGCGGCGACGGAGCCGTCGATGTGTGAGTAGACGGTCTGGTAGTCGGTGGTGTCGCTTGCCTCGGTGGAGCGGTTGAGGTAAGGAGGTATGGGTATCTCCCCCGCCGCCTCGATGATGCGGGCGAATGTGACGGCGGGATTGTCCCACGTGAACGCCACGACCGAGGCGTTTCCGCGCTTCTCGACGCGTGTCGCCGAGAGGGTCACGCGCTCGCCGCCAAGGTCGAGCGTCAGGCGCAACGCGCCATCCTTCCACCGCTTGGAGTTGCCGACAAAGCATATCCACGAGCAGCCGTCGGTCGAGGCAAAGTTCTGTGCATAATCGCGCGGCAACTCCGGCTCAAGGCAGAATATCTCGATGAGCGCCCCTGTGCCGTCGTCGCCCTTGCGGAAGCGCAAGCGGGCGTTGATGACGCGGGTGTTGTTGTAGACGAGCATCGTGTCGTCGGGGAGAAGCCCGGGGAGGTCGGCAAACGTGCGCTCCCCGATAGTGCCGTCGGGGCGGCGCACGAGCAGCTTGCAACGGTCGCGCTCGGCAAGGGGGTGTCGTGCAATCTGGCGGTCGGGCAACTCATATGTGAACTCCTCTATGCGTATATCTCGTGGATCCATCTTTGGCGAATTTTACCGCAAAGGTACAAAAAATCGGATGAATAAGGCGAATAGGGCTAATAGGTCAAATAGGGCGAATAAGCCTTATAAGGGGTCATATGAGCTATCGGGCTTATTTTTATTGATGAAAAGTTGCTTAATATACAGTCAATCATTATATTTGTAATTATCATAACATTATTTCTCCTCAATATGGCCGACTCTTTTTTGCCTCAAAGAGGCAATTTCCGAGACCTTATCACATTTCAGAAAGCAGAGTGTATCTATGACGTGACATTCTACTTTGCACACCAATTTCTGTCGAAAGGGGACAGGACTATCGACCAAATGATACAGGCCGCACGTTCAGGCAAACAAAACATCGTGGAAGGATCTGCCGCATCAACAGGCTCTCGGGAGACCGAACTAAAATTGCTGAACGTGGCAAGGGCGAGTTTTCAGGAGTTGCTGGTCGATTATGAGGATTATCTGCGAGTTCGGGAACTGGAATGTTGGCCATTCGACAGTGAGAAAGGGCGTAAATGCAGGGAAGTATGCTATCGCAAAAATGACTCATCGTATTATCGGGAAGCGATTAGAGAACGGTCGGATACCGCTATAGCCAATATCGCGATAACACTTATCCATCAGGAAGATGTAATGCTCCGCAAGCTCATAGAGGCAATAAAGCGGCAATTTGTAGAGAATGGCGGGATACGGGAGGAGATGTCGAAGGCCCGCATCGAGTATCGCAAGAGGAATGGCAATCGTCGAGAAGATGGCAATAAGTAGGGCTAATAGGTCAAATAGGCCCTATAATATTGGCCTTATGAGGCTTATTTGACTTATTGAGGCATCAAGATGCTTTCAGGTAGCGGCGGCCGAGGAGGGACTGGACTGCGCCACGGGTGAGGAGGTAGGCGGTGAAGGCGAGCCACAGGGCGTGGTTGCCGAGACGGGGGAAAAATGTGAAGTAGATGAGGAAGTAGAGGGCGGTGGCCGAGGCCATGGCGAGCAACATGCCGCGTGTGCGGGTGTCGCCGATAAAGACGGCATCCCAGGTGAAGGCGGCAAAGCCGGCAAACGGGACTGCCATCGCCCACCAGAAGTATTCGGCGGCGCGGTCGGTGACGACGGCATCGCCACTCAACAGCGACAGGAACCACTCTCCGCCGACAAAATAGAGCAGCGTGAACAACGCGGCGAGCGAGACGCTCCACTTGAAAAGGGCTATTACACAGAGCCGCAGGGAGCGATGGTCGCGCGCGCCGACAAAACGCCCGCAAAGAGCCTCGCCGGCAAATGCAAAACCGTCCATGAAGAATGAGAAGAGCATGAAAAACTGCATCAACAGCGTGTTGACGGCAAGCATCACCGTGCCCTGCATCGCCCCGACGCGGGTGAACCACAGCGTGACCGCCACGAGACACAGCGTGCGCAGGAATATGTCGATATTCACGGCGAAAAACCGCCGCAAGCCGCTCCAGCGCAATATATCGGCAAGAGCGGGACGGAGGATGCGGTGACGACGGCACAGGAGCAGTCCCGCCACTACGCCGAGCCACTGCGCCGTCAGCGTGCCGGCAGCCACGCCCTCAATCCGCAATCTGAAGACCATGACGAGCAGGAGGCTCACGGCAATATTGGACAGGTTGATGACAATGGATATCCACATAGGGGCACGCGAGTCCTGCATCCCGAGAAACCATCCCGACATGGCGTAGGTAGCCAATACGGCAGGGGCGCCGTAAATGCATATCGAGAAATAGCGGCAAGCCAGTCCACGTGTCGCCGGGTCGGCATCCATGAACGCGAGCACCCCGTCGGCTATCGGGCCCTGCAGCAGTATCATGCACAGCGAGGCGGCGGCAGCCACCACGAGAGAGCGGCAGAAGATGAGCGAGGTCTCACGGCTGTCGCCCGCGCCATAGGCCTGCGCCGTCATGCCGCTTGACCCCATACGCAGAAAGGCGAACAGCCAGTAGAGCATGTTGAACATGCTGCCACCGACTGCTATCGCCGCAATGAATATCGGGTCGCCCATATGCCCCACGATTGCCACGTCGACCAGCCCAAGGAGGGGGGTGGTGATGTTGGTGACAATCGAGGGTATGGAGAGGGCGAGTATTTCCCTGTTAAGGGGTGAGAATCTCAAAGCCCGGAATGTTTATGCCTTACGGGCGCGTCTGCTGTCCCACACGAGATAGATGATAATCAGCGCATAGGCAATGAGACCGAGGGTCTGTGTCAATGACTCGGGCATCGTGTTGGCATACTCAAACCCTGCAAAGCGCGTCAGCGCGGCAAAGACGCCAAACAGCGCGCCTCCGGCGATAAGCCCCGAGGAGATGAGCGTGCCACGGTCGCGGCGGGCGTCGCACACGGCCTTGTCACGGGAGCTGCGGGCGACGTACCACGCTATCGCGCCGCCTACAAGCAGCGGAGTGTTGAGCGACAGCGGGATGAACATGCCGAGGCAGAACGCCAGCGCGGGCACTCCGAGCCAGTTGAGTATAAGGGCGAGAATCGCGCCCACCATATAGAGAATCCACGGGGTGTCGCCGCCCATCATGAGAGGCTCTATGACCTTTGCCATGGCGTTGGCCTGCGGGGCGACGAGCGCATCAGGCCCGGCAAAGCCGTAGACCTTGTTGAGCACGAGCATCACGCCGCCGACGGTAGCCGCCGACACGAGTGTGCCGAGGAACTTCCAGCTCTCCTGCTTGCGCGGGGTCGAGCCGAGCCAGTAGCCAATCTTCAGGTCGGTGACAAATCCACCGGCCATAGAGAGGGCGGTGCACACGACGCCTCCTATCACCATCGAGGCCACGATGCCCGAAGTGCCGCTGAGTCCTATGCCGACAAATATCGCCGAGGCGATGATGAGCGTCATCAGTGTCATACCCGACACGGGGTTAGTGCCCACAATGGCAATCGCGTTGGCGGCGACGGTGGTGAACAGGAACGCAATCACTGTCACCACAACCCATGCCACAAGGGCCTGCCACAGGGTGCTGATGACGCCGAGCCAGAAGAAGAGGAAGACGGCCACGAGGGCAATGGCGGTGAAAAACACAATATGCTTCATGGAGATGTCGGTCTGCCAGCGCAGAGTCGCGGCCTGAGTCGACTTGCCGCGCAGCTCGCTCCCCGCCAGCCCCACGGCCTGACGGATGATGCCCCACGACTTTATAATGCCGATGACGCCCGCCATCGCGATGCCGCCGATGCCGATGAGGCGCGCATAGTCGCTGAATATCGCCTGCGTGTCGAGCGCGGCAATCTCCGGAGCGCCGTAAGTGCCGAGCAGCGGGATAACAATCCACCACACGAATATCGAGCCGGCAAATATCACGAAGGCATATTTAAGGCCGATGATGTAGCCGAGGCCGAGCAATGCCGCGCCGGTGTTGCAGCTCAACACAAGGCGTGTCTTCTCGGCAAGGGCGGCGCCCCACGACGATGCCGTGGTGGTGACCGTCTCGGCCCACCAGCCGAATGTAGCCACGATATAGTCGTACACGCCGCCGATGAGCGACGCGATGACGAGCGTCTTGGCCTGGCTGCCCTTGTCGGCACCACTCCCCTCCCCGCTGACGAGCACCTGGGTGGTGGCAGTGGCCTCGGGGAATGGATACTTGCCGTGCATATCCTTCACGAAATATTTGCGGAAGGGGATGAAGAACAGTATTCCGAGCACGCCGCCAAGCAGCGAGCTGAGGAATATCTCAAGGAAGTTGACGGTAATCTCGGGGTATTTTGCCTGCAGGATGTAGAGCGCGGGGAGGGTGAATATCGCACCAGCCACAACAACGCCCGAACAGGCACCGATGGACTGTATCATCACATTCTGTCCGAGCGGGTTGTCCTTCTTCAACGCTCCCGACAGCCCGACAGCGATGATGGCGATAGGTATGGCGGCCTCAAACACCTGCCCGACGCGCAGGCCGAGATATGCCGCCGCCGCGCTGAATATGACCGCAAGCAGCAGTCCCATAGTCACTGAATAGGGGGTCACCTCGGCCTGCTGACGGGCCGGGTGCATGACGGGATGATACTCCTCGTCGGCGGCCAGCTCGCGGAACGCGTTTTCAGGCAGCTGGCCCGCGTTTAGCGCCGCAGGGTCAATCTCCCCGTACGCCTCAATCTTGTCTTTTCCCATGATAGAAAATTGTGATATAGTTACTTTTTTGCGAAGATAGCAAATAAACGCGATATCCCTATAAGAGGAGAGCCTGAAAAATCGGTCGTTTTTCCGATTTGGGCGAGCATGTCATGACGATGCGTTGTTTCAAACATAGTATTAATCCGATAATTGATTGACTTATCATGGATATCCAGAAACTTTTTGACCTTTCAGGAAAGGTCGCAGTCGTCACGGGCGGAGGTGACGGCATAGGCAAGGGCTGCTGCGAGATACTTTCAGCCGCCGGAGCGTCGGTAGTAGTAAGCGACATAAGCGAGGATAAGGCCAAGGCGGTAGCCGACAGCATCAACGCCAATGGCGGCAAGGCTGTGCACGTGGTGTGCAATGTGCTCGAGGACGCAGACCTGGTGAAGCTGATAGACACCGCCGTAAAGACCTACGGCACCGTCAACATACTGGTCAACAATGCGGGACTCGGAGGCGGCGGCCGCGAGAATCCGTTCAAAATCGACGCCGCCTATATGGAACGCATATACCGTATAAACGTATTTGCCCCCTGGAGGCTCTACCAGCTCGCGGTGCCTGAGATGGGAAAGTCGGGATATGGAAGCATCATAAACATCACCTCGATGAGCTCAATCGACAAAGAGCCTAACATGTGTGTCTACTCGTCGTCAAAAGCCGCCCTGAATCATCTTGCAGCCAATCTGGCCTATGACTTCGGCCCATACGGCGTGAGAATCAACAATGTCGGCCCCGGCGCCACCAAGACAGCGGCTCTCGCATCGATTCTGACGCCCGAGCTACAGGAAAAAATGCTCAAGCACACCCCCATCCACAGACTTGGGGAAGTGTCTGATATCGCACAGGCAGTCCTGTTTTTCGCATCCCCGGCTTCGGCATGGGTCAGCGGACAGGTGATGTTTGTAAACGGAGGCGGCGACCAGACCCTTGATTGATTGTATCATAAGTGTCTATTCAAAAAACATACGGTAATGGACTTAGCGAACAAATTGTTTGACTTTTCCGGAAAAGTCATTCTGATAACCGGCGCAGCCGGTGCAATCGGCAGCGAGGCTGCCCGTCAGTTTGCCATGCTCGGCGCAAAGGTGGCCCTCACCGATATCAACGAGGAGAAGGTGAAGGCCATGGCCGCCAAAATAGAGCAGGAGACCGGCAGCCGGTGTATCGGCATAAAGGCCGACGCCACCAGCGAGTCGGACCTGAAGAATCTTGTCGACGAGGTTGTAGCGACATTCGGCAAGATTTCCGGCCTTGTCAACAACGTGGGCTGGGGAAAGGCCACGCCGCTATGGGGATCCGATACCGAAAAGATGGTGGCCTCCTATGAGCTTAACACGGTGAGTGCCTACAATGTGACAAAATTCTGTATGCCCTATCTGCGCAAAGATCCTAACGCATCGGTCGTATTCTCGGGTTCGATGGTGGGAGACACCCCATCCCCGGAGTTTATCGAATACAGCACGGCAAAGGCCGGATTGCTCAACATGGCCCACAGTATGGCCGTCGCCTAAGGGCCTGAAGTGCGTCTTAATGTCGTGGTGATAGGCTCGGTCGACAACGGGGACGCCACGCTTGAGGCCGGATATGACCCCGCCATGCTCAAGAAGATATCGGACGCCATAGTGATGAAGCGTCGAGGCACGCCTGTCGATATCGCCCACGCGTTCATATTCCTCATGAGCGAGGCTGCATCATGGATCACGGGCATAAACCTCATGGTCGACGGCGGCGGCATGTACGAGAGCAAGATGCCAAGCTGACGGGTCCGCCTTAGATACTCCCGCTCGGCAATGCTCAAATAAATTTGGCATTGCCCTCGACTTATTCGTATCTTTGGCTAACCGCCTTAGATACTTCCGCTCGGCAATGCTCAAATAAATTTGGCATTGCCCTCGACTTATTCGTATCTTTGCTATCAAAAAATTGTTATGGAAAGACAACGACCGCTCATATTTGTGACCAATGACGACGGAATCGACGCCCCGGGGCTTAAAGCGCTCATTGACGCGGTGGGCGAAATGGGCGATGTCATGGCTGTGGCACCCAACGGCCCGCGCAGCGGACAGTCATCGGCAATCACCGTGGGGATACCGTTGAGGATAAAGCGACATGAGGAGTACAACGGGGTGCCGATGTATTCCGTGTCGGGAACGCCCGTGGACTGTGTGAAGCTCGGGATGCACGCCGTTGTCGACCGACAGCCTTCGCTCGTGCTCGCGGGCATCAATCATGGCTCAAATTCAGGCAACTCGGTGATATATTCGGGTACAATGGGAGCAGTTATGGAGGGTTGTATGCTCGGCATACCGTCCATTGGGTTTTCGCTGACCCACCACTCGTGGGCGGCTGACTTTGCCGCCGGATTGCCCCTGGTGAGGGAGATAACGGGACGTGTGCTCGAAAAGGGGCTGCCCGACGGGATATGCCTGAACGTCAACATCCCGGCGCGCTGCGAGCCACGGGGGGTGAAAGTGTGCAAGGCTGCTCCGGGACGGTGGACCGAGGAATACAAAGACTACGTTGACCCGACGGGGGAACCGTTTTATTTCCTGACCGGCAAATATATCCCGGTCAATCCCGATGACCCGTCGACCGACCTGTACCAGCTCGACAGGGGGTATGTCTCAATAGTGCCCGTGCGCCCCGACCAGACAGCCAATGATGTCATAGGGACAGTAGAGAATCTATTCCTTGGACTTTGAGGCCGCTGTCTCGCGCAAGTAGTATCGGCACACGGCGGTGAGTCCGCAGTTGAGGCAGTCGGGACGGCGCGCCTTGCAGACATAGCGGCCATGCAGTATGAGCCAATGGTGGGCTATGGGGATATCCTCGTCGGGAATATAGCGACACAAGGTGCGCTCGGTCTCAAGCGGCGAGCGGGAGCCGGTGGTCAGGCCGATGCGCTCGCTGACGCGGAACACGTGGGTATCGACAGCCATGGCCGCCTGATTGAACACGACCGACAGCATCACGTTGGCCGTCTTGCGCCCTACCCCCGGAATCTTCAGCAGCGAGTCCATGTCGCCCGGCACCTCGCCGCCATACTCATCGACAAGCATACGCGCCATGCCGAGGAGCGCGCGTGCCTTGTTGTTGGGATAGGAGCATGAGCGGATATAGCCGAATATCTCCTCCTGAGTGGAGGCGGCCATGACATCGGGCGTTGGAAACCGCTCAAACAACGGCGGGGTAATGAGGTTGACACGCTTGTCGGTGCACTGCGCCGACAGAATCACCGCCACGAGAAGCTGAAATGGGTTCTCATAGTGAAGCTCGGTCTCGGCCACAGGACGTGAAGCCTTGAACCACTCTATCACGCGGGCGTAACGCTCCTTGACTGTCACAGCGGGACCGGATTAGTGCGCGCCCTTGAATTCCTCAAGGAAGCGGGTGTCGTTTTCGGAGAACATGCGCAGGTCTTTGACCTGGTACTTGAGATTGGTGATGCGCTCGATACCCATGCCGAGGGCGAAGCCGGAATAGACCTTGGAGTCTATGCCGCAGGCGTCGAGCACGTTGGGGTCGACCATGCCGCAGCCGAGAATCTCGACCCAGCCGGTGTGCTTGCAGAACGAGCATCCCTTGCCGCCGCAGAGGTTGCATGAGATGTCCATCTCGGCCGACGGCTCGGTGAAGGGGAAATAGCTCGGACGCAGGCGTATCTTGGTCTCCTCGCCAAACATCTCCTGGGCGAAGTAGAGCAGTGTCTGCTTGAGGTCGGCAAACGACACGTCCTTGTCGACATACAGGGCCTCGACCTGATGGAAGAAGCAGTGGGCGCGGGCCGAGATGGCCTCGTTGCGATAGACGCGTCCGGGACAGATGATGCGGATGGGGGGCTGCTGACGCTCCATTACGCGGGTCTGCACGGAGGATGTGTGGGTGCGCAGCAGCACGTCGGGATTGCGCCGGATGAAGAATGTGTCCTGCATGTCGCGCGCGGGGTGGTCGGCGGCAAAGTTGAGCGAGGAGAATACGTGCCAGTCATCCTCGATTTCGGGGCCTTCGGCTACCGTGAACCCGAGACGGGCGAATATGTCGATGATTTCCTGACGCACGAGCGACAGCGGATGGCGCGTGCCGAGCTTCATCGGCGAGGCGGTGCGGGAGAGGTCGAGCGAGTCGTCGAAGCTTTCCATGCTGTCGAGGCTCTCGCGGAGAGCGTTAATCTTGTCGGTGGCGAGCGTCTTCAGCTCGTTGAGCTGCTGCCCTATAGCCTTCTTCTGGTCGGCAGGCACCGTGCGGAAGTCGTTGAACAGCAGCGACACTTCCCCTTTCTTGCTGAGGTACTTGATGCGCAACGCCTCGACCTCGGCGGCATCCTTGGCCTGCAGGCCCTCTATCGTGGCTTTAAGCCGGTTTATCTTGTCTATCATCGCGATGATTTTTCTGATTTTCAAACAATGGGAGCAAAATTACAAAAAAATGCTCAGAATCCGAGGCTCGTGATGCAACTATTTGTCACCCACCCTCTCCTCTCGGTAGCCCAGCTCAGCAAACATGCGGCGGTCCCGGGCCACGCTGTTGCCGATAGTGTTGAGCATGTCGCCGACAAGGACACCGTTGATGCCGCCGCGCAGGCAGCGGCGGGTTGCCGCGTCGGAAAGGCGGCGGCGTCCGCCGGCAAAGCGCAGCACTTGTCGCGGCAGAATAAAGCGGAACAGGGCGACCGTGCGCACAATCTCCTCCTCGCTGATGAGCGGCGTGTCCTGCAACGGCGTGCCGGAAATGGGATTCAGTATATTGATCGGCACCGACACCGCCCCGGCCTCGCCACACTCACGCGCAAGCTCCAGCCGCTGACGCATGGTCTCTCCCATGCCGATGATGCCGCCGCAGCATACCTCCAGCCCCACCTCGCGGGCAAGGGCTATGGTACGCAGCTTGTCGGCATGGCTATGAGTGGAGCACAGCGTGCCAAAGTAGTCGGACGAAGCCTCGAGGTTGCAGTGATAGCGGCGCACGCCGGCATCCTTCAATGCCTGCAATGCCTCGCGGTCGAGAAGCCCCATGGAGGCGCAAAGGTATATGCCGGACTTTGCGGCAATGTCGCGATAGAGGCCGCAGAAATAGCGCAGGTCGCTATCCGAGACAGCACGACCGCTTGTGACAAGCGAATATCGGCGCACGGCGTGCGCCTCGTGCTCCATCGCCTCGCCGACAGCCTTGCCGGCGTCCACCCGCTCATAGCGGTCGACTCCCGTGGCATAGTGGCGCGACTGGGCACACCACTTGCAGTCCTCGCCACACAGGCCCGAGCGTGCATTTATGATGGAACATGTGTCGATGACATCTCCACACCATTTTATCCTTATCTCGTCGGCGGCATCGGCGAGGCGGTCGGCACTGTAAGCGTCGTTGAGGGCCAACGCCTCGTCAACGCTTATTCCTTTACCCTCAAGAGCCTTTTGTTTCAATCGGTCAAGCATGATTGTGTTATTTAAGGGCACAAAAGTAGGGGTTTCAATCAAGATTTTCAAGAAATAAATCGCTATCTTTGCGAAAATGGTTTGGAAATGATGAGAGGACATGACTGCGGAGGAATTTGAGAGCGGGATTGCGCGATATATCGGGCGGCACGGGGTGCTGAGGCCGTATGACAAGGTGATTGTGGCACTGAGCGGCGGGGCTGACTCGGTGGCACTGTTGGCGGCACTTACCGCACTCGGCTACCGCTGCACGGCGGCACACTGCGACTTCCACCTGCGCGGCGAGGAGTCGGAGCGGGACCGGCGGCACGCGTTACAGACGGCACAGGGACTGGGCGTGGAGTGCCGCGTGGAACACTTCGACACGACGGCCTATGCCCGCGAGAAGGGCATCTCAATCGAGATGGCCGCACGCGAGCTGCGCTACGGGTGGTTTGAACGGCTCCGCAGGGAGCTTGACGCCGATTCCATTGCCGTCGCCCACCACCGGAACGACAACGTGGAGACATTTTTTCTCAACCTGCTGCGCGGCACGGGCATCGCCGGGCTGACGGGTATGAGTCCGCGCCGCGACCGCATCATACGCCCGTTTCTCGGAGTGTCGCGTGCCGACATTCTCGCCTATCTCGACGCGCGCGGGCTGACGTATGTCACTGACAGCTCCAATCTGTCAAACGATTACCGCCGCAATCGGCTGCGCAATGTCGTGCTGCCGATGCTCGAGAGAGAGTTCCCCGGGGCGACTGAGGCGATATGCCGTACGATGGAATGCCTCAGCGACAACCGCAGGCTTATGGATGAATATGTGGCCGAACAGCGGAGGCGATATATCGACGGAAATGCTGTCGCCCTCGCGAACCTCATGAAGAAGAGGCCGGATGCCGAGGCATTGCTGTTTGAGCTGATGCGCCCCTACGGATTCAACGACACGCAGACACGGGGGATGCTCGATGCCTCGGACACCTCGGGACAGCGGTTCATCTCCCCCACCCATCTCGCCGTGACGCATGGAGGACGGCTTCAACTCGCGCCACGCGAAACGGAATCCGATGCCGACAACGAGCACGCCATAGACCTGCGGCACAGCATCGAAAGCCCCATACGGCTCGATATAAGGGAGTTTGACTACGCTCCCGGGAGGAGCCTCACGTTTGACCGCGAGACGCTCTATCTTGACGCCGAGGCCCTTGAAGGGAATCCACAGTTCACCCTGCGCCGATGGCGTAACGGCGACCGCATAGCCCCATTCGGCATGAAAGGCAGCCGCCTCGTGAGCGACATCTTCTCCGACGCCCACCTCTCCCTGCTCGACAAACAACGCACGTGGCTGCTGACCCGTGACGGCACAATATTATGGATAGTCGGCCTCCGCGCCTCGCGCCACTATCCACTAACTCCCACCACCCGCCGCGCCATATCAATAAAAGCGCGGGGAAATCTTGTAAATGAAGATAAGTTGGAGTAACTTTGCGGGCGAAACTCGGGCCGGATGCCGATGGGGGCATTCAGGCGGACATAAAACAAGTATAGCAAGATGGAAACTCCTGTAAGAGTAAGATTTGCGCCGTCGCCTACCGGGCCTCTCCATATCGGAGGGGTGCGCACGGCACTTTACAACTATATATTCGCACGCCAGCATGGCGGCAAGATGATACTGCGCATCGAGGACACCGACTCACAGCGGTTTGTCCCGGGCGCGGAGGACTATATCAACGAGTCACTTGCATGGCTCGGCATCAAGATTGACGAGGGGGTGCGCGAGGGGGGGCCTTACGGGCCTTACAAGCAGAGCGAGCGTCGCGACATCTACCGCGAGCACATGCACAAGCTGCTCGACAGCGGCAAGGCATACATAGCCTTTGACACTCCCGCCGAACTGGAGGCCGCACGCGCGGCCACACCCAACTTCCAGTATGACGCCTCGACCCGCATGTCGATGCGCAACTCCCTGTCGCTTCCCGCCGAGGAGGTGGACCGTCTCATCAACGAGGGCGCGCAGTATGTCGTGCGCTTCAAGGTCGAGCCGGGGCGCGATGTCGTTGTCGACGACATGATACGCGGCAAGGTGACCATCAACTCGTCGGTGCTCGATGACAAGGTGCTCTACAAGAGCGCGGACGACCTCCCCACATACCATCTGGCCAACATCGTGGATGACCATCTCATGAAGATATCCCACGTCATACGCGGCGAGGAGTGGCTGCCGTCGGCACCGCTCCATGTGCTGCTCTACGAGGCTTTCGGATGGAGCGACACGATGCCCCGCTTTGTGCATCTGCCACTGCTGCTAAAGCCCGACGGGAAGGGGAAGCTGAGCAAGCGCGACGGCGACCGCCTTGGATTTCCCGTATTCCCGCTCGAATGGCACGACCCCAAGAGCGGCGACATTTCCTCGGGATACCGCGAGAGCGGCTACCTGCCCGAGGCGGTGGTAAACTTCCTCGCCCTGCTGGGGTGGAATCCCGGAGACGACACCGAGGTGATGTCGATGGAGGAGCTTATCGCGAAATTCTCGCTTGAACACTGCTCACGCTCGGGGGCAAAGTTTGCCTTTGAGAAAGGCAAATGGTTTAACCACACCTACCTGCAGCAGCTTCCCGACGCCGAGCTTGCCGAGCTGTTCAAGCCCGTGCTGAAGGAGAAGGGCGTTGATGTCGCCCTGTTCAGCGATGACTACATCACCCGCGCCGTCGGGATGGTGAAGGGGCGCATCAACTTTGTGCGTGACCTATGGGACACGGCACGCTTCTTCTTTGTCGCCCCAACGGAGTATGAGCCAAAGGCGATAAAGAAACGCTGGAGCACCGACATGCCCCGCATAATGGCCGAGCTCACCGGCGTGCTCGAAGGGCTCGAGGACTTCTCGTCGTCAGCCGCCGAACCCGTCGTGCTCAAATGGATTGAGGACCACGGCTACCATCTCGGCAACGTGATGAACGCCTTCAGACTGACAGTCGTCGGAGAGTGCAAGGGGCCGCACATGTTTGACATCACCGAACTGCTCGGCAAGGAGGAGACCATAGCCCGCATCAACCGTGGCATCGAGAACATCAAGGTGCCGGAATAAGAGGGCGTCTCATAACAAGAGCCGATGAATCCGCTATACAACCTGTCGATATCGCTCTACCGCGCCGGAGCGCGAATTGCCGCGCTGCGCAGCGACAAGGTGCGCAAGATGTTGCGGGGGCAGGATGACACATGGCGCATATTGCGCGAAAGTGTCACGCCCGGGGCGACATACGTGTGGGTACACGCCGCGTCGCTGGGAGAGTTTGAGCAGGGGCGTCCCCTTATCGAGAGGATAAGGCGCGAGCATCCCGACAAGCGGGTGTTGCTGACATTCTTTTCCCCGTCGGGATATGAGATCAGAAAGGATTACAGCGGGGCCGACATAGTGGCATACCTGCCGTTTGACTCGTCATCGAATGCCCGCAGGCTGCTTGACGCCATCGACATAGAGACGGCACTGTTCATAAAATATGAGTTCTGGGGCAACTATATCCACGAGCTGCGCCGTCGCGGCATACCGACCTATCTTGTCTCGGCGATATTCCGTCCGGGACAGCTGTTTTTCAGGCCATGGGGGGGCATGTTCCGTGGCATATTGGAGTGCTACACCCACCTTTTTGTGCAGGATGAGCCGTCGCAGCGGTTGCTGCAAGGGATAGGCATAGAGAATGTGACCGTGGCGGGCGACACACGTTTTGACCGCGTGACCGACATCATGGGCACGGCACATGACATCCCCGCCATAGACGCATTCACCGCCGACGCCCCGACCGTGATAGTGGCGGGGAGCACATGGCCGCCCGACGAGGCGATTCTCATCCCCTATCTCAACGCCCATCCCTCCATCAAGGCCATCATCGCCCCGCACGAGGTCAAGGAAGGGCGAATGCGAGAAATCGAGGCTGCCGCTACCGGACGATGCGTGCGCCTGTCGCAGGCCAGCCCGGAGAATGCCGCACAGGCACAGGTGCTTATACTCGACGGCTACGGACTGCTGTCGAGTGCCTACCGATATGGAACGACAGCCTATGTCGGAGGGGGATTCGGCGTAGGGATACACAACATCAACGAGGCGGCAGTCTATGCGATGCCAGTCATATTCGGCCCACGCTACTCAAAGTTTAAGGAGGCTGTCGACCTCGTCGCGCTCGGGGGAGCGTTCAGCGTCAGCGACAGCGGCGAGCTAAACAAGACGCTTGACCGACTCACGACCGACAGCGATGCCCTCGCCTCATCATCGCGCATCGCGGGGAAATATATCAGCGACAACCTGGGGGCTACCGATACCGTCTACAAGGCCATCGCCGTGAGGCTAAGGGGAAATATTTGATTCAGTTCCGATATTTGCCATTATTTTTGGCGAAAAGGATATATTGGGTTATATTTGCGGACAACCCTACATAGAAACACAGTATTCATATTCATCCATAATACCAATGAACAAGACTATCCTCTGTACCATGATTGTCATGATGGCAGCGTTTTTCAGCGCGTGCCAGGACGACACCCCGGAGCCACGGCCCGACGCGGGAGACGGTGACGGCTTTGAAGGGAACGCCCGCGAACTGACCCTACACAAAGAGACCCGAGGCTTTGACATCGAGCATATCAGATGCGCAATCCTCGCGCCTGACGGCAGAATAATATCACGCGAGGGGATCCACTCGCGCCAAGGGGACGAGTCAACCGTAAGGTTAGACCAGGGGCTTGCCGACGGAGACTACCGACTTCTCTACTTTGAGTTTGACAGGCCGCAAACGCCGGAATACGCGTCACTGCCCGAGAAATTCAAGACAGCACAATTCGGTCTCGGAAGCCGGATACACGTCAATAACGGCACAATATCCGTCACGGACAGTTTTGATGACGGCATCGGACTGCCCGGCAGCGGCACCAAGGATGACCCGTACATCATCTCCAGCTACAAGAACATCATGAAACTGATGCTCTATGTGAACTCATCCGAGACAAACCCAAAGGTCAAGGAGGACACATATTTCCTGCAGACCAACTCCATCAACATGGATCAGGCGTGTTTTGAATGCGACATGCGTTACGGGTGGCTCCCTATCGGGGCCGACACAAACACCCCGTTCCGCGGCGTCTATCAGGGTGCCGAACTCTCATGGCTGTGGCTCGACCGTCCCAACACGGCGGGTGTCGGGCTTTTCGGCTATCTCCACAACGCTACCATAACAGGCGTCAAGCTGACCCATGCGGAGGTCAAAGGCAACTTTGCCGTGGGGGCACTTGCCGGGGCCTGCATCTCGGCCGCCGACTCCCACGGCAGGAGCCGGATTGCCGACTGCACCTCCTCATCGGGGGCAATATCGGGCAGCGACGGCTCGGTCAACGTAGGGGGTCTTATAGGCGCACTCGACATGTACAGCTCGACCCTGATAGCGCACTGCTCGACCGAGGGTGGCAGCGTCACAGCCGACTATAACGCCGGGGGCATCGTAGGGGGCGCGGGCATCTATTCGCGTGCCGACATCCTCGGCTGCTCCAACAGCACCCCCGTGACAGGGGCATACGCCGGCACGGGGGGCATCATCGGGACCGCCGACACCCTCTATATGGTCGCGTCGGCCAACCACGGCGAAATCATCGGGGCGACCCGTTATAATCCCGGCAACACCTCCACCAACAGCTACGGCACAGGCGGTCTCGCCGGTGGCACGGGCATGGCATGGGTGTCGGCCGCAGCCAACTACGGCAACGTGACCGGCTATGACGGCGTGGGCGGAGTCGTCGGCTCGTCGAGAATCAAAGGGAGCGACACAGAGTCGAGCGTGTTCAACAACATCTATTTCCGATGGGCGCTCAACGAGGGGAATGTATGCGGCCATAATTATGTGGGCGGCATCAGCGGCGAGTGCCAGTTTGGCTCCTACGCCGTCTACAACACCGGGAATGTCGGCGGCCATGACTTTGTCGGCGGCATTGTCGGCAACACCTCCATCTGCGTGGCGCACAACGCGGTCAACTCGGGAAATGTCAACGGCAACACACATGTGGCCGGCATCGTCGGCAAGGCCACATGGGGTTCACTGGCATTTGACCATAACATGAGCCGCGTTGAGGGGAACGGGCATCACGTCGCCGGCGTGCTCGGACTGGCCGGCAACAACACGATGGTACACTATTGCGGGAACTTCGGGGAAATATGCAATCTCGGCGACGGCCCGACGGCCGGACTTATCGCCGAAATAGGCGACCCGCGCCAGTGGACGGGCGCCCAGATTGCCGACTGCGTGATCGGGGCCCTTGAGGCGGCGTTAGCCGTAGCCGGCCCCGTGATAGGCGTGGTGGGAGAGATTCTGGAGTCGGGTCATAAAGTGGCCGTCACCGTCCTTGAGGTCACGGAATTTACCACACACTGGATTGTGGCGGCAGTCGACGCGGGGATGTTCGGATATGTCATGGATGAAATACTCAACCCCGAGATGGCCGAGGAACTCGAAAACGTCATGGAGGGGGAAGTCACCGCCCATATAGACGCGATGGCGGGACGTATGGACGGCCTGCGCGACAGCTCCATCGGGCTGGTCTTCAACGGGTTTGGTGCCAATCCATTGCAGGATTACTTCACCAACGTCAAGCTGAACCTGCAGCGATATGAGCTTGAAGGGAACGACGAGAAGTTTAACGACGCCATGAACCTCGCCCGCACCGAGCGCATGGAGCAACTTGAGAAACAGCATGAGAGCAGCGAGCTGATCCATGAAATAGTGTCGGGCATATGCCTTGTGCTCGGGACTGTCGCCGCAATCGGCAGCTTTGTGCTGACAGGTGGCGCCTCGGCCGCCTTTATCGCCGTCGGCTCCGTGGTGGCGGTTACAAGTTCGGCGAATGCCATCTCAAAATCGTGCATGGAGTTTGAGGAGAATGTGGTGCTCGTAGACCAGTGCATCAATGCGGGGAGCGTCAAAGGCCCGTCAGGGAGAATCGCAGGGCTTGTGGCAGTGCTTCAGGACAACAGCATAATGTCTGACTGCATCAACACCGGGGAGGGCTTCGGCGGCGGCGGACTACAGTTCACCGACCTTGCCAATCCGGCGTCCAAGGCTGTGAAATGCCTCGCCATCGGCACGGGATTTGGCGACTATCCCATAGACCCGACGCACGCCGACAGGTGTGTGGTCTTCACTAAATATTCCTATACCATGCTGGAGCGGGAGATGGCGGGCACCAGCCTTATCGGCATGTCGCTATCGGAAATCGGCAACACGGAGTACATGTCGAGCGGATTCCCGTATGACGGGCGCCGTATCGCCAGCCCCGACTTCGAGATAGGCGCGGACAAGAGATGGGCGATGGGCACGGGCACCTCCCCATTCCCGATACCCAACAAATCAATATATATACCATAAACACCCTTGACAATGAAAAGACTATATAAGCTATTGGCGTGCGCGCTCCTATGCGTGACCTGTGCATGTTCCAACGACGACATCCCCGACAATCAGGAAACCGAGCTACGGCAGGAGGGGGACGAGACGGTCAGTTGCTTCAACCTGAACAGAACGGCCTTCAACCTGCCCGAATCGGCGGCAGACGTGTCGCTGAGACTCGTCAGCCCCGACAACCCGGAAGATGACACCGCAGGCGTCCCGAAAGAGGCCAAAGCTAAGGAGGCCAAACGCGATACCCTCCACCTGCCGACAAAACTTGTCATGACGGACAACAAAATCAGGGTGGAGACGAGAATCCCGAAAGGTGTCACCCTTGACAAGACATACCTGCTGACGCTACACTCTGAACGTGGCGCACGGAGATATGCCGGAGGAGTGAAAGCCACCTTCAAGGGAAACAGGCTCACCGGCATCGAGGCCGAAGCCCCGGCCTATCGCGGGCTTGAGGGGGAGGGAACAGAGGAGTCGCCATACCTGATCGGGAGTGCCGATGACTTCCTCTCTTTCCTCAACAACCTGCGCCGCGACGAGATGTTCAGCGGCTCGGAACTCTGTTTCCGCCAGACCGCCGACTTCACCGCCCCGACACAAAGCAGCATCGTCGACGGGCGCGGCTACTACGGGTTCACATTCGCAGGCATATATGACGGGAGCGGCCACAGCATCGACAACCTATATTACGTAGGCAACAAGGACAGCGAAAAGGACTCCAAGATAGGCTTGTTCCCACGGCTCATTGATGGCGCGGCAATCAGGAACCTCTCACTTCCAAACGTGATGATATCACGCGTCTACGGGACCGTTGGGGCACTGTGCGGCTATGCCTCGGGAAATGTCACCATCAGCAATGTCAGCACGTCGGGCACGATAACCGACTGCCAGAATCAGGTCGGCGGCCTCATCGGCTATGCCTGCGGCTCGCTCAGTGTAGATGGCTACGACATGTCCATGAACCTTGAAGGGGCGACAAACGTCGGTGGCGCAGTGGGCGAGGCCAACTGCAACAATCTTGTCATCAGCAATATGACAACCGAGAGCCATCGTTTTTCAGTCTCGGCCACCGACAGCAAGGCCGGCGGTGTGGCAGGCACAATCGATAACGACGGAAGCCTGTGTCTCTCAAACATCACGCTTGAACACACCGTCAGCGCAGAGGATGCCGATGTAAGAATCATCAGCACCCCGAGCAACGGGGGCGGCCTTATCGGATTCCTGTGGAGCGGGCCCAGCACACGCATGGAGAACATCGAGATAAAATGTCCCGTCTATGCCGACAACGGCCTTGCCGGCGGTCTGGCGGGATGCTGCGAGATGGAGAGTGACATCGGGCTTCACAAATGCCGTGTCATGTCGACCATAAGCGGAGGGAGCGAAATCGGCGGATTTTTCGGAAGCCTTGAATGCTGGGGCAACTATACACTTGGATTCACAGGCAGTGACGGCGACAATTGCTTCAAGGTCGACCTGGCGGCAGCCGGCATACGCGCCTCGTCCAACGGGGGCGGGCTTATAGGCACCCTTAAAAGAGGCCCGGCAATAAACGGCCCGAAAATCAGCATCAGCGCCAACGTCAGCACCAGCGGACAAGGAGCAGGCGGCGTCATCGGCTATATGGAGGAGAGCACCCTCGATCCCAGCCTCTTTGACCTCAATTCCTCGATGCGCGTCAAGGGCGACACAAAGGTGGGCGCACTGGTGGGACAGAGCCGCCTCGGCTCGATATGCGACTCAAGGAACCCTGAATTTGACGTGGAGAGGACGCCCAAGGCCTACATCCCGTCGAAGTCCGATTTCCCGTCGCAGGTATGCTGCATGGTGGAGGGCAATAACTATGTGGGTGGAATCGTCGGCTATTCCGAGTCATTCCTTTACCGCCTTGCCTCGGCCTCGACCGTCACCGCCCACGGCTCATACGCCGGCGGCATCGCGGGATATGCGGGAATATGCGACGGCTCACCCGTGCAGCGGTGTGTCTTCATGGGGACATTAGGCTGCGGCGGCCCCTACACTGGCGGTATAACGGGCTATCTCGCCAATGCCGTCGAGGGGAGGACCCCGGGAGGCTTTATGAGAGACTGCGTGAACTACAGCGACATCTCGGGCGGCAACTATACCGGCGGCATCACGGGCATAGTCGACTACACCTCATGCGTGAGGATGGAGCTGCACTGGTCAGTGAACCTCGGAAACATCAAGGGCGGAGTACCATGTGGCGGACTTATCGGGAAATGTGACGGCAACGGCGGTGTCGGCATGGGGATGGTCGGCCTGGCAAACTATGGCAACGTCAACAGCACAGGCAACGACAACACCGCCGGCGTGGGAGGCATCATCGGCCATGCCCGGAGCACCCATATCGCCATAAACGGCGCAATGAACAAAGGTGACATCCATGCCGAGGGGCATGTGCAGGGCGTCGGCGGCATTGCCGGCATACTGGGTCATGACGCTAACGGCGCCGCTGTCTATCAAGACCATAACGGAGAGATGTACTGGTCGGCAAACTACGGCAAAATCTCGTGCTCAAACCGCGAATCCTACATCGGAGGTGTCTGCGGATGGCTTGAGGAGGGCTATTCGGGCGGCCATGACTCATATATCCACGACTGCTACAACATCGGGGAGGTGACCACCGACCACAACAGCGACACAGGGGGAATCCTCGGCTATGTGGACCATTTCGGACGCATAGAGCGTTGCGTCAACTTCGGCCACGTGAGCTACGGCAACGCGACCATAGGGACGCAGAAGCCGGCGTGCATATTCTACCACTCCGACCTGAATATGATAGAGGGGACGGGCAACGGCTGGTGTGCCGACAAGAAAATCAGCACAGCCAACCAAGGGCAGCAGAGCCAGTACCGGGGCCTATCCTTTGACAACACCAACTGGAAGATGACCGGGGGACGCCCCCATCTTGCCTCAAACCGCTTTGAGGATGTCACGCCGCCCAACTGATGGCGTGTCAAAAAACGAACAACGCAAAAGCGAGGCAATCTGACGATTTGCCTCGCTTTTGCGTTGTGTGGGGCTTGCTTATATCAAAGTTTTCGACTTATTTATCTCAGGCGGTCAGAGGAGGATGGCAGCGGCGGCGGGTGTGAGCAGCGACTCGACTTTCCATGCGGGGACGCGCACCTCTATGGGGCCGGCGGCATAGGGAGCGATTTCATAGATGTTGTAATAGAACACTATGTCGTCGCCGTCGAGCCACAGATTGCGGGTCACAAACAGATTGGCCGAAAAGATGCCGCAGTTGTCAAGGTCAGAGACCTTGGAGACATTATACCTTGCGAGCAACGCCTCGGTAAGGGCCTGACGCACGCTGTCGGCAGTGCCGGCCTTGAAAATGGCGTCATAGCCGAGAGCCTTGCCCGTGGAGAGGTCAAAATTGATGAACCTGGAGCCGTAGTTGCCGTGCGCGCCGCCCTGATAGCTGTAGAAAGCGCGCTCAACGACCGCCAGACGGCGTGTGAGCACCTTGAACGAGACAGTTGTCTGAGCGGCAATCTTGGGTGCGACGGGCACGGAGTCAATCCTCGCCAACGTGCAGCCCCGGGTGCCATCGGGGCTTGACACATACGCCATCATCGCCTTGTCTATATCACGACCGTAGGCAGTAGTGTCGGCAACCATCGAGACTATCGAATCCTGCATGGCCGAAAGGTCGACATCGCCCAGCTTATCGGGCCACTGCACGGCGACCGAAGCCGACACACCGGCATCCTTGAGCCAATCATTATCGCCTGTCGCGGCAGTCACATTATAGTTGCGGGCGACATTCTTGAATGTCTGCCTGACCTCAAAATTGGATATTCCGTCCGATGCACCGGCTGATGAAGCCACTTCCATGGAGGAAGCCTTCTGACCTGCCGTCGCGCCATTGTCGGCGCCATTGGAGCACGAGGCCATAAACAAGGCCGCCACTCCGACAATAAGATATGATACTTTCATAGTCGTTAATATGAGATATTTATAATAGCGGAAACGCGACAAAGCCCGAAACGGTTCACCGTGACGGCCTGATTTTCTGACATGTAACTCTATTGTAACAAGACAGGGCGGTCTGTGAAACTATCTGTCGGCGGCAATAAAAGGCCGAAAAATATGCTTTACAGCCATAAAACGAGCCTCATTTGCACATTTTATACAACTTTGTGCCTCCAAAGTTTTAGTAATTGAATTAAAATTGCTTACTTTGCACCGCAAAAACAGAACTATTACTAATTAAAATCGTAATTACTATGTCAGAAATTGTATCGCGAGTTAAAGCTATAATCGTTGACAAACTCGGCGTTGACGAGTCAGAAGTAACTGAAACCGCTGCATTCACCACCGACCTCGGCGCCGACAGCCTCGACACCGTAGAGCTCATCATGGAGTTTGAGAAAGAATTTGGCATCACAATTCCCGATGACAAGGCCGAAGGCATCCAGACTGTAGGCGACGCTATCTCCTACATCGAGGCTGAGACCAACAAGTAATATCTCTTCCACCATACATCAATGGAATTAAAGAGAGTCGTAGTAACAGGCTTGGGAGCGATTACCCCTATCGGCAATGACGTGGCCACAACGTGGGACGCCGCCGTCAACGGAGTGTCGGGTGCCGGGCCTATTACTCATTTTGACGCTTCCAAGTTCAAGACCCAGTTTGCCTGCGAGGTGAAAGGCTTTAACGTGGCCGACCACATCGACCGCAAGAAGGCCCGTCAGCTCGACCTTTATGCGCAGTATGCGATGGTAGCGGCCGAGCAGGCTGTCAAGGATGCGGCACTTGAGTCGGAAGGCATCGACCGCAACCGAGTGGGCGTCATCGTGGCGTCGGGCATCGGCGGTCTCCACACGTTTGAGGAGGAGGCCGGCTACTATGCCGTCAACGGTGCGGAGCAGGGTCCCAAGTATAACCCGTTCTTCATCCCCAAGATGATTGCCGACATAGCGTCGGGCCACATCTCGATGCAGTATGGCTACCACGGGCCCAATTATGGGGTCGTGTCGGCGTGCGCCACCTCGACCAACGCCATCATCGACGCCTACAACCTGATACGCCTCGGCAAGGCTGACGCCATCGTCACCGGCGGTGCGGAAGCAGCCATCTATCCCGCAGGCGTGGGCGGCTTCAACTCCATGCACGCCCTGTCGACACGCAACGACAGCCCCGAGACGGCATCGCGCCCCTTCAGCGGCTCGCGTGACGGCTTTGTGATGGGTGAGGGCGCGGCCGTACTCGTGCTTGAGGAACTGGAACATGCCAAGGCTCGCGGCGCCAAGATTTACGCCGAGATAGTAGGCGGCGGCATGTCGGCCGACGCATACCATCTGACAGCAACCCACCCGGAGGGCCTCGGAGCAAAGCTCACGATGAAGAATGCCCTTGAGGATGCAGGCATGAAGCCCGAGGATATCGACTACATCAACGTGCACGGCACATCGACCCCCGTCGGCGACCTGTCGGAGGTGAAGGCTATCCAGGAAGTATTCGGCGACCATGCCTACAAGCTCAACATCAGCTCCACCAAGTCGATGACAGGTCACCTTCTCGGCGCGACAGGAGCGTTGGAGGCCATCTTCTGCATCAAGTCGGTTGAGAACGACATCGTCCCCCCCACCATCAACCATGACCCGGAGGACAAGGACGAGAATATCGACTACAACCTCAACTTCACCTTTGACAAGGCGCAGAAGCGCACGGTGAATGCCGCGCTATCCAACACATTCGGTTTTGGAGGCCACAACGCGACCATCATCGTCAAGAAATACAAAGACTGATTATCTCCCCCTTATCGGAATCTATAGAAGGGATGCCACCACGGCATCCCTTTCACTTTTTCAGACAACGGGCCGATAAGGGCGATAGTACCCTAAGCCTTAGAAGTCTCGCATGGTTAAAGTTTATTAATATCATACAAGAGGGTGAACAATTCGCGTGTATAGGCGGAGCGGATGTTTGCATTATGGGAAATAGTGACTATCTTTGCCAACGTCAAACTACACTCTCAACTGATTGTATTTTCACTTATTTATCTTTGCCATAGACATAACTCTATAATAATTATTTCTTAACCTGTTATTCATTCCAATATGGGAAAATTACGCAATTACTTATTGGGTGGAACGATGGCACTTGCAGCTCTCGGTTCTAACGCCGCCACGTTTGTTGGCGACCGTACCGATTTCCGCGACGAGACCATCTATTTCGCCATGACGACCCGTTTTTATGACGGAGACCCCAAGAACAATGTATGTACCTGGGACAAGCAGGAGAAGCAGATCGCTTCCAAGGACCCGGGATGGCGCGGCGACTTCGCCGGACTCATCGAGAAGCTCGACTACATCAAGGCTCTCGGTTTCACCGCCATCTGGATTACCCCTGTGGTACAGAACGGCTCGGGTATCGACTACCACGGCTATCACGCCATGGATTTCTCCAAGGTTGACCTCCGCTATGAGAGCCGCACCGAGTGGGGCTCGGAGAAGGATGTCAAGTTCCAGGACCTCATCGACGCCGCCCACGCCAAGGGCATGAAGATTGTGCTCGACGTTGTGCTCCAGCACACCGGCAACTTCGGCGAGACAAAGCTCAACCCGCTCTTTACCCGCAACCAGAACATCCGCAACCAGGCCAACATCGAGGCCTGCATGATACCTGACAACGACCGTCTCGGCGGAGCAAGCTACTGGAAGCTCCCCAATGACGGAGCCACCACTCAGTACAGCGTGCGCTGGAAATATTTCAAGAACCCCCAGTATGAGCCTAACAACTACTACCACCACTATGGCACAGGCTGGAACTGGGACCTTCCCAACCGCTGGTGGGGACAGATAGCCGGCGACTGCGTGGACCTCAACACCGAAAACAACGACGTGGCCGAGTATATCGTCGAGTGCTATGGCAAGTTTATCGAGATGGGCGTCGACGCGTTCCGCATCGACACATCGGGCCACATCTCCCCGCTTACGTTCAACAAGCAGTTCATCCCGCAGTTCCAGGCACTGGGCGAGAAGTACAAGGACAAGCGTCTCAACGGCGCGCCGTTCTACATGTTCGGTGAGGTATGCCAGCGTTTCCAGGGCAGCGTCGTTTACCGCGACCAGCCCAACCTCTCGAGCTACTTCTACACCTGGAAGTCGGACCAGTCGCTTCTCGACAAGTTTGACGGCGACCCCGCATGGTGGCGTCAGCAGAACCTTCCCGAGGGTCACGACACCCCTGTAGGGCCTATGGCTGTCTGCGAAAGCGACACCAAGGACAAGCCCCGCTCCAACAACGTGCTGATGCAGAACGGCCAATGGCACGAGCCAGACTACTCGCAGGCATCAGGCTTCAACGTAATCGACTTCCCCGTGCACTACAGCTTCTCAAACGTAGGGGCGATACAGGGAATTATCCAGCAGGACAACTACTACAACGACGCATCGTTCAACGTAGTGTATGTAGACTCCCACGACTACGGTCCCGGCCCCAACGACGGCATACGTTTCAACGGTGGGACAGCACAATGGGCCGAGAACCTCTCGTGGATGTTCACCTTCCGTGGCGTCCCCTGTCTCTACTATGGTTCCGAGGTCGAGTTCCAGAAGGGCAAGGTTATTGACGACGGCATGGGCACACAGCTCAGCGAGACGGGCCGCGCCTACTTCGGCCACTACCTCGAGGGCGACGTGAAAGCCACTGACTTCGCACAGTACACAGCAACCGGACAGGTGGCAGCGACCCTCAAAGGCGACCTCGCCCACCACATCCAGCAGCTCAACAAGATACGTGCCGCCGTGCCCGCACTCCGCAAGGGCCAGTACACATTTGACGGCTGCGAGGCCAACGGCGGCTGGGCATTCAAGCGCGCCTACAAGGACAGCTACGCACTCGTAGCCGTCAACGGCGGCGCGACATTCAGCAATGTACCCGCAGGCACCTACACCGACATCGTGACCGGCAAAACCTACAACGGCGGCGGCTCAATCACCGTTGACGCTCCCAGCACCCAGGGCCAGCTCCGCGTCCTTGTCAAAGGCTGGACCGGCGGCAAGGTAGCCGAGGAGGGCAAGTTCATCTACTCCTCCAGTCCTGTAGCACAGGGCGGCAGCCCCACGGCCACCGACCCGGGCGCATCGTTCTTCTACACCAAGGAGGATGCCGTCGACGAGAGCGTGGGCATGACATTCAGCCCCAACGGCGGCTCGTTCAAGACCGAGACCCTCACCGTGACAGCCACCTTGACCGCAGGGGCCACCTCGGGCACAATCAAGGTCGGCAACCAGGCACAGCAGACTATCACCGCCGGACAGGCCAAAACCTTCACTGTTGGCGAGGGCCTGGGCTATGGCGAGAGCGTGACCGTAAGCTGGACAGCTACCGGCAAGGAGGGTAATGCCAACGGCTCGGTGACCTACAAGAAAGTTGACCCCAACGCAGTCATCACCGTTTATGTAAAAGCCCCCTCCGCTCCCCACGTATACGCATGGAAGACCGGCACCACCACCGCACTCAACGGCGCATGGCCAGGCCAGGCACTCAGCCAGACCGCAACCGTCAACGGGCAGACATTCTACTATATCGACTTCCCCGGCGAGGAGAGCGTAAATGTCATCTTCAACAACAACGGGGCACAGACGGGAGACATCGAGGGCATCACCGAGACGACCTACTTTGAGTATGACGGCGGCACTACTGCCAACAAGCTCGACATGGATGACCCGACCCCCCACCCCACCAAGCCGGTTGTAAACGCCAATCCCGCATCGGGCACACGCTTCACCGACAACGTGAGCGTGACCCTCAGCAGCTCCAACGGCGCGACCATCTACTACACGCTTGACGGCACCGCCCCCTCGGCCAGCTCATACAAGTACGCCACCCCCATCAAACTTGAGGAGACCACCACTGTCAAGGCATTTGCCGTGGCAGCCGACGGCACCCAGGGAGACGTGAAGAGCTTCACCTACACCAAGAAGGGTACAGACCCCGACCCCGGTCCCGATCCTGTTCCCGGCAGCGGCTACACCATCTTCTTTGACAACTCGTCGAGCAACTGGAGCGCGGTATATGCCTACGCCTATGGCGGCACAGGCGGCAATGACTTCCTCGGCGCATGGCCCGGCAAGCAGATGACATTTGACTCAGAGCGCAACCTCTACAAGCTCGTCATCGACACCGACAAGGACCTCACCGACACCAACGTCATCTTCACCAACAACAGCGGCTCACAGACCGGCGACGGCGTGACAATCAAGGACAAGGCCATCTACGACGCAAAAGGCTTCACAGGCAACTATGTCACCATCACCGCCATTGACGACGTGAGCGCAAGCACCATCTCGATTACAGCCCGTGGCGGCGTGCTCTATGTCAACTCTCCCGCTGACGGACAGATCACCATCGTGCGTGCCGACGGCATGATGACCGTGCGCCCCGTATATGCAGGACTCAACATCATCGACGACCTGCAGCACGGATTCTACATCATCAACCGCACCAAAGTGATCCTCTAAGAGGAGATAACCGCAATCAGAAAGAAATCGGCGTGACCCATCGGAGGTCACGCCGATTTCTTTTGACGTTACCTGCAGAGGCGGCGGAGGGTTCTGTACCCACCCTACTTTCTGCTGCCCGAGCCAAGTGAGCCACAGCGCACATAACCGCATATTTTATCACATAATTTTTGTAAAACCTCTTTTTATCACTATCTTTGCCCGCGTAAATATACCATTGTATTCACAGAGGATATGTTTTCACTTATTTAATCATCATTATTTTTTAACCTTTTTACTGTATTCAAACAATGAGAAAATTATCTACGCTACTATTGGGCGCAGGAATGTCTCTCATGGCAATGAACTCGACGGCGGCAACATTTATCGGCGACCGCACCGATTTCCGCGACGAGACCATCTACTTTGCCATGACCACGCGTTTCTATGACGGAGACCCCGACAACAATGTCTACTGCTGGGACGGCGTGAAGAACATCAATGACCCCGAATGGCGAGGAGACTTCCGCGGCCTTATCAAGAAGCTCGACTACATCAAGGCGCTCGGATTCACCGCCGTATGGATCACCCCTATCGTCGAGAACGGCTCGGGCCTCGACTACCACGGCTACCATGCCATGGACTTCAGCAAAATCGACCACCGCTATGTAGCCAAGGACCTTGACGACAAGGGCGCCGACGTGGCGTTCCAGGAACTCATCGACGAGGTGCACAAGCGCGGCATGAAGCTGATACTCGACATCGTGCTCCAGCACACGGGCAACTTCGGCGAGGGCAAGCTCTGCAAGATGTTTGAGAAAGACTACACCAAGGATCTCGGGGACATCAACGCCTCGATGCTCGTAGTGCCCCAGGAGCGCGGAGGCCAGCTTCCCGACAACTATCCCGACATGCTCCCCGCCGAGCAGTACGGGACACGCCTGGCGATGATGAAGAACACCGACTTCACCAACCGCGACACACACAACCTGTGGCACCACAAGGCATGGTTTGACTGGGACGACCCCTCACGCTGGTGGGGCCAGATAGCCGGTGACTGCGTGGACCTAAACACCGAGCACCCGACCGTGACCAACTATCTCGTCGAGTGCTACTCGCGCTTTATCAAGATGGGTGTCGACGGCTTCCGCATCGACACGGCCGGGCATATTCCTCGTCTGTCGTTCAACAAGATGTTCCTACCGCAGCTCCTTGAGGCATCACAGTCGCCCGAGGCCATAGCCAAGCGCGGCAACACGCCGTTCTTCATGTACGGCGAGGTATGCGCCCGCTCGACGGAGGTAATCTACCGTGGCGCGAACTACAACTGCTCCCCCTGCTACTACACGTGGAAGGAGTCGAAGGACTACGCGTGGGACATGGATCCGGAATCCTGGGACAACGTAGTGGCCATCCCCACCAAGGATGAAGGCTCGAGTAACTACGAGACCGTGAGCGGCCACACCAACTGGGAGTCGGTACTGCAGTCGGGCCAGGATGACCTCGGACACGACGAGTCAATCCTGCGCAAGAGCAACAACGCATGGCTCGAGGGCAACGATTACCATACCCCCGACCACAAGGACTTCTCGGGGATGAGTGTCATCGACTTTGCGATGCACTGGAACTTCAACTCGGCACAGGGCGCGTTTGGCGTGCACGGGCAGGATGACCTGTACAACGATGCCACCTACAACGTCGTCTATGTCGATTCCCACGACTACGCCCCCGACAGCAACTACCGCTTCAGGGGCGACCAGGCCACATGGGCCGAGAACCTCTCGCTGATGTTCACGTTCCGCGGCATCCCCTGTATCTACTACGGCTCGGAGGTCGAGTTCCAGAAGGGCAAAGATATTGACAAGGGAGCCGTGATAGCCCTGAAAGAGAGCGGCCGCGCATACTTCGGCGGCTATATCGAGGGTGACGTCAAGGTGAATGACTTTGCCGACTACTCCGACGCCACAGGCAACCTGGCCTCCACCCTCTCCTACCCCCTCGCCCGCCACATACAGCGTCTCAACAAGATACGCGCCGCCGTGCCCGCCCTGCGCAAGGGCCAGTACAGCACGGAAGGATGCTCGGGCAAGATGTCGTTCAAACGCCGCTACAAGGACAGCAAGACCGACTCATACGTACTCGTCACCATCAGCGGCAGCTCGACATTCACGGACGTGCTCAACGGCCGATATGTCGATGCCGTGACAGGCGACGTGCAGAACGTGACCGACGGCAAGCTGACTGCCACCTGCGAGGGCAAGGGCAACATGCGCGTGTACGTGCTCAACGGCCCGGGCAAAATCGGCGAGGACGGCAAGTATCTCTATGACGGAGCGTCGGTCGACCAGCCGTGGAACGAGTGGCCCGACGAGACTATGCCCGACGAGACATGGACCGTGAAGCCCAATGCCGGCGGCGGTGGCGGCGGTGGTGAAATCGTCGAGCCGGAAGAGCCCATCGAGCCTTCCATGGCCGAGGGAGAGCAGGCAGCCTTCTTTGAGAATGACGCCAACTGGGGCGGCACCATCAAGGCGTGGGTGTGGAGCGACAGCAAGAACTACACCGGCGGCAAATGGCCGGGCCAGTCAGCAACATATCTCGGCAACAAGGTGTGGAAGTGGACATACACCGGAACCGACAAGATACCCGACGGGGCAAAAATCATATTCAGCAGCGGCAACAAGACCGACGACATGACATGGAAGAACGGCGGATACTACAAGAACGGCTCCACCACCCCGGTGAAGGTGATAGAGGGCGCGGGCGAGATACCCGATGACCCCAATCCCCCGACACCCCCGACACCTCCGACACCCGGCGACGGCTACACCATCTTCTTTGACAACTCGTCGAGCAACTGGGGCGCGGTATATGCCTACGCCTACGGCGGCACAGGCGGCAACGACTTCCTCGGCGCATGGCCCGGCAAGCAGATGACCCTTGATGCCGAGACTGGCTATTATAAACTCGTCATCGACACCGACAAGAACCTCACCGACACCAACGTCATATTCACCAACAACAGCGGCTCGCAGACAGGCGACGGCGTCACTATCAAGGACAAGGCCATCTATGACGCAAAGGGCTTCACAGGCAACTATGTCACCGTCACGGCCATCGACGATGTGAGCGCGAGCGCCATCTCGATCACAGCCCGCGGAGGCGTGCTCTATGTCAACTCGCCCGTCGACGGGCATATCACCATCGTGCGCGCCGACGGCATGACGACAGTGCGTCCCGTATATACAGGCGTCAACATCATCGACGACCTGCAGCGCGGATTCTACATCATCAACCGCACCAAGGTGATCCTCTAAGAGGAGACAACCGCAATCCTATAGGAAGCGGCGTGGCCCATCGACGGCCACGCCGCTTTTCTATGGCGTCAAATGTTGAGTCTGCGGAGGGTATTGCAGAACTCTCCGAATATGTGGAACGGTCAATTAATGTAGGAATCGGCAGTTTTGCAACACCCTCGGCGACTGACCGGCAGTAAGGACGCGGCGTGCAATATTCCGCCCTCCATTTTGCTTAATTTATATAACAGGGCTTTGCGGTTAGTGGAATAAAGGGTAATTTTGTATATTAAAACATGACATGCATGAATTGGTATAAATCAGGCATCATAGCCGTGTGTGTGCCGGCACTGTTCACCATGTGCCGTGGCGGCAACAGCGAGGAGACCCTCGCGGGTGGCGACACGCTGACCCATGAGGCCAGCCTGCTCACACTTGTGGACTTCAAGGAGTACGTCGTGGCCGATGTCGCCGACCCGTGGAACGACGGCAAGCGGCTTGCCCGCTACATACTCGTCGACCGTGACGCGCGTCCCGACAGCCTGCCCGAGGGGACGGTGGTGGAGGTGCCGTTAGAGTCGTCGCTCGTGTATTCATCGGTCCATGCGGGAGCCATCGACGAGCTGGGCGCGATAGGCCGCGTGACGGCAGTGTGCGACGCCCCCTACTTCAAGATACCCGCTATCGTCGAAGGACTGAAAGATGGCAGCGTGACCGACGCCGGGCAATCCGCCTCCCCGTCGATAGAGACTATCATCGGAGAGCATCCGGCAGCCATACTCGCCTCCCCCTACCAGAATGCGGGGTATGGCGCGATAGGTAAACTGGGGATACCCATCATCGAGTGTGCCGACTATATGGAGCAGACTCCGCTCGGACGTGCCGAGTGGATCAAGCTGCTCGGCGTGCTCTACGGCGACCGCGCCAAGGCCGACTCCATCTACAGCAAAGTGTCACGTGCCTATGCGTCGCTCTCCGACTCGGCGGCAAACGTGAGTGTTGTCATGCCCACCGTCGTGTCGGAGCGTGTCAGTGACGGAGTGTGGTTTGTCCCCGGAGGCCACAGCTATCAGGCACGGATGTTTGACGATGCCGGGGGGCGCTACCCATGGGCTGCCGACACGACCGCAGGGTCGCTGCAACTTGACTTTCCCTCGGTATTCGACAAGGCGCACGACGCCGACGTGTGGCTGATACGCAGCTACGGCCATGACCTCACCCTCGACGAGATCAGATCGGACTACGGGCCAAACTCGCGTATGGACGCATTTGCCAATGGCGGCATATACGGCTGCAACACGGCCGAGTCGATGATATTCGAGGAGACACCGTTCCACCCCGACCTGCTGCTGCGCGAGTATATCAATATCTTCTATCCCGGCTACCTGCACGACAGCAAGCTGAGATACTATAAGAAAGTGGAATGACGCCACGGCATAGACATATCACGGTCTTTGCCGTCCTGTCGGCAGTGTCGGCGCTGTTGTTTGCCATCTGCCTGCTGGTGGGCACGGTCGATATTCCTCCAAGGCAGGTGATAAACGCCCTCACGGGACAGCCGGTCGAGAAGATGGCATGGGAGGTGATTGTCGTCGACGCACGGTTGCCGATGTGCGTCACGGCAACTTTGGCCGGGGCGGCCCTTGCCGTGGCGGGACTGCTGCTGCAGACCACCTTTGACAATCCCCTCGCAGGGCCGTCGATACTCGGCATCTCCACCGGCGCGAGTCTCGGAGTGGCTGTGGTGATGCTCGCCTTTGGCGGCATAGTCGCCACGGGAGCGGGCGTTTATGCCGGCACTCTCGCGGGCGCGATTGCCGGGGCGGCGGTCATCATGGCCGTGCTGTTGCTGTTTTCCTCGGTGGTCAAGAGCGCGGTAATGCTGCTTATCGTCGGCATAATGGTGGGGTATCTCGCCTCGTCGGTCATCTCGCTGCTCAACTTCTTTGCCACGCAGGAGGGGGTGCACTCCTTTGTCATATGGGGGCTCGGCAACTTCTCCAGCGTCACCCTCGACCGCCTCGGAGTGTTCGCCCCCGTCATACTCGTGTGCCTCGGGCTGTCGATGCTCCTTGTCAAGCCACTTAACGCCCTGCTGCTCGGCACGCGCTATGCCGAGAGCCTCGGGCTGAACATACGCCGCACGCGCAACCGCCTGCTGCTCGTGTCGGGCATCCTCACCGCCGTGGTGACCGCCTTCTGCGGCCCCATAGGATTCATCGGCCTTGTCGTGCCCCACGTGGCGCGCCTCGCCCTGCGGTCGTCCAACCACCACATCCTCCTCCCCGCCACCATGCTCGCTGGCGCGGCTACGGGATTGCTCTGCACGCTGCTGAGCGTGCTTCCGTCCAAGGGGGTAATCCCCATCAACGCCATCACTCCCGTCATCGGCGTGCCTGTAATAATCTACATCATCGTCTGCCGCAAGCGCGTGCTATATTTCAACTGACAATGACTTTCCCCGACACATATACACTGCTCAAGGCCGACAATCTCACCGTCGGATACCGCAATGGCACCCACGAGAAGATGGTACTCTCAAGGCTGGAGCTGTCATTGGGGCGCGGCGAACTCGTGTCGCTGCTTGGAGCCAACGGCACGGGCAAATCGACATTGCTGCGCACTCTCGCGGGGCGACAGCGTCCGTTGGCGGGAAAAGTATCGATAGAGGGCCGTGATATCGAAAAATGCCCCTCCGACATGCTGTCACGTCTGGTGTCGATAGTGCACACCGACCGCACTATGGCAGGGGGGCTGACGGTGGAGGAACTCGTGTCGCTCGGACGCCATCCCCACACGGGATTTTTCGGACGGCTCTCGGCAAGCGACCGCGAGATTGTCGGCCATTCGCTCCGTGAGGTCGGCATCGGGGATATGGGCAATCGGTTTGTGGCGACACTCAGCGACGGCGAGCGGCAGAAAGCCATGATAGCCCGTGCCCTCGCCCAGGACACTCCCGTCATAATCCTCGACGAGCCGACAGCATTTCTCGATGTCGCATCGCGCATCGAGGCTATGCAGCTGCTCGCCCGGCTTGCTCACGACAACGGCAAGGGCATCCTGCTGTCGTCCCACGACGTCAGCCAGTCGTTGCTGCTCTCCGACCGCCTGTGGCTGCTGCGCTCAGACGGAACAATGACCCAGGGAGCGACCGACGAGCTTGTAACCGACGGCGCGCTCGACACGCTCTTTGCCGGACGCGATGTGCGCTTTGACCCGGTGATGCGTGATTTCCGTCCGCTGTAACTATAATATTTCATGGGACGACTAAACTTTTAGAGGTCTGTGGATGTCATATCACTGTAAACATATTAACAACACATTATGAAATCAACCAATCTTGTAGGCGCGCTGCTGCTCGCAGTCGGCCTCCTCGCCCTCGGTCTCTGCATACGCAGCGGCCTCAACTCATTCTCAACCCGCGACCGCGTGGTGGCCGTCAGGGGATTGTCGGAACGTGAAGTTAAAGCCAACAAGGTCACGTGGCCTGTCGTGTACAAGGAGGTCGGCAACCAGCTTCCCGCCATCTACGACCGCATCAACGCCACCAACGCCACCATCATCAACTTCCTGACTTCCAACGGCATCACCAAGGAGGAAATCTCAGTCAACGCTCCCGACATCGTCGACCTGCAGGCCGACCGCTACAACAACCAGCAGGCACTCTCCTACCGCTACAACGTCACCTCGGTAATCACCGTCACCTCGGCCAACGTCGACAAGGTGCGCGAGCTTATCAACCGTCAGGCCGAACTGCTCAAGGACGGCATCGCCATCACCGCCGGCGACTACAACTACCGCACCATCTACGAGTACACCGACCTCAACTCCATCAAGCCTGACATGATTGCCGACGCGACAAAGAACGCCCGCGAGGCCGCCAAGAAATTTGCCGACGACTCTGACAGCAAAATCGGCAAAATCAAGGACGCCCAGCAGGGCCAGTTCAGCATCGACGACCGCGACCCCTACACCCCCTACATCAAGAAAGTGCGCGTCGTCACCTACCTCAACTACTATCTCGAAGACTGATTTTGAAGATAAGGTAACGGATAATCAGCCATAAGTGGCTAAATGCTTATTCAAAATAAATCTCGCATACGGTATGAATTAATTTTGAATAGACACTTATTTTTCTTAATTTTATAGCCTCATTCCGTAACTTGCGGGAATGAGGCTATTTTATATTCCATCGATTCAGCATATGAAGTCAATACATCAAATAATCATGGCCGCATGTGTATCACTGATAACGGCCTGCTCCACCACCGTCAAGTCGCCGCTGCCTGACGAGGAGCTGCATATAAGCGAGCTGACGGTCGACTCGCTTGCTGTCGCCGTCGAGGCGGGTCAGCAGCGCGAATACTCGTTTACCGACAAGAAGTCGGCGTTCTGGTACGGGATGACCCATACGGACGACTGGGACAACTGGTATGCGGGATGGAATATCGCCAAACGCCGTCTGCTGAGCGACTACACGCTCTCGGTCGACGGCGACACTCTGAGCCGCCGCGACGCACAGGTGAGGGTGTTCCCCTATAAGATAGACCGCCGCTATGACAGCGCCCGCGAGCAATTTTATATGTTTGACTCGATAGAGCTGCTCTTCGTCGAGCTGTCGGACGTGAAGGGGGACTCTGTGTCAATCGAATTGTCACGACGGCTCGTGTCGCCGGGCAATCAGACCTCACGTGGCGTGGAGTTTGTACCCTCGGAATCGCCGGAGGGCATCATCAACCTGCTCCCTTACAATGACGTGCCCTACCGTTGGGACGGCCATAGAATGACAGCGGGAAAGAATGCGGGCGGATTTATCATCTCATACACTGAGGGCGCACCGAGCGACACGCTTGCCAGAACATTCAGGCGCAACCGCGAGAAACTGTTGCAGGAGCGTGTGACACGCCTCAACGACTTTGTCGAGCACTTCAACCCGCTGCAGTCGGACAATGATACACTCGACCGCGCGATGGCATGGATCGTGCTCACGACCGACAAGCTTGTGACCCGTCAGCAGGGCAACGGCATATACGCCGGCTTGCCGTGGTTTAACGAGTACTGGGGACGCGACATGTTTATCTCGATGCCCGGGGCCGTATTCTGCACCGGGCAATGGCAGACCGCGCGGAGCATACTCAAGGATTTCGCAAAATTTCAGGATACCGACCCCTCGTCCCCTACCCTGGGACGCATCCCCAACCGTGCCAATCCCGACGGGATAATCTATAACACAGCCGACGGGACCCCACGATTTGTCATCGACATATACGGCTATCTGCAATACACCGGCGACACGGAATTTCTCGCCGCCATATTCCCGTCGGTCGAGCTCAGCATCAACAGCGCCATCGACCACAGCACCGACAGCAACGGATTTCTGCTCCATGCCGATGCCGACACATGGATGGACGCCAAGCGACAGGGCAAATATCCCTGCTCGCCTCGCGGCAACCGTGCCAACGACATTCAGGCACTGTGGTATGAGCAACTACGATGTGGCGCGGATATGGCACGCATAATGAATCTCGATGACGAGGCACGCCGATGGGACGCCATGGCCGAAAAAGTCAAGGCATCGTTCAGCCGCATGTTTGTCGACAAGGCCGAGATGAGGATATATGACCATCTCAACGCCGACGGGACTCCGGACCGGCAATATCGTCCAAACATGCTCTATACCCTCGACATGACGGGGGACAGCTCGCTGGTGGTGAAGGAGACCCGCGACGCATGGCAGCGTCTGGTCTATCCGTGGGGTGTCGCTTCGCTCGCACAGGATGACCCGCAGTTTCATCCCTATCATGAGAACTGGCACCACTACCACAAGGATGACGCCTACCACAACGGGACAGTGTGGCTATGGAACAACGGCATCGCCATGCAGCGCATGATAGAGGCGGGACAGCAGGACATAGCATGGCGGCTCTTTGACAACATGAACAAGCAGGCGCTTTTCTACGGGGCGGTAGGCAGCCTGTCGGAAAATGCCGACGCGTGGCCTATGCCCGGCATGACGACAGCACGCCGCTCGGGCACTTTCCTCCAGGCGTGGAGCAATGCCGAGCAGATACGCGTGTGGTACCAGTGCTTCCTCGGCATACGCCCCATGATGCTCCGCGAGCAGGTGGCGATAACCCCACGCATCCCATCGTCACTCGACCGACTGCTGTACAGCGAGCTGATAGGCAAGGGGCATTTGGAGGGGGCGTTTGAGCGCGGCAAGGACTACCGCACGTATGCCTACCGCATCGTCAACTTCTCGGCCGAGATGGTGTTCAACATCGAGGAGTTTGCCGAGGTGCGCCTCAACGTCTCCCCGGGTACGGTGGTCGAACTGACCGCCCGCGGCAGCCAGCTGCATGTCACCGCCACCAACGACAATGGCGAGCGGCTGTATGACGCGACATTTGACGTAGCTCCGGCAAAGGCAGCGCGCCAAAAGGCGATGGACGACCTGTTCCGCGACACCCGCTTTGCCGTGCCGACAATGCGCACCGACCTGCCGTCGCTTTCGCGCTACTTTGACCCGCCACTCGACTATTCAAGCGTCGAATAGCGTGCTGTCGGGATGTCGCTCGTACACCTGTTCAACCCCGAGAATGATCTTGCCCTCGCGTTTGGGGGCGAGCGTTACACGCCCCCGCCCTATGCCGTCGCCCTCCACCACGACGGGGCGGCTCTGCCCGTGTGGTATGCCGACGACGGGGAGAGCGTGCTGTGGCCCGATGCCGACAATGAATGGCTCTCGCGGATATGCCGGGCGTACGGCATGAATGTCGCCACAGCCATCAGCGCGGACGCGACACCGCGCCCCTGGGGATGGAGTCGCGATGCTCGAAGCCAGTTTGCCTCCGCAGGTGTTGCCCCCATGCAGCTCCCCGATGACGCGACACTCGACAACCTGCGGCGGTTGAGCGGACGCCAGATGACCGTCCACGTGATGGAGCGTCTGCATGAAATGCTCGACATCCCGTTGCCCCCCGTCCCTGTCTTAGCCACAACCGCCGATGAGCTTGTCGGCCACGTGGCCTCACGTCCCATGGGTTGCTTTGTCAAGGCGCCATGGTCGAGCAGCGGGCGCGGCGTCATAGACACGACCCTGCTGTCGCCACAGGAATTGCGGCGTCGTGTCGAGGGCACGATACGGCGGCAGGGGTGTATGACGTGTGAAGATCGCCTTGACAAGGCGCAGGATTTCGCAATGCTGTTCTACAGCGACGGCAAGCGGGTCGCCTACCGCGGACTGTCATATTTTTTCACTGAACGAGCCACCGCCTATGCCGGCAACCTGATGCTGCCCGACGCGGAAATAATGCAACGGCTCAATGTAACGGAGCGCGAACTGTCGGCCATTTCCGACGCTCTCACGGTGATATTGTCCGACATGCTCCACGATGCCTACACGGGCTATCTCGGGGTCGACATGCTCACCTACCGCGATGACAACGGCAGCCAACGGATAGCCCCCTGCATCGAGATAAACCTGCGCATGACCATGGGCGTCGTGGCCATGCTGTGGCGCGACCGCCACCTCTCACCCAATGCCCGCGCCATCCTGCGCGTCAGCCGACAGTCCACGCCCCCACTCCCCTCCACTCCCCCCATCATCAAATGCCACCGTCTCCTCGACGGCCTCCAACCCCTCACCCCGCCAGGCGCCACCTTCTCCCTCACTGTCGAGACCATCCCGCAGTGAGCATCACCTCCCATATAATACACATTTACATCATAATACACATTTACATCGAGGTTTTCCGTATGTGGGATAAAGGCGTGGTTGCTTTCGGCCGTATACACATCATGGAAAAGGCAGCACGGATTCCCGCAGTCCATATGCAAGGGCTTCGGCCATCTCCTTCGCTTAACTTTAGACCGTGTGTGGCCGGTACGCGGGTGGACCTTAGAATGTTTTGAGTATGTGGTAGAGGCGGTTGACGGGGAGACCCATGACGTTGTAGAAGCTGCCGTCGATGGAGGCTACGGCCACTGCGCCAAACCAGTCCTGAATGCCGTAGGCCCCGGCCTTGTCGAGGGGCGGGTAATTGTTGACATAGTCCTCGATGACGTCATCACCGACGGGGCTGAAGGTGACGCGCGTCAGGGCATCGAATGTCTCCGAGCGCGACACGGTGGTGACCGTCACGCCTGTGATGACGCTATGGGTGCGTCCCGCCAAGGAGCGCAGCATGGCGACTGCGGCAGCAGTGTCGGCAGGCTTGCCGAGCACCTTGCCGTCATTGACCACCACCGTATCGGCGGTGATGAGCAGCTGGCCGTCAGAAAGATACTCCTTATAGGCGTCAGCCTTCTTGCGCGATATGTAGGAGGCCACCCCGGCGGCCGGAAGTGACCCGGGATAGGACTCGTCGATATTGCCGGTCTGGATAACATCAAAGTCAATGCCGAGCATCTTCAGCAACTCGTGACGGCGTGGCGACGCGCTCGCAAGCAGCACGCGGTAACGCTCCAGATTCTTCAGTATGTGCATAAGTGCCTAAGTGTCTATCCTGTTACCATCCGAAAGCCTTGTCATCGCCGAGCCAACGCCCCTGGGTGCGTAGCACCTGCTCGATGACGTCGCGGGCCACTCCATATCCCCCCTTATACTTCGAGATGGTGTTGGCAATCTCCTTTATGTCGTCGGCGGCATCGGCCGGAGCGATGGGGAGTCCCACATACTTCATAGCCTGATAGTCGGGAATGTCATCCCCCACATACATCACCTCCGACGGGTCGAGGCCGTTGCGCTCCATCCAGTGCTTTAGGACGGGCAGCTTGACCGACACTTTCATAAACAGGTCCTTGACCCCGAGGCTCGCATAACGTCCCTGCATGGCGGGGGTGTCGGCACCGGTGATGACCGCCATGTGGTAGCCCTGCCTGACGGCCAGCTGCATGGCATATCCGTCCTTTATGTTGGCCATGCGCACAGGCGCGCCAGTCACCGCGTCAAGGGGTATGGTCGAGGGTGAGAGCACGCCATCGACATCAAACACAAAAGCGCGTATCTTCTCAAGATTGTAATTAATGCTGCTCATAAGTGTCTATTCAATATTAAACGATATATTAACCCAAATGGCCTTTGGCAAAATCTTCCGTACAGGTTAAAAAACAACCATCCGACATCGCGGAAAGTTCACATCTACAGCTCATCGCCTCGGTGGTATCGGTCGATTATACGCCCGGAGATGCAACGGTATATCTCGCGTTGCGGGAGCGGCAGCATCTCCATATGGGCGGCAATGACGTTGCGGTCGCCACGCCGTGCGGGTCCGGTCAGGGCATCGGCAGGACGCACGCGCCTGACCTTATCAAATGTCGCCTCAATCAGCGGCAACAGCGTGGAGAAAGGCAATTCGGCCCTCTGAAGTATCTCGTCGGCCTCGGCCCACATCTGGCAAGTGAAGTTGCAGGCAAATACCGCCGCCACATGGAGCTGACGCCGCACGAGGCTGTCGGCATAGTGCACCGACGAGGAGATGCGTGCGGCAATGTCATGTATCGCCAAGGCTTCCACATCATCCGAGCCCTCGACAAAAAAGGGTACCCGACGCATATCCACCGCGACATCCCGCGAGAATGTCTGCAACGGATAGAGGACGCCATATCTCAACGCACGTCCTTGAAACACCGTCATCGGCACGCTGCCCGAGGTATGCATCCAAAGCCCTTGCCGACAGTCGAGACGGTCAAGGAGCGGGATAATACTGTCGTCACTCACCGACACGACATAAAGGTCGGCGTCGGCCACGACATCCTCCGGGCAGTCAACGGCCGTCGCGCCACGCAACGTCCCGGCAAGTGCCCGGGCATGCGAGAGGTCCCGGCTCATCACCTGCACCACGTCGCCGACATGCCTGTCGAGCGCGGGGGCAAGATGGGAGGCTACATTTCCCGACCCGATGACGACTATACGCGGTCTCACACCTGCTTCCATGAGCCTATGTGGACTTTCTCCCACAGGAGCTTGGAGGTGTCCACCGCCTTACGCTCCTCGTCCTTGTGCCCGAATGTGACGATGCATACCACCGACAGTGTCTCGGGAATGCCAAGAAGCTCCTGCACATACTCGTTGGCCGACACGCCGTCGGCACGGTAGCGGTCGCGCACCTGTATCCAGCACGAGCCAAGCCCGAGGTCAGCCGCCTGTAGCTGCATCAGCGTCGCCGCGATGGAGGCATCCTCAATCCACGGGTCGGTCAGCGATGGGTCAACGGCAACCACCACGGCAAGCGGGGCACGTGCGATAGGTCCTGCGCCATGCTCCTTGCACTCGGAGAGACGCTGCAGCATCTCGCGGTCCTCGACCACGACAAACTGCCACGGGCGGCTGCTCTTGGAAGTCGGGGCAAGCAACGCTGCCTCAAGGATGAGTTTCACATCCTCGGGGGCAATCGGCTGGGATGTATATCGGCGAATGCTGCGGCGATTGACGAGCAGCTCGTGTAAATCGGTCATAATCAAATATATACTACAGTATCGGTTATTAATCGGTTAAACTTATCGACGGCACACCCACGCGCCGGGATAGCGGGCAGCAAACGCGGGGTCGCTCATCGGCGACTTGGCCTGCGCGGTAGTGCGGCCTGTGGCAACATATACGCGATAGCGGCCACCCGATTCCAATATATGCAAGTCGGAACGACCGCCTATCTGCTTGCGTGCCTGCTCCATGGTGGCGTGCGATGCGACCACGAGGCAATACGGGTCACTGTCGTCGAGATGGATTGCCACCGCCTTTGGTTCTTTTGCCGTCACAGACACGGCTTCCTGACGAGGCTTGGCTACACTTGACTTGGCAATATCGGGCGTAGACTGCGCTACAGGAGCTACCGATGCCACGTGGGCGTCATCCCCCGGGATGGAGATGAACAACTCTGCATCGGCACGATGCCTGACCTCGATTGCCGGTGTCACGGTGGGGACGGAGGCGATAGAAGCATAGTTGTCGGCCTCGCGATTGACAATTACGGGGGTAGACAGGGCGAATCCAAGACCGAGTATCAAGGCTATGGAAGCGGCTATCTTGAAGATATTGCGACTTATGGGCAGGTAGATGACATCGCCGCCCTTTTCGGCGACATCGACAGCGGCTTCCTCGCGGGCTGCCTGCAACAGAGGCACGGCCTTTACCGGCACGAGACCGAAAAACCGCCCCGACACCGCATCGGTGTCGGCAGGTAGAAATGTCGGGGTGCCGTCGCCATTGCGGCGCAAAAGCCCGAGCCGCCCTACGGCAACCTCGCCGTCGGCATCAAGCTGACAGCGCATTGCCCGCACCTCCTCGTCAATCTGCCTCAGGGCGTTGTCATAGGTCGCCCCCTCGCGGCGCATCACCGACGTGACAAGCAGCCCGTCGTTATGGCTGATGGCGGGATTAAACCCTACGACGCGCTTGGGAGGATAGACAGTCGCCGACCCTGCATCGATATGCGCGGGCTGACATTGGGCGACAAATGCCCCCCACCCCGGCACTACGACACAATCATGCCGGCCAATAAGATACTCTATGTGATCACAAAAAGAAACCATGTCACAAAAATAGCATTATTCCACGACATTATCAAATCTTTCCACGCAAAATCGGCATAATCGGCGCGACATGTCAATTCCGTAAATTTAAGGGAAACTACACGAGCCGCGACAAACCACGTTTTTCACCATCGGCAGGAAATTAGCCGCAATCGCTCTTTTTTTCAACACATCTGCGAATATTTACTAATAAAATCTTGCAAATACCAGCAAAATATCCGTTATTTGCACTCGTTAATAATTCATTCACAAAAAAGCGTTTTATGAAAGCACAGATTGCAGCGATACTATTCCTGCTGTCGGGGATAGGGGCAAGCGGACAGCAGCCCGCCTTAACGACCGACCGCGACAACACCACTTATTCCGACCTCACGGACATGGAATTAAAGCCCCGCATAAAGGCGGTAAACATATTGGGCAAGGAGTGCAACACCCCATATGCCTCATACGACCTGCATTATACTGTGGAATATACCGGCTGCGACCAATTGGAGATACAATTGGATGAGGAATACGGCTCCTCGCTGCAGACCACATACGTCAAAGAAGCCCCGTTGGCCGATATCGTCACCCGCAACATAGCAGCTCCCGGCCATGCATACATTGACATCATCGCCGAAAACCAATATGGAAAGGACGTGTACACCATCGAGCTATCCCCGTGCGAAGAATGCTACAAGACCCCGTCCGAGTTGGAGCCTAAAATAACGAAAGTCACCATCGTATCAAAGACAAGCCACCTTCCGCCCTACGAGTCTTCATACGACCTGGACTGCATCGTCGAATACACCGGCTGCGACCGATTGAAAATACAATTGGAAGAGGAATACGGCTCTATCTTGGAAAGCCAAATAGTCAATGAACCCTCGCCAGCCCATGTCAGGATAGAATCCATCAATGGTTCCTACAATGCATGGGTCGACATAACAGCGCAAAACAAATACGGTAAAGACACATATACGCTTGAACTGCCACCCTTTCCCGAAAATAGCGATAATCCTACCGGTATCGGCAATCCCCTCAGCGATACGCCGCCGGCAGCGGCTATTGACCGCATGGAAGTATACGACATCACAGGAGCCAAAGTCGCGACTATGCGCGACTCCGCAGACTTAAACTCACTCTGCAACGGCATATACATCATCCGCGAATATGACATAAATGGCAATGTAATGCAGCACAAACTCCTGAAACGCTGACCGCGTGGTGTCTCTACAGGATGTCGCATGTACTACATCTCATCCGTGAAAAAAAAGCGAGGCAATCTGACGATTTGCCTCGCTTTTCGCGTTATGTGGGGTTAGATTAAGAGGGTGTCGCAGAATCATTAAAACGCGCCGAAAATTGTAGGGATGCATCAAGATGCATCCGCCAATAGGCTGCTAATCAGCACTCGTATTTCGGCTGCACCATGGTGCAGCCCTACAATTCGGAAGTCCTGCTCCCCTACATCTTGACAGTTTTGCTTGGCGGTGAGGGTTACTGCTTGCCGGAAGTGGCGACAGCGCGGTCAATCTTGGCGACGAGGCCCTGAAGCACCTTGCCCGGGCCGAGTTCGATGAACTCGGTGGCGCCGTCGGCAATCATGTTCTGCACGGTCTGGGTCCAACGCACGGGAGCGGTGAGCTGCGCCACGAGGTTGGCCTTGATTTCGGCGGGGTCGGTGTGGGGACGCGCGTCAACGTTCTGATATACGGGGCATATGGGAGCATGCACCTCGGTGTTCTCGATAGCCTTTGCAAGCTCGGCGCGGGCAGGCTCCATGCAGGGTGAATGGAATGCGCCGCCGACCTTGAGCTTGAGGGCTCGCTTTGCTCCGGCAGCGAGCAACTTCTCGCAAGCGGCGTCGATGGCCTCGACCTCGCCGGAGATGACAATCTGACCAGGGCAGTTGTAGTTGGCGCAGACAACCACGCCGTCAACGCCGGCGCATATCTCCTCGACGGTGGCATCGGGAAGGGCGAGTACGGCAGCCATAGTGGATGGTTTCAGCTCGCATGCCTTCTGCATAGCCTGTGCACGTGCCGACACGAGACGCAGGCCGTCCTCAAACGACAGCGCGCCGGCAGCTGTCAATGCCGAGAACTCGCCGAGGGAGTGGCCGGCGACCATGTCGGGGTCGAAGTCGTCGCCGAGGGTCTTGGCGAGAATCACCGAGTGAAGGAATATCGCAGGCTGGGTGACCTTGGTCTGCTTCAGGTCCTCGTCGGTGCCCTCAAACATGAGGTCGGTAATGCGGAACCCAAGGATTTCGTTGGCCTTTTCAAACATTTCACGAGCCACGGGATTGTTGTCGTAGAGGTCTTTGCCCATGCCGACAAACTGTGCCCCCTGACCGGGGAAAACAAATGCTTTCATATCTATAATGTTAAGTATGAGTTACAAAAGGCTGCAAAGTTAAGCAATTTTTTGATGATAATGCCGTTTTTATAGTGGAATTTAGCTAACTTTACCCCACCAAAGACCAATCATTATGAGCACAATCGACATGATACCACTGTTATTCGGCAATCTCGGCACGGGCGAGATAATCGTCATCGCGCTTGTGATACTGCTGTTGTTCGGCGGCCGCAAGATACCCGAGCTGATGAAGGGCCTCGGCAAGGGCGTGCGCAGCTTCAAGCAGGGGATGAGCGAGATACAGGACGAGATAGCAAAAGACCCCGCCCACGACACCAATAAGCAGGAGGAGGAGAAGTGAGCGACGCCGCCGGAACCTCGGCCGGGGGCGAGATGACATTCTGGGACCATGCGGAGGTGCTGCGCGGGACAGTACTGCGTGCCGCCGCCATCGTGGGCGCGATGACCGTCGTGCTGTTTCTCGCCATGCCGAGGCTGTTTGACAGCGTGATACTCGCGCCATGCCGCCCGGGGTTTGCGCTCTACCGGCTTTATGACGCCATCACCTCACTCACCGGCAGCACGGGCGACGACGCATGGCAGGGGGTGGAACTTGTCAACATACAGCTCGCCTCGCAATTTTTCATCCATATCAACATATCCTTCTGGCTCGGGCTGGCACTGTCATTCCCGGCGGTCATCTACCTGCTGTGGCGATTTGTCGCGCAGGGGTTGTACCCGAGCGAGCGGCAGGGGGCGAGGACGGCGTTTCTACTCGGCAATGTAATGTTTTTTCTCGGCGTCGCCGTGGGCTATTATATCGTGTTCCCGCTGACGCTGCGGTTTCTCGCCGACTATCGTGTGAGTGACGCCGTGCCCAACTACATCTCGCTCGACTCCTACATGGACAACTTCGTGACCATCATCCTCATCATGGGCGTCATCTTCGAGATGCCGCTGCTTGCATGGATGCTCGGCAAGGCGGGGGTAGTGACACGCGAGTTTTTCAGACGCTACACGCGCCATGCCATCGTGGGGCTGCTCATCCTCGCGGCGGTCGTCACCCCAACGGGCGACCCGTTCACGCTGATGGTGGTTTTCCTCCCCCTCATGGGGCTGTGGCAACTAAGCGCGACGCTCGTCAAGCCCGCGCGGAGACAGCGGCAGATTCCGGAGTAGGGAGAATGGAATATTGACCTCCGGCCTACATTTTCATGCATAAAGATTCATTTTTATGTCAAAAAGTAGGCAGATGTTATTTTTTGTTAGTAAATTTGCAATCTCAAAACGAGGTTTTAGGGAATGAAGAAGAGAAAATCCCGTCTTCCGGTGATAGTCGAGATACTGACCGAGCATAGCATCGGCAGTCAGGAGGAGCTGTCGAGGCAGCTCGCCGCCCGTGGCTACATAGTCACGCAGGCCACCCTGTCGCGTGACCTGAAGATGTTGCGCACCACCAAGGTGCCGACCGACCTCGGCGGCTACCGCTACATCGTGGCCGATGACAGCCGCCCCTCAGAGAGCCGCCCCGGGGGACACATCACCAACACGATACAGTCGGAGATGCACCCGGCGGCCCAATCGCTCTCCATATCGGGCAACATCGTGGTCATCAAGACCCGCAACGGCTATGCCAGCGGCCTGGCCTATGACATCGACATGCTCCACTCCCGCCATATCCTCGGCACCATCCCCGGAGCCGACACAGTGTTTGCCGTAGTCAACGAGAAGTCGACACGACGACAATTGCTCGAGCTTTTTGCATCGTTTCTTCCCCGCGAAGTCATCGATGAGGCTCGGGCCCAATTTGAAGACTGAGACCGATGCGGACAACAGTTTTTCCCGCATACGCGTCCATTATATTAATCTACATCAAAAAACATCCATATCATATCTATCCTTTCTATAATCGAAAATGGAAAATCAACCGGAGATTGAAGTTTTAGTAGCATCGGAAGAACATGTAAAATATGTCGACGAGATACTCGACACCATAAACCGCGCCGCCAAGGTGCGCGGCACCGGCATCGCCAAACGCTCGCCGGAATACGTGAAGCAGAAAATGCTCGAGCGCAAGGCCGTCATAGCCCTGTGCGAGGGCGAGTTTGCCGGGTTCAGCTACATCGAGTGCTGGAGCAACAAGGAGTTTGTGGCAAACTCAGGTCTCATCGTCGCCGACAAGTTCCGTGGACTCGGGCTGGCGACCCGCATCAAACGGCGCATCTTCGCCCTCTCGCGCGAGATGTTCCCCCAGGCCAAGATATTTTCCCTCACCACCGGAGCGGCCGTGATGAAGATGAACTTCGAGCTGGGCTACCGCCCTGTCACATTTGACCAGCTGACGACCGACGCCGCCTTCTGGCGCGGATGCGAGAGCTGCGTCAACTTTGACATCCTGCAGCGCAACGGAGGCCACAAGTGCCTGTGCACCGGGCTACTATATGACCCCGCCGAGACAAAATACCATCCCGTGGAGGGTCGCCACGCCATAGTGGAACCAACAAAAGAAAACAACGACTAAAAAATATCACCGACATGGAAAAGAAAAAAGTAGTGTTAGCATTCAGCGGCGGACTCGACACATCGTTTGCCGTGAAGTATCTCTCGGAAGACTGCGGCTATGAGGTGTACACCGCCATAGCCAACACTGGCGGATTCTCCCCCGAGGAGCTGAAGTCCATCGAGGAGCGCGCTCTCGCCCTCGGCGCCCGCGAACATGCGACACTCGACATCACCCACGAATATTATGAGAAGAGCATCAAGTACATGATATTCGGCAACATCCTGCGCAACGGCACATATCCCATCTCGGTCAGCTCCGAGCGCATATTCCAGGCCATCGCCATCATCGAATACGCCAAGAAGGTCGGAGCCAAGTATGTGGCCCACGGCAGCACCTCGGCGGGCAACGACCAAGTGAGATTTGACCTCACGTTCCAGATTCTCGCCCCCGAAATCGAGATAATCACCCCCACCCGCGACATGAACCTTACTCGCGAATATGAAATCGAGTATCTCAAGAAGCATGGCTACGTGGCAGACTTCAAGAAGCTCGAATACTCCATCAACAAGGGCCTCTGGGGCACCTCTATCGGCGGCAAGGAGACGCTCCACAGCAACGAGACGCTCCCCGAGGAGGCCTATCCCACCCAGATGACAGCCAAAGAGGACGGACGCATCACCATCGACTTCGAGAAAGGGGAGATTGTCGCCGTCAACGGCGAGCGGCAGGACGACAAGGTGGCCGCCATACAGCTCATCGAGAAGCTCGTGGCCCCCTATGCCCTCGGCCGGGACATGCACATCGGAGACACCATCATCGGCATCAAGGGCCGCGTGGGCTTCGAGGCCGGCGCGCCGATGCTCATCATCGCCGCCCACAAGATGCTCGAGAAGCACACGCTCACCAAGTGGCAGCAGTATTGGAAGGACCAGCTCGGCACGTGGTACGGCATGTTCCTCCACGAGGCGCAGTACCTTGAGCCTGTGATGCGTGACATAGAGGCATACCTGCAGGAATCGCAGCGCAACGTGACAGGCCGCGTCATCGTCGACCTCAAGCCCTACCACTTTGTGCTCGTGGGCGTGGAGAGCGACTACGACCTGATGAAGACATCGTTTGGCGAGTATGGCGAGGTGTCAAAGGCATGGACTGCCGACGACGTGAAGGGCTTCACCAAGATACTCGGCAACCAGATGAAGATATACCACAACATCCAGGAACGCAACAAAAACAAGTAAACGACGACAATGATAAAAGCCGGAATAATCGGAGGCGCGGGCTATACCGCCGGAGAGCTGATACGCCTGCTCCTCAACCATCCCGACGTAGAGATACAGTGGATCAACAGCAGCAGCAACGCGGGCAACCTCGTGGCCGATGTCCATCAGGGACTTATAGGCGAGACCGACCTGCGCTTCACCGACAAGACACCATGGGAGGAGATTGATGTGCTGTTCTGCTGCACCCCCCACGGGGAGACGCGCAAGTTTATGGAGAGCCACGATGTCCCCGAGAGCCTGCGCATAGTCGACCTGTCGACCGACTACCGCATCGAGGACGGCACGCATGAATTTGTCTACGGACTCCCCGAGCTTAACCGCAAGCGCATCGTGCGCGGGGCGACCCGCGTGGCCAACCCCGGATGCTTTGCCACGGCGATACAGCTCGCCCTGCTCCCCCTGGCCAAGAACCTGCTGCTCAACAATGATATCCACGTGACCGCCATCACCGGCTCGACCGGCGCGGGAGTGAAGCCCTCGGCCACCTCCCACTTCTCGTGGCGCAACGACAACGTGTCGATATACAAGCCGTTCCGCCACCAGCATCTCGCCGAGATAAAGCAGTCATTGCGGCAGTTGCAGACGAGCTTCAAGGCCGATATCGACTTCATCCCCGTGCGCGGATGCTTCTCGCGCGGCATCATGGCGATAGTCTATACCGACTGTCCGCTGGAGCTTGACGAGGCACGCCGTCTCTACGAGGATTACTATTCCGACCACAATTTCACATTTATCACCGACAAGGCCCCCGACCTGAAGGACGTGGTGAACACCAACAAGTGCATCATCCATCTCGACAAAGTGGACGACAAGCTGCTTATCACGTCCGTGATTGACAACCTCGTCAAGGGAGCATCGGGACAGGCCGTGCACAACATGAACCTACTTTTCGGGCTTCACGAGCGTGCCGGTCTCGCCCTAAAACCGTCGGCATTCTAACTGACTGACAATGAAACTATTTGACGTATATCCGCTATTTGATATAGAGATAGAGCGCGGCAAGGGCTGCAACGTGTGGGACACCAAGGGGACTGAATACCTCGACCTCTACGGCGGCCATGCGGTGATATCCGTGGGACATTCCCATCCGCGCTACCTCGCCGCCCTGCAGGAGCAGGCATCCAAGCTCTGTTTCTACTCCAACTCGGTCATCAATTCGCTCCAGCAGCAGCTTGCCGACCGTCTCGGCAAGGCTTCGGGCTATGACGACTACCAGCTTTTCCTCATCAACTCGGGAGCAGAGGCCAACGAGAACGCACTCAAGCTCGCGTCGTTCCACACCGGGCGCAAGCGCGTCATATCCTTCGGCAAGGCATTCCACGGACGCACGTCGCTCGCTGTCGAGGCCACGGACAATCCCAAAATCGTTTCGCCCGTCAACGCGGGCGGGCACGTGACCTTTGTGGAGCTTGGCGATATCGAGGGCGTGCGGCGCGAGCTTGCCAAGGATGATGTCGCGGCCGTCATCATCGAGGGCATCCAGGGCGTCGGAGGCATACGCATCCCGTCAGCCGATTTCCTGCGGCAGCTCCGCGAGGAGTGCGACAAGACCGGCACGGTGCTCATCCTCGACGAGATACAGAGCGGCTATGGCCGCTCGGGCAGATTCTTTGCCCACCAGCACGCCGATATACGCCCCGACATCATCACCATGGCAAAGGGCATCGCCAACGGATTTCCTATGGGCGCGGTGCTCATCTCTCCCAAGTTCAAGCCCGTCTACGGGATGCTTGGCACGACATTCGGCGGTAATCACCTCGGTTGTGCCGCCGCAATAGCGGTACTCGACATTTTTGAGGAGGAAAATCTTGTCGACAACGCCCGTGAGGTCGGCCGCCATCTTATCGACGAACTGCGCAAAATCGACGGCATAAAGGAGATACGCGGCGAGGGACTGATGATAGGTATCGAGATGGAGTATCCCGTAAAGGAGCTGCGCTCACGCCTTATCCATGACGAGAAAGTATTTACTGGCGCGTCGGGGACAAACGTTATCCGTCTTCTCCCACCGCTCTGCCTCACACGCGAGCAGGCCGACGACTTCCTGACACGTTTCCGCAGGGCCTTGGCTAATTCATAATTCAAAATGCATAATGCATAATATCAATCCATTATGAAAATAGGTATCATAGGAGGCGGCAACATGGGCGGCGCAATAGCCATCGGCCTCGCCAAAAGCGGAAAATTTGCCGCCGAAAATATAATTGTCACTGATCCGTCGGCCACAAAACTCGGGGAACTGGCTTCACAGGCCCCGGGGATAACAGTGTCGACCGACAACGTGGACGCCACACGAGGCACCGACATAGTGCTGCTCGCAGTGAAGCCGTGGCTTCTGGAACAGGTGCTCACCTCCATAGCCCCGCGCATCGACTTCCGCTCACAGATTATCATATCCATCGCAGCAGGGGTCACGCTCGACACCATCAACTCATGGCTTTCGGCCTATTCGAGCGAGCGCACAATATTCCGCGCGATGCCCAACACGGCGATAGCCATCCGCCAGAGCATGTCTTTCCTATGCCATAGCAATGCCTCTGACGCTCAGATAGCGTCGGTCACGGAGATATTCTCGGCTCTCGGCAAGGCCGCCGTCATCGAGGAGCGGCTTATGGGCGCTGCGACGGCCCTATGCTCGTGCGGCATCGCCTATGCGATGCGCTATGTACGCGCCGCCACCGAGGGGGGCGTGCAGCTCGGCTTTTACGCCTCGTCGGGCAAGGAATACGTCCTGCAGACCCTGCGCGGTGCCATCGAGCTGCTTGAAGCTACCGGCAACAATCCCGAGGTAGAGATAGACAAGGTAACCACCCCCGGCGGTGTCACCATCCGTGGACTAAATGCTATGGAGGCCAACGGATTCACCAACGCTGTCATCCAAGGGCTGCTCCAGTCTGTCTGAACTAAAGCTATGAACTTTGAACTAAACAAATGCCGTCGGTAAACAAGGTGATTCTAATAGGCAACGTAGGCCGAGACCCGTCGATAAGATATGTCGACGGGCAGCCTGTTGCTGACCTGTCACTCGCCACCACCGAGCGTGCCCGTGTCTCGGCTTCGGGAGCTGAAATCCCGGAGCGCACTGAATGGCATCGCCTCGTCATGTGGGGCAAGCAGGCCGACTTTGCCGAAAAATATATCCGCAAAGGCACACTCCTATACGTCGAGGGCAAGCTGCGCACCCGCATATGGGAAGACCGCAATACCATCAAACACAGTGTGACCGAAATCCTCGTCGATACATTTGACATCCTCTCCCGCCCAGCGCAATAACAGACAGCGCAACTGCATGAATTGATGCCCTCATGTGGTATTGGCTGTGGGGGTGCTACCGCTGCGGCGTCCACGGGCGGTTCCCGAGGCGGCATGACAAACGGAACACGGCACGGTTATTAACAATATCCGCGACTTATCAACATTTAACTCATTTTGAGATTGATAGGTGAGGGATTGACCCATGGAATGATTTACTTTGCATCGGAATAACAAGGTGACGCCCTTTCCTAATGGGGTGACACCGACAATCTTAATCAGTTGCATATTATGGGTAAAATAATAGCAGTAGCAAACCAAAAAGGAGGCGTAGGCAAGACCACGACCACGATAAATCTTGCGGCCTCGCTTGCCTCGGAGGGGAAAAAAGTGCTCATCATCGACGCTGACCCGCAGGCCAACGCCACGAGCGGATATGGTATCGACCCAAAGTCGATGGCCTCGTCAATCTACGAGTGCCTTGTCGACGACTATCCTCTTGACGGCTCGCAAGTGGCCACATGCGTCGAGGGTCTCGACCTCATCGGGTCGCGCATCGACCTCGCCGGGGCCGAGCTGGAGCTTGTCAACAAGCCCAACCGCGAGCGGGTGCTCTCGGCCCGTCTCGCCGCCGTCACCGACAAATACGACTATATCCTCATCGACTGCTCACCCTCCCTGGGTCTTATCACCGTCAACGCCCTGACCGCCGCCGACTCGGTGATTATCCCCGTGCAGGCCGAGTACTTCGCCCTCGAAGGCATCAGCAAGCTGCTCAACACCATACGCATCATCAAGTCAAAGCTCAATCCCGCGCTCGAAATCGAGGGCTTCCTGCTGACGATGTACGACGCGCGCCTGCGCCTCGCCAACCAGATATACGACGAGCTGAAGGGTCACTTCGGCGACATGGTGTTCAACACCGTCATACCGCGCAACATCCGCCTCAGCGAGGCTCCGAGCCACGGCCTCCCCGCCATCCTCTACGATGCCGAGAGCCGTGGGGCAACGAGCCACCTGCTCCTGGCCAAGGAAATCATCTCACGTCACACATCGGCGAGCGCATAAAGCGCCGCCGGCTGACATAGATGAGGTCAAGTCAGGATTTTTTGCTAATTTTGTGGTATCAACATTACCTATGCTTATGGCTATCAAACGTAACGCTTTAGGACGCGGGCTTGACTCGCTGATATCGATGGACGACGTACCCGCGACCGGGTCGTCGGCCATCAACGACATTGACGTGGCCCTCATATCGCCCAATCCCGACCAGCCCCGCTCGACCTTTGACGAAACCGCGCTCGACGAGCTTGCCTCGTCGATACGCGAGCTTGGCATCATACAGCCGCTGTCGCTGCGTAAGACGGGGCCTGACTCCTACCAGATTATCGCCGGGGAGCGACGCTACCGCGCCGCCATCAAAGCCGGGCTGACATCGGTGCCGGCATATATACGCACGGCCAACGACAGCGAGCTGACCGAGATGGCCCTCATCGAGAACATACAGCGCGAGGACCTCAACGCCATCGAGATTGCCCTCACTTTCAAGAAGCTCATCGAACAATACAACCTCACCCAGGAACGCCTATCGGAGCGCATCGGCAAGAAGCGCGCCACGATAGCCAACTTCCTGCGCCTGCTCAAGCTGCCCGCCGAGGTGCAGCTCGGGCTGCGCGACAAACTCGTCGACATGGGCCATGCCCGCGCCCTGCTCACCATCGAGCAGCCGTCGCTGCAGCTGAAGCTCTACAACGAGATACTGCGTCAGGGACTGTCAGTGCGCCGGGTCGAAGAACTTGCAAAGGCATATCAGAAAGCCGCCGAGGAGGGGGAACAGCCCAAGCAGCCGTCAACAAAACTTAACAATCACGACTTCGACATACTCAAAAAGCACCTGCAGGCATCGTTCAAGACCCCGGTACAGTTTGCCTGTGACGCCTCCGGTAAAGGAAAAATAACATTTCCTTTCAAAAATGAAGAGGAACTTGAACGATTAATCACTATCTTTGACAACATAAAAAACCAAGATAACCAATAACGCGGCAACGTGATGCCCAATAGCCGGCATTTGAGATGCAATCTGTTGGCAGTCACGTGCATACAAGATGAAAAATCGGCTAACTGAACCATCAGGCAATCACATGTCAAGGTCGGTGGCAGCAGCGGTGGCGACACTCATACTGCTGTTGGCGTGCCCGGTTAGTCTTTTTTCACAAACGGCCATACCCCGCGCCCCCATAGGAGGCCATCGCCTCCCCGTGGCGCGACCCGCGACCTCCACCGACTCGACCTACTACGAGTCGCTGCCCGACTCCATTCCGATGGCAGCCCCACTGCCGTCGGAGACCGTGGTAATAGAGGAGCGCGTGCAGGTGCTTCCCGACGGCGAGGATACCATTACGCCGGTCGATACCGTGGCGGCACTGTCGCCCGAGCGGCTAAAGGAGATGCGCGACAGCATCGCCACCCTTGAGGAGTTTGGCCACGAGCGGGAGTTCAACCCCGACCCCACTCGGGCAGTGTGGATGTCAGCGCTGTTTCCCGGCGTGGGGCAGCTCTACAACCGCCGTTACTGGAAACTGCCGATAGTTGTAGGCGCCTTCATGGGACTCGGATATGCCACGTCGTGGAACAACCGCATGTTGACCGACTACACCCGTGCCTACCGCGACATCATGGACAACGACCCGTCGACCAACAGCTACATGGACTTCTACCCTCCCACCACCAAGGAGGAGGATCTGAACAAGACATGGCTCACTAACACCCTGCGCAGCCGTCGCGACTACTTCCGGCGCAACCGCGACCTCTGCATCATAGCAATGGTGGGTGTCTACCTGCTTGCCATAGTCGATGCCTATGTCGATGCGTCCCTGGCGCACTTTGACATCTCCCCCAACCTGTCGGTCGACGTCGCGCCGGCCGTGATACCCGATGCCCGCAACCAGCTGCCCTCAATCGGGGTGCAGTGGGCAGTGAATTTCTAACCATTAAAGACGAATACAACTCATTAACCAAACGATGAAAAAGACTCTGATATCTCTCCTTGTGGGTTGCGCGTCACTGATTGCCAGTGCCGGGCCTTCAATTCTTTCTATCAAACAGTCAATCACCGACGATGCCATCGTCTATCCCGAGAGTTTCGAGACCGACACTCACAGGATGATGCAGAACTGGTATCTGAAAAATTATGCCGTCCTCGACGAGGGGGTCAACAGCCTATCTCCCGCATCGGTCAGCGACGAGGAGCTTATACGCCGCCTCGGCATGATGCCGACGGTCATCGAGATGCCTTTCAACCAGATTGTACGCTCGTATATAGTGATGTACACCGAGCGCCGGCGTGGTCTTGTTGAAAACATGCTCGGCATGAGCCTCTACTACATGCCTATCTTCGAGCAGGCCCTTGAGCGCGAGGGGATGCCGCTGGAACTCAAATATCTCCCCGTCATCGAGAGCGCCCTCAACCCCGACGCCGTGTCGCGTGCCGGAGCCACGGGCCTGTGGCAGTTCATGCTCGGCACCGCCAAGACCCTCGGCATGGAGGTGAACTCTATCGTCGACCTGCGCCGCGACCCCTACACCTCATCGCTCTATGCCGCAAAATATCTCAAGCAGCTCTACAACATCTACAACGACTGGTCGCTCGCCATCGCCGCCTACAACTGCGGCCCGGGCAACGTCAACAAGGCCCTGCGCCGCGCCGGAGGCGACGGGCCAAAGGATTTCTGGGCCATATACCATTACCTGCCACGCGAGACCCGTGGCTATGTGCCCGCGTTCATCGCCGCCAACTACGTGATGACCTACTACAAGCAGCACAACATCTCCCCCGCCCTCGCACGCCGCCCGCTCATCACCGACACCATCCACGTGACACGCCGCGTACACCTGCAGCAGATAGCCGACGTGCTCCAGATACCCATAGAGGAGATAAGGATATTGAACCCCCAGTTCCGCCGCGACATCATCCCCGGAGACATCAGGCCCTACTCACTCACGCTCCCCTCCAAGCAGGTGTCGTGCTACATCATGAGCGAAGACAGCATCGTGTCCCACAATGCCACCCTGTATGCCCGTCGCGACGTGGTGGAGCCGACCGACATCTACGCATCGTCGGGCGACTACGAGACACGCACCATAGTCAAGTATCACAAAGTGCGTAAGGGTGAGAACCTATCAAAGATAGCACGACGCTACGGAGTGTCGGTCGCCGACCTGCGCAAGTGGAACGGCATACGCAAGAAGGGTGGCGTAAGACGCGGACAGAGCCTGCGCATAAACACCTACGAGCGTGTCGCCCGTCCAAAGAAGAAGGAGACGGAGGTGCTCGCCTCCTCGACCGAGACCGACAACACGACCGAGACGACAGCCGAAACCGAGGGAGAAGCCATTGTCGACAATAGCACGCCCGAAAACCGCACAGCCACCCAAAGCGATGTGCCTATGCCACCGCGCTCCAAAAAGAGCCGCGAAGTCGCCCAGGCTCCCGTGCCCAAGCCTGCAAAACAGCGTACCACGGCATCGTTGACAGGCGGTCTCCACAAGGAGAACGACAGCAAGAAAGCCACTAAGGCGTCAACAAAGGAAACGACAAAGGCCAAGGTCTCCAAAGCCGAGAAAAGCGCGTCTAAATACCGCTATCACAAAGTGCGCAAAGGCGAGACCCTCACACAGATAGCCAACAAGTACCGTGGCGTCTCCATCAAGGAGATACGGAAGGCCAACGGAATCTCGGGCAACAAGATACAGGCGGGACAACGCCTGAAGATACCTCAGAGCTGACAAGTGCACACTTCAAAGCGCAGAGTACATAATTAAACGAGCGCAAAAATTTTAAGAGCCACAGGGACGACAAGGATTTTCCACCCCGACGTTCCTGTGGTTTCTATTTGGAGAACATCACAGGATTTTTTGGAAGGGAAGGAAATATTCACTACATTTGCCGTTGACCGTCGGAAGCAGAGGCTTTCCGTAATGTCATCGTTTTACAACACAAGGTGTTATTGGCACTATCTCCGCGATAAATTCTCGCAAAGTTTATTGACAATGGAGGTGAATGGCAATAGCACCTGCATCAGTTGCCTATATGTGCGCCCCACAAGTGGGGAGTTATATATATGCTGCGCGGTGTGGGGCTATTGTTTTTATTCCATTGTCGGGCAATGCGAGAAGCCTATCGCGGGATAAGGACAAATACAATCCTCACACCTTTTCTATACCCTATACTAACCCCTGGCACGCAATGGAGGATGAGTGTCCCATGAAAGCAAGAGATTTGCCTCGATCGACGGAGTGCTCTACAACAAGGAGAAGAGTCAACTCTTGGCTTTCCCGTCAGGCAAAAAAGACACCAATATCACCCTGCCGTCATCGTTGACCGCCATCGGCGACAATGCTTTTAACGGATGCGGCGTGGCCTCAATCACCATCCCGGCACAAGTCTCCTCTATCGGAAGATATGCTTTTGCCAACTGCAAGAACCTTACGTCAATAGAGCTTCCACAATCGGTCAACTCCATTGGCGAGGGCGCGTTCAGTCAAAGCGGGTTGCGGTCAGTCATCATTCCCAAAAACGTCACGGAGATAAACGATTATCTGCTTAGCAACTGCGAGAATCTATCGACGGTGACTCTATATCAGGGCATAACCAAAATCGGGGCAGGAGCATTTGCCGGAAGCGGTCTTACCGAGTGTAATTCCAGTCTGACGGAGATTACTATCCCGTCGACGACCAAGGATTTTGGGCCATGGATTGAAGATAACGAATACATGATGATACCGGAAGGAGGTGTCCTTATGAGCTGCAACAATCTTCAGAAAATATATTGCAGGGCTGTGACACCTCCCGAGGCTTCAGATAGAGTCACCATATGTCCGTTTGAAATACTTAGTAGTGGCACCCTGTATGTTCCAACCGGTACCGCCGAGGCATATAAAGCCGCCCCGGGATGGCGATACTTTAAGAATATCGTGGAGATGGACTTCAGCGGCATTGACGCGGTAGAGACCGAGCAGAAGCCTAAAGTGACGGTTGCCGACGGGCGCGTGGTCGTGTCGGGAGATTGCGGACTGGCAGTAGAGATATTTGCGGTCAACGGCACACTCATGTTTAACGGCAGCTCAGGCTCTATCCCGGCACTCGGACACGGCATCTATATCGTCCGCGTCGGCAATACCACAGAGAAAGTCATCCTATAACAGGAACGGCAAGCGGGCTACCGTGCCGGACAGCCATCACAGCGGCAGGGGGAAGTCTCGGCCTCGATGGTGGAATGGGTGATGCCGAGAGGGCGCACGGCCTCGCGCACGGCGTGGATGGCGGCATCGACCATCGCGGGGGCAGCCACCACGACGTGCACGGTCATCGCCACCTCGGTGGTGCTGACCGCCCACACGTGGAGATGGTGGAAACTCGTCACCTCGGGAAGCGCACCGATAGCCATCCTCACCCTGGCGATGTCTATCGAGCGCGGCACACCGTCGAGAGCCAGCCTCAGGCTCTCGCTCAGCATCGAGTATGAGCCGAAGCCAATCATCATGGCAATCACTATGCCGACAATCGGGTCGATTAGAGTCCATCCCGTGAAATGAATGATGATGCCCGACGCCACAACCCCGACCGATACCAACGTATCGGCCGCCATGTGCAGGTAGGCCCCCTTGACATTGAGGTCGCGCTTGCTGTCCTTCATAAAGAGCCAAGCCGTGAGGCCATTTACGAAGACCCCGACACCTGCCACCCACGCTATCACGTCGCCATCGACCTCGGCGGGATGGAGCAGCTTGCCGATGCTCTCGACCAGGATAAACGCCACGGCGATATACAGGATGATGGCGTTGAGCACCGACGCATCGACCGTCGCTCGGCGGTAGCCGTAGGTATAACGGTCGTCGGGCTTGCGCCGCGCCGCCTTGAACGCTATAAGTGCGATGACAAGCGAGGCCACATCGCTCAGGTTGTGCCCCGCATCCGACAGCAGTCCCATGGAGTCGGTCAACATCCCGAATACGCCCTCTATCGCCACATACCCTACATTGAGCCATATCCCGAGCTTGAATGCCCGGTTGAGATTGCCGTCAGCATCCGCCGCTATCGCGTCGTGATGGTGATGCCCGTGATTGTGATCGTGTGCCATATTCCTTCGGTTATTAATTTGTTAACATTGAGCGAGTAGTATTGTTTTGTGCCGCAAAGATAACCGATAGTCGCCGCAACCCGGTTGCAAATACAGTATCTCATGCCGGTAGACAATTTGTAGACCTCGACAAATGATATATGACGTCACAATACGACAAAAAAAGAATTACCTTTGATGTCATAAACACAAAATATGAATCTATTTTGAAAGGTAAGGATTAAATTTAAGTGTAAGAATGGAGGCCGCTGCCCGTGACGGGTAGCGGCCTCCAAATTTTATAATGCCTGACGTGAGGGTGTTTAGTCGCGACACCTAATTATTGGCATTGGCATCGGGATTCTGAATCTCCCAATAAGGGATATCAACGAGCCTGACGTTGAAACGCAACACCGAGTAGGGATTGATTGTGCCTTGGCGCTGGGCATAGAATCCCTGTTCATACGGAATCACAAGCTCCACGGAGTCGCCCACGTGCATATTGGTCAATCCCATCATCCATCCGGTGACAACGCTTGTCAACTGGAAGCGGGCTATACTGTCGCCATACTGTGTCTTGGTGTACGATGAGTCAAAGACCGCGTCGTTGTAGAGACGTCCGCGATACTTGACATCGACCCAGCTTGTCGAGAATGGGCGCAGATTGTCACGGGTGAGCGTGGTGTCGTTGCAGTAGCGTATCAGCACATAGGCACCGGGATCCCATGATGCCGACAACCGCTGATAATAGGGCGTGCCGTCGGGATTGGCGCGTTGGCTCTCTTTGGCAAGCCACTCGTCATTGGCCTTGCGCCAGTCCTCATACTTGCTCCATATGTCTGACTCGGTCTCCTTATTGTCGGAGCTACAGCCTATGGCCACCCCTACAAGGAGCGCGAGAAACAGGTAAACGGGTAACTTATTCATCGGTTATCAGTCAAAGTTAACCTCGGGGGCACGCTCTGCACCGGCCTCGGCCTGGAACTGCGGCTTTTTCTCAAACCCAAACCATCCGGCATAGATGACCGTCGGGAACTTCTTTATCTTGGCATTGTAATCCTTCACCGCCTCAGTGTAACGTCCACGAGCCACTGTGACGCGGTTTTCAGTGCCTTCGAGCTGCACCTGCAGGTCACGGAAATTCTCGTTGGCCTTCAGATCGGGATAAGCTTCTGTCACGGCCAACAGTGATTTCAGGGCCTGTGACAACTCACCTTGCGCCTGCTGGAACTTGGCGAGAGTCTCCTCGTTGAGGTCAGAGGCACTGATGTTGATGGAAGTGGCGGCGGCGCGAGCCTGTGTCACCTTTTCAAGCGTGGAGCTTTCGTGGGTGGCATATCCCTTCACGGTGTTGACAAGATTGGGGATAAGGTCGGCACGACGCTGGTACTGGTTCTGCACCTCGGCCCATGACTGCTCCACCACCTGCTCCTTGTCCACTATCGTGTTGTAGTCGCAGGAATTGAGGCTCATCATGGCAAGGACAGCCAACAGGAGTGTCAAAATATTTTTCTTCATAATCAAATTTCTAAGTATATATGTGTTACAGTCATCAGGCAAGCTTGCGCAACAGGGCGTTGAGGCTCACCTTGCCGTGGATAATCTTGTGGAGGTCGGCGATTGCCACGCGGGTCTGCTCCATGGAGTCGCGCTCACGCAGGGTGACGGTGTTGTCCTCAAGCGTCTGGTGGTCTACGGTCACGCAGTAGGGGGTGCCGATGGCGTCCTGACGGCGGTAACGCTTGCCGATTGAGTCCTTCTCCTCGTAGTGGGTCGTGAAGTCAAACCGCAGGTCGTTGACAATCTCGCGGGCCTTCTCGGGCAGCCCGTCCTTGCGCACGAGCGGCATCACGGCGCATTTCACCGGAGCGAGCGCGGCGGGGAGATGGAGCACGACGCGGGTCTCGCCCCCCTCAAGTGGCTGCTCCTCATAGCTTGAGCAGAGCACCGAGAGGAACATGCGGTCGACACCTATTGAAGTCTCAATGACATAGGGGGTATAGCTCTCGCCAAGCTCGGGGTCGTAATACTGTATCTTCTTGCCCGAGAACTTCTCGTGCTGCGACAGGTCAAAGTTGGTGCGGGAATGGATGCCCTCGACCTCCTTGAAGCCAAACGGCATCTCAAACTCGATGTCGGTGGCCGCGTTGGCATAGTGGGCGAGCTTGTCGTGGTCGTGGAAACGGTACTTGTGGTCGCCGAGGCCGAGTGCCTTGTGCCAGCGCAGGCGCGTCTGCTTCCACTCAGAGAACCATTTCAGCTCCTCGCCTGGGCGCACGAAAAATTGCATCTCCATCTGCTCAAACTCGCGCATACGGAAGATGAACTGGCGGGCGACAATCTCGTTACGGAACGCCTTGCCTATCTGGGCAATGCCAAAGGGGATGCGCATACGGCCCGTCTTCTGCACGTTGAGGTAGTTGACAAATATGCCCTGGGCGGTCTCGGGACGCAGGTAGACAGTCATCGCGCCATCGGCGGTGGAGCCCATCTCGGTCTTGAACATGAGGTTGAACTGGCGCACCTCAGTCCAGTTTTTAGTCCCGGATATGGGGTCGACAATCTCCTGGTCTATGATTATCTGGCGTAGCTCCTCAAGGTCGTTATCGTTGAGAGCCTTGGCAAAACGCTCATGGAGTGCGTCGCGCTTGGCGATGATTTCCTGCACGCGAGGGTTGGTCTGACGGAAAAGCGCCTCGTCAAACGACTCGCCAAAACGCTTTGCGGCCTTGGCTACCTCCTTTTCCACCTTGTCGTCCATCTTGGCAAGCTCCTCCTCGATGAGGACATCGGCGCGGTAACGCTTCTTGGAGTCGCGGTTGTCAATCAACGGGTCGTTGAAGGCGTCGACGTGCCCCGATGCCTTCCATATGGTCGGGTGCATGAATATCGCCGAGTCGATGCCCACGATGTTCTCGTGGAGCAGCGTCATGGCTTCCCACCAGTAACGCTTTATGTTGTTTTTAAGCTCGACGCCATTCTGACCGTAGTCATATACCGCGCCGAGCCCGTCGTAGATTTCACTTGACTGAAAGACAAAACCGTATTCCTTGGCGTGTGAAACGATTTTCTTAAATACATCTTCTTGTTGTGCCATAATTTTTTATGAATGTTTAATTTCTGCATGTCAGCGGGTTGCGCCGCAGGTTGCGGAGTGCCGCCACATTGTGCAAAATTACAACATTTTCCCGCAACCCCCAAACGCGCAGGGCAGTATTTCACTATTTCACCCCCGAAAGCGAATGGGGATGCGGTCGGGGTCAGCGGACGATGACCTTGCGGGAGCTGGAGCCGCGCCGCTCGATGTAGACGCCCGGCACGAGCGCGTCGACATCGACACGGATACCGTTGAGGTTGTAGTATTCGACCGGAAGCGTGTCACCATCCCCAAGCCCGACATCCGCGACGGAAGCCTCGGTATACTTGCTCCAATCAAAATATTCCCACACCGGCGCGACACTAAACTGGGCTGCAAGCGCAGGGAGCACCTCGACGTCACACGTGGGGAAGATGCTGATGGGGAAAGCCGGCCACTCGGCCACAGGCACTATCGGGGTGAGACACTTTATGCGGGATATCGCCTTGCAGCTCGTGAAGGCATTGTCGCACACCCTTGTCAATGTCACGGGAAATTCCACCGAAGTCAAAGCCTTGCATGAGTGAAACGCCGACTTTCCTATAGTGGTCAGGCCGTAAGGGAGCACGTCGGGACCAAGGGTGGTGAATGAGCAATTCTGGAAAGCATTCTCGCCTATGGAGCGCAGGGTGTTGGCCGAGGCGACCTTGAGGCTCGAGAGGGCGTAGCAGTCGAAAAACGCCTGCTCGTCAATCGAGGCAATCGGAGCGTTGATTGTCACTCTCGCCAAAGAATTACAGCTGCTGAAACAGGACTCGGATATGCTGGAGACCGAGCCGTTGACAGTCACGTCGGTGAGGCGGTAGTTACACCAGAACATAGAGTCGCCCCACTTGGCGAGGCGGTGTGGCGTAACCAATGTCTTGATATCATTGTGTATGAACACGGCACGCCCCAGCGTCAACGGCTTGCTCCCGTCGGCAAACGACAGCGTCTCGATGCAGCAATAGCCAAACGCGCACTCGCCTATGGAGACGCACGTGGCCGGAACCGTCAGGCTCTTGAACGAGCCGCCGTGATTGAACGCGTGTTTGCCTATCTTCTCAACCTTTGTCGGGAGTGTAAACTCCTTGAGGCTTGAAAGGTAGCAGAAAGCCTCGTCCCCAATCTCGACAATGGTATTGGGCAACTTGATGCGGGTGAAAGAGAGGTCGTTATAGAGCGGCTTGCCGTTGGCATCGTTCATATTGCCGTTGCTGCCGGCCTGGGCAAACGCTTTCGCGCCTATCTTGGTGACCTTGTAGGTAACGCCGTCGACTTTTATCGTACGCGGTATCTCGCACGACTTCTTCTGAGGAAAATTGTTGTCGACGACCTTTTTCACACGCGCTATCTTGTCGGTGGAGTTGAGGGCGTAGGTGACCTGAATCTTCTTGTTCTCCTTAGGCCCTCCATCGGCCGTATAGGTAAATCCGCTAAGTGTCACATCCTTTGCCGACAATCCGAGTGTACACAAAATTAAGGTAAACGCCACCATGCAATGGCGCATAAGTGTAAATAATTTCATAAAAACAAGTGTAAGAAAACAAACTTTAATTAATTACAGGACTGCAAAGATAGTCGTTTAGCCGCATTCATCCACGCGTGTCAAGGGCTTTTTAACGCTGTCCCCTCATTGTACCCCGTGTACCCCGTCACCGCAACCGTCTCAGCCCGCGGGAGGTACCTCCCATCCGCCGCCGAGAGCCTTGTAGAGCTGCACAAAGGCAAGGTATTGGTCGCGCAGGGACTCCGTGAAATCAATCTGGGCGTCAAACAGCCGCCGCTGAGCATCGAGCACATCAAGGTAGCTCGTCATCCCGGCGTGATACTGAAGCATGGCGATACGCAGATACTCGCGGGCCGACTCGACAAGCTCCTTTTTCTGCCGCCCCTCCTCGCAGTATTCACCATAATCCTGCACGGCCTCACGCACCTCCCTGAAAGCGTTGACAATATCCTGTTCATACCCGAGGCGCGCCTGCTCATACCGCGCAATCGATGCCTTATACTGCCGCTGCTTGCGCCCGAAGTCGAGGACATCGCCCTTTATGCCGCCCAACGGATAATAATACGGTGACTTGAACAGCCCGGCAAAGTCGACATTCCATAGTCCTGCGGTGAAATTGAGGAACAGCGAGGGAAAACGGTCGGCAAACGCCACACCCACAGCCGCCTCAGCCCCCTTGAGACGCGCGGCCGACGCCCTGAGGTCGGGACGGCGGCGCAACAGGTCGGAGGGAACTCCGACAGGCAGCTCCGGCGGCATCATGTCATCGAGATAGAGGCGTCCTCGTATATCCATCTCACCCGGACAGGCACCCGCAAGGACCGCAAGGGCATCCCGCAGCGCCATAGCCTGCCGCCGCAGGTCAGGAAGCATTGATTTGGCCGACAGGTATTCGGTGCGGGCCTGGTCATAGACCATACGGCTCGTGAGGCCCGACTCATACCTCAACAGCGCCTTCTCCATGGAGATGCGCCGCGTCTCGATAGTGTTTTCCACAATCACCGTCTGGCGGTCTATGGCGATAAGCCTGAAATAAGTCGACGCCACCTGCGCCACAAGGCTCATGCGCATCGCATACATATCCTCGACCGTAGCCTCATAATCGGCAGCCGCCTGCTTTTTGGCATACTGTAACTTGCCGAACAGGTTAAGTTCCCATCCGACCGACAGCTTTATACCCACCTGCGGGTCGGGCGAATAGCTGTCGGACCCGTCGGGATAATGATACCACTTCACCTCCCTGTTCCCCTCTATGCGAGCCGAGACGACGGGATAGAAGTCGGCCTTGGCTATGCCATAGAGCTGACGCACCTCGTCGATACGCGCAGCGGCGCGCAGAAGGTCACGGTTGTTGTCGAGCGTCATGCCGACGAGACGGCTCAGCGTCGTGTCCGACATGACATCCCACCATCGCCATTCCCCTATCGACAGACTGTCGCCACAGGATTGCCCGGCACAATACCCCGCAGGCATCGCCACATGCGGGGGCGTGAGACCTCCGGTCGGATGGCAGGCGACCGACAGCATAAGCATCAAGGCGGCTGATATGTACAGAATAGTCCTCACGTCCTGAGCAATTTACTGTCTATCGACACATTTATCCACTATCGCCACCTTCTCGCCGGCGGCAAGCCCTTTCTCCACTATCACCGAGTCCACCGACAGCGGCGTCGTGATGACCTCACGCCTCGTAAACCCTGCGCCATCCTCCACCATCACATATTGTCGCGCCCCGTCGACCACGACAGCCTTTGCGGGAAGAGTCAGGAACGTGTGCATGTTTGAACCGAGCACCCTCACACGGGTCTTGGCTCCGGGAATGAGGGTATGGGGCAGATTAGGCAGTATGGCGCGCACGGTAATCCTGCCGTTCTCGGGGTCGGCCATATGGGCCGCAAAGTCCACTGTCCCCTCATGGGGATACGGGGTCCCGTCGGCATTGGTGACAAGCACGTGATAGACCCGCTCATGGGTTGGATTGGTGCAGTGTGCGTCAAAGCAGAACCCACGCGCTCGGCTGCGGGCATATTGCTCAGCCGTGAGCGAGAACTCCACATTGACAGTGTCGGCATTTATCATCCTGGCAAGCGGGCCGCTGCCCGGGTCAATGTAGGCACCCACGTCCTTGTTGCTCTGGGATATAAAGCCCGAGATGGGAGCCAATATGCGCGTATCGTCCAACGCCACCCGTGCGAGGGCAAGCTGCGCCTCCCCTATCGTGACATCGGCACGCGCCCCCTCATAGACGGCAGTCGCATTATCAAGGTCGAGACGGGAGGCGGCATTGGCGGCATACAAAGGCCGTATCCGTTCAAGGTCGCGTGTTGCCTTGAGCAGGTTTGCACGCGCCTTCTCAAGATTAGCCGAAGCCTCGTTGACACGAGCCTTGTAGACCGTCGGGTCGATGAGAAACAACGGCTGCCCTTTCTCTATCTCGGCCCCCTCGTCAAACAGGCGCGCCTTCAGCACCCCTTCAGCCCGCGAGGATATATCGACCATGCGGTGAGGTCTCACAGTCCCGTCATACTCCCCTCCACAGTTCATTGACACAGAGGCGCACTCCACCACCTCAACCGCGTCGGACTTGTTTACGGCATCATGGCTGCCACAGGCCACACATAGCGACAGCGGCACGAGGATAGCGGCACGCATAAAATTACATTTTCCCATATGCACAAATATATGCAATATCAGTCAAAAAATCAAACAAGTTTGCTTTTTTGCTCTCGACTTATTTCGTATCTTTGCTTGACAATGCCCAATCGGGCAATAACCGACTAATATCACAGCAGACAAAAGCAGATGAGCGACGACACCACACCCACCGTAATGGAAAACGAGGAGATAAATGAGAACGGGAACGCAGGCACGGCAAAGGCGAGTGGCGAGCGGGAGACGCTCGACACGACCGACGACGTGATACGCCACCAATTGCGTGGCATGTACCAGAGCTGGTTTCTCGACTATGCATCCTACGTCATCCTTGAACGTGCCGTACCCCACATCGACGACGGGCTGAAGCCGGTGCAACGCCGCATCCTCCACTCGATGAAGACGCTCGACGACGGACGTTTCAACAAGGTGGCCAATATCGTGGGCAACACGATGCAGTATCACCCTCATGGCGACCAGTCAATCAATGACGCCCTCGTGCAGCTCGGCCAGAAAGACCTGCTTGTGGAGACCCAGGGCAACTGGGGAAATATCCTCACCGGCGCATCGGCGGCGGCGGGACGATATATCGAGGCGCGCCTGTCGGCATTTGCCCTCGAGACGCTCTACAACCCCAAGATTACCGAATGGACCCTCAGCTACGACGGGCGCAAGAAGGAGCCTGTCGTGCTCCCCGTGAAGTTCCCGCTGCTGCTCGCACAGGGGGTGGAGGGTATAGCTGTAGGACTCTCCTCCAAGATATTGCCCCACAACTTCAACGAGCTGCTCGATGCCGCCATCGCCTACCTGCGCGGCGAGGAGTTCAAACTCTACCCCGACTTTGTGACAGGCGGATTCATCGACGTGTCGCGCTACAACGACGGCGAGCGTGGAGGGCAGGTCAAGGTGCGGGCAAAGATTGAGAAGCTCGACAACAAGACACTCGCCATCACCGAGATACCCTATGGCAAGACCACCGGCACACTCATCGACTCGATACTCAAAGCCTCCGAAAAGGGGAAAATCAAGATACGCAAGGTCGACGACAACACCGCCGAGACAGCCAACATCATAGTCTACCTGCTGCCCGGCACGTCGAGTGACAAGGCCATCGACGCCCTGTATGCGTTCACCGACTGCGAGTTGAGCATATCACCCAACTGCTGTGTCATCTCCGAGAAAAAGCCCCACTTCCTCGGCGTCAGCGACGTGTTGCGCCACAGCGTCGACACTACCCGCGAGCTGCTGCGCAGCGAGTTGCAGATACAGCTCGGAGAGCAGCAGGAACTGCTCCACTTCGCGTCGCTGGAGCGCATATTCATCGAGGAGCGCATCTACAAGGACCGCGAGTTTGAGGAGGCCGCGTCCATGGATATCGCCGTGGCCCATATCCGTAAGCGTCTTGAGCCGTTTGCCAAGAATTTCATCCGCGAGGTCACCGACGACGACATCCTGCGGCTGATGGAGATAAAGATGGGGCGTATACTGAAGTTCAACTCCCGAAAGGCCGACGACATCATAGCCTCCTACCGCGCCAAGATTGACGAGATAACCGATGAGCTTGCCCATATCACCGACTACACCATCCGCTGGTATGAGGGATTGAAGTCGAAGTATGGCGACGCCTACCCTCGCCGCACGGTGATACGCGGCTTTGACAGCATCGAGGCTGCAACCGTGGCCGAGGCCAACGAGAAGCTCTACATCAACCGCGAGGAGGGCTTCATGGGCACAGGGTTGAAGAAAGACGAGTTTGTGTGCAACTGCTCCGACATCGACGACATCATCATATTCTACAAGAATGGCAAATACAAGATTGTCCGCGTGCAGGAGAAGATGTTTGTCGGCAAAAACATACTATATATAAATGTGTGGAAGCGCAACGACACGCGCACCATCTACAACGTCATCTACCAGAACGGGCGCAACGGCACGTACTTTATGAAACGCTTCGCGGCGACGGGCCTCACCCGCGACAAGGAGTATGACCTCACACAGGGGCTGCCCGGGTCGAGGGTCGTGTGGTTCTCGGCCAACTCCAACGGCGAGGCCGAGGTGGTGAAGGTGACGCTGAAGCCCAAGCCGAGACTGAAGACATTGCAGTTTGACGTGGATTTCTCCGAACTGTCAATCAAGGGCAAGCAGTCGCAGGGCAATATCGTGACCAAAAACGAGGTGCACCGCTTCTCGCTCAAGGAGAAAGGCGCGTCGACCCTCGGAGGGCGCGAGGTATGGTTTGACCCCGACGTGCTGCGCCTCAACTATGACGGGCGGGGCAACTACCTCGGCGAGTTCTTCGGCAACGACCGCGTGCTTGTCATCCTCAACAACGGCGAGTACTACATGACCTCGTTTGAGACTGGAAACCACTATGAGGACAACATACTGCGCATCGAGAAATTCCGCCCCGGACACGTGTGGACGGCCATACTCAACGACGCCGACCAGCAGGGCTACCCCTACCTGAAGCGTTTCACCTTTGAGCCTACCGCCAAGCGGCAACGCTATCTCGGCGAGAATGAGAAGTCAACGCTTATCGCCCTGTCTGACGCCGCCGGCGCACGGTTTGAAGTGACATTTGGCGGCGATGACGCCGCCCGCGAGCCGATGACAGTCGATGCGGTCGAGTTTATAGCCGTCAAGTCGCTAAAGGCCAAGGGAAAACGTCTCACCACCTACTCGGTCGCCTCGGTTGTCGAACTTGAGCCTCGCGAACTGTCGCCCGAGGAGACTCCCGACGAGGACACCACTTCGGAAGAGGATAGGGACAACACCCCAGTCGAGCCGGACCGCAGCGACGATGAGGTGCGCGACGAGATAAACGGCCAACAACGGATATTCTGATGGAAGCAATCCTATTGCGACACCTGTCGAGGCCGCTGTTGACGCTGCGTGCCGTTATAGTGGCTGTCGCCATATCCATATCCGTGACCGCCATTGCCGTTCCACCTGTCCCAGACGACTCCTTGCCACCCATACGCCCCGTGACCTCCGCATACATGGTTGAGGCTGGCTCGGCACATCTCGCCGACACCTACCTGTCGCCGCTGAAATACTCGGGTTGGCACATGGGGCTGGCGTATGACCGCCGACAGGCAATGAGATTTGACCCCGCGCGATGGGTGATGCAGCTACGCGGTGACATAGGCGTCAGCCGCACACTCAACCCGGCGCGCAACGCCACGATGTGGGACCTGATGCTCCATCTCTCGTGGGGCATGTCGCGCCGATGGCATCTTCCCCACTCCATCACGCTCTATGCAGGCGGCTCCACTTCCCTCGATGCCGGATGCCTCTACTCGGCACGCAACGGCAACAACCCCGCCTCGGCCAAGGGCGCATGGACCGTAAACGCCACTGCCGCCATCGCGTGGCACACGCGCCTGTGGCGCGTCCCGCTGACACTCTGCTACCAACCGACGATTCCCGTGACCGGCATATTCTTTGCTCCCGACTACGGCGAGCTGTACTATGAAATATACCTCGGCGACCGCAGCGGACTGGTGCACGGCGCATGGTGGGGCAACTACTTCAAGCTCGACAACCTGCTCACAGCCGACCTGCGACTCGGCGCGACAACCCTGCGTATAGGCTACCGCTGCGACATCCTGTCCACCCACGTCGAGCACACGACCACACGCATTGTCACCCACAGCGCGGTGCTCGGTGTCGTCTCCGAGTGGCTGTCGCTTCACCCGGGACGGCGCCCCGACCCGACAGCCCGCATCATTTCGGCCTCATACTAATCCCGCCACATATATGAACCGCATATTACCTATAATAATCCTGCTGCTCACCCTCGCCTCATGCCACTCAATCGAGGAGTGGGAAAATGACCCGCGAGGCAACTTTGAGGCACTGTGGACCATCCTCGACGAGCATTACTGCTTTTTTGAGGAGAAAGGAATCGACTGGAACGGAATCCACGACCGCTACTCGGCACGCATATCCGACCGCATGACCCGCGAGGAACTTTTTGAGACATGCTCGCAGATGCTCGGCGAGCTGCGGGACGGCCACGTCAACCTGTCGGCCCCGTTCAACACCTACTACTACCGCCGGTGGTGGAGCGACTACCCGCAAAACTACAGCAGCCGCCTCGTCGAGCAATACTACTTCAACTTCAACTACCGCTCCCTGGGGGGCATCGACTACGGCATCCTGCCGCAGAACATCGGCTACATGCACTACTCCTCGTTCAGCTACGCCATCGGCGAGGGCAACCTTGACGAGATAATGCTCTATTTCGCCACCTGCACGGGACTGATAATCGACGTGCGCGACAACGGCGGAGGCGACCTCACCAATGTCGAGACCCTCGTACGCCGCTTTATCACTGACCGCATCCTCGCCGGCTACATCTCCCACAAGACCGGGCCGGGGCATGACGAGTTTTCCAAGCCTCGTCCATTCCACTACGACCCCGCCGGCGCAGGACGCCAGATGTGGGGCAAGCCGGTGGTCGTGCTCACCAACCGCTCCACATTTTCGGCCGCCAACAACTTTGTCTCCATCATGAAGTCCCTGCCGCTCGTCACCGTGGCCGGAGCCACTACCGGCGGAGGGAGCGGAATGCCCTACTCCTCCGAGCTTCCATGCGGCTGGGCCGTCAGGATGTCGGCCTGCTCCATCCTCGACCCCGAGGGGAACACGACCGAGACCGGCATTGCCCCCACCGAGGGATGTGCCATAGACCTCGACCCCGTGGCGGCACTCGACGGGCATGACACGATGCTCGATTTTGCCATAGCGCGGCTATTGCAGGTCCAATAATTGTCACTATCTTTACAACGCCAACCGCGGCACCGGGCGATGCCCCATGCCACACATCACCAAAGCATATCATGAGAAAAGGCAAATTATACTTCCGATACGGCACTATGGGCTCGGCCAAGACCGCCCTGCTGCTCACCACGGCATACAACTTCGAGGAGCGCGACATGAACTATGTGTGCCTCAAGCCCGTAATCGACACCCGTGAAAAGGAGGCGGTCATCCGTTCCCGCATCGGCATCGAGCGCAAATGCCTGTGGATATACCATGACACCGACCTCTACCTCATGGCCCAGGAGATGTTTGAGCGCACGATGACGGTAATCGACTGGTTTCTCATCGACGAGGCCCAGTTTCTCACCGCCGAGCAGGTCGACCAGCTCGCGCGCGTGGTCGACGACTACGGCAGCAACGTCATCTGCTACGGGCTGCGCACCGACTTCAAGACCCACCTTTTCGAGGGGTCACGACGCCTGTTTGAGATAGCCGATACCATTGACGAGATAAAGTCGACATGCACCTGCGGACGCAAGACCATAGTCAATGCCCGCATCGACACCTCGGGTGACATGGTGGAGGAGGGGGAGCAGGTAGAGATAGGGGGCGACGACCGCTACATCGCCGTGTGCCGCAAGTGCTGGCGCAACAAGCGCATCGAGCAATCCAACCGCGACTCCCTGCCGTTCCTGTACTCCTGAGGCGATATCCGTTTCAGATTCCATAGCGCATTTTAATCTTCATTAAACCTCTCGCCGCGACTCTTTGTTTATTTATTCGTAGGTTTGCACATGCAATCCATCAAAAACGACATCAACATGAGAAATCTGCGATACCTTTTCCTTTCATTTGCCATCTGCCTTGCCACATTGGCGGCAACCGCCGAGCCGGCAGAGTTTCCCGACGAGACCCTCCCCTATAAGGTGCTTTTCAAGTGGGGGCTTGTCAACACCAAGGCCGGCCATGCCACCCTGTCATTGAGAAACCGGGGGATGACATCCACCGCCGTGCTGATTGCCGCCTCCGAGCCATGGGCCGACAAGATATACCGCCTGCGCGACACTCTTATAGCCGAGATGGAACATGAGGGCATGACCCCGCTAAGATATGAGAAGCGGGCACATGAAAAGAACAAGTACACCCACGACATTGTGATATTTCGCCGTTCAGGCGACAAGGTGACGGGCGAATGTTCCACCTACAACAAGAAAAAGGATATGGCACCGCGCCGCGCCACCCACCATCTGGAGGCCAACGGCACAACGGTCGACATGCTCAGCGTGTTCTACTACCTGCGCAGCCTCGGTTTCGACACAATGAAGCCGGGACACAACATGGTTATAAACATCTTCTCGGGCAACAAATGCGAGCAGCTGCGCCTGCGCTACCTCGGCATAGAGGATGTAAAGCTCAACGGACGCGCCCACCGTGCCTACCGCATAAATTTCTCATTCACCACCAACGGCAAAAAGAGCAGCGACGACATGAGCGCGTGGATATCCACCGACTCGCGCCGCATCCCGCTCCGCATCGAGGGAAAACTCCCCGTCGGCAAAATCCACATCCTCTACGACGGCCGCTAACCGCCGTTTCCGACAGGAAGGCTGAATACAAACCTCAATCCTCCTGATCCGACATTCTCAACCGTGATATCCCCGCCGTGAGCAACGATAATCCTTCTCACGAGAGGCAACCCAACGCCGGCACCCCCGTTTTTACGTGCCCGTCCCGTGTCCACCCTGTAAAACAGGTCAAAAAGCCGCGGAAGATGTTCTGCCGTTACCCCCCTGCCGTCATCCTGAAAAGAGAAACGGTGCATCCCGTCTTTCTCCCCGAGCCAACACAGGGTCATCCGTGTCCCGCCCGAATGACGCGCCGCGTTATATATCAGGTTGAGCAATGCATTGGTGAGCAACGATTCATGCCCGTTGATATGGCAGCAGTCGGGAATATCATAGTCAAACGCCATATTATCGGCAATATGCCCGTGACACACGTCGCTGTATATCTGTCCGACCAAGACTCTGAAAGCAATATCCGCACATTCGATTACCGTGCCGCTCTCCTGCAGGCGCATCACCATCCTCACATCCCTCACGAGACCGGCCAGCCGGTCGACATTCTGCTTGGCACGGCACAGGAACCTCTGCCTCTGAGCCGCCTCCATACCGTCATCGTCCACAATCGTGTCTATGTAGCCCTTTATGATGCCTATCGGAGTGTTAAGCTCATGGCTGACATTCACCCCTATCTGATGCTCATGATAGGATTTCTCCTGCTCTGCCCTTATCTTCTCACGGTATAGGGTGAGCAGATTCCGCGACACGTCGCCAAGCTCGTCCTTCGAGAAATGCCACCGATCCACATCCTCGGGCAACTCATCGGCGGCAATAGCCTGCGCGAAGTCCTGGAGTGCATACACATTCTTTGACACGGCCCTTGCGCCCAGATAGGCCACGACGGTCGACAGCACGCCCAACACAACCACCATAATCCACACCATAGGGTCAACGCTAAGGTAGTCGAGCACCTCATCCCTGTAGGGCAACGCCGCGAAGGAGCGTATCTGCCCGTCGGGACTCTTCATGAGATTGACCATACACTTGTTACCGTCGAAAGACACGTCACTGACGCTCGTATTGCCGCCACTGTCCCATATCCCCACAAGCCCCCGGTTCACATTTCCGTCAGCGTCATGAAGCGTTATTGTAGTTGCCTCATTATCGGCCACAATCGAGTCGCGGTCGTCATAGACGGTAAGGTATAATGGCTCAAGGGTGGTCTGGGCCGTAAACAGCTTGATGAAATCGACCGTCTTCTGCAAGTCGGCACCCTTTCCATAGGCATCGACCACCGTATAGTTGACATTGAGCAGGCGGTTTTCCAGATTTTCGAGTTGACGATGCTTCTCATGCCTTACAAAATAGAAGATAGCTATGCCTATGATGAGCCATAACGCCCCCAGAAACGGGAAAAACAGCTTCCAATGAAGCCTTATCAGATGTCTATGTACCTTTATGTCCTTGGCCATTCTATCCTTTATCCAATCGTTGCCATCGGCATACAATTATAGTTTACAATCCAAACAACGCATTGTCGGACAAATTGTTCACAGCCAAGTGAACTTTACACTTGAAAAGGTTGCCTGATTGACACAAAATTTCTACCTTTGCGACTTGAAAAAGTATGAAGTTTTGTTAAATTAAATTATCCGAAGGGATGAATTTATCAGGTACAATTGATTTCAGGCCGAAATTGGTGTCGGCCCTGCGCCATTATTCATTGAGCAAGTTCAAGGAAGATCTTATAGCGGGTATCGTAGTGGGCATCGTGGCGCTCCCACTCGCAATCGCATTTGGTATCGCATCGGGCGTCAGCCCCACAATCGGCCTCATCACAGCCATCATAGGCGGCTTCATGGTCTCCGCTTTCGGAGGCAACACAGTGCAGATTGGCGGTCCCACCGGCGCATTCATCGTCATCGTCTACAACATCATCACCCTCTACGGGCTTGAAGGGCTCGCCATCGCCACCCTCATGGCGGGGCTTATACTGGTGATGCTCGGACTGTTCCACCTCGGCACGGTGATAAAGTTTATCCCCTACCCGATTGTCGTGGGCTTCACGAGCGGTATCGCCCTCACAATCTTCTCGACCCAGATCAATGACTTCTTCGGCCTCGGACTCACGGGCGTGCCGAGCGACTTCGTGTCGAAGTGGGCCGTGTACATAGGCAACCTCGGCAACATCCATCTCCCCACACTCGCCGTCGGCATAGTCTCCCTCCTTATTATAATAGCCGCCCCCTACATCTCCAAGAAGCTCCCCGGCGCGCTGCTCGCCATCATCGTGGTGACCGCCGCCGTATACTTCCTGCGTGACATCATGCCCGGCATCGAGACCATCGGCGACCGCTTCGGGAGCCTCCCCACCGACATCCCCGAGCCTCACGGCTTCGAGCTGTCGATGTCGACCATCAACCAGCTGCTCCCGTCGGCGTTCACCATTGCCGTACTCTGCGCCATTGAGTCGCTGCTTTCGGCCACCGTCGCCGACGGCGTGACCGGCTCGCGCACCAACAGCAACACCGAGCTTATCGGCCAGGGCCTGGCCAACATCGTCGTGCCTTTCTTCGGCGGTATCCCCGTCACCGGCGCCATCGCCCGCACGATGACCAACATCACCAACGGCGGCCGCACCCCCGTGGCCGGCATAGTACACACCCTCGTGCTGCTGCTGATATTCCTCTTCCTCATGCCGCTCATCAACCTCGTGCCGATGTCGTGCCTCGCCGCAGTGCTCATCGTGGTGTCCTACAACATGAGCGGATGGCGCACCGTGCGTGCCATCTTCAAGAACCCCAAGAGTGATATCTCGGTGCTCATCGTCACCTTCCTGCTCACCGTGATATTTGACCTCACCATCGCCATCGAGATAGGCTTGCTGCTCGCCATCATCCTGTTCCTGCGCCGTGTCATGGAGAACACACAGGTCAAGGTCTATGGCGACCAGCTCGACGTGGCCGAAGGCTCGGAGGCGACCACCCACGAGATACTCGACGTGGCTCCCGGCGTGGAGGTGTACGAAATCGAGGGACCATTCTTCTTTGGCGTAGCCACCAAGTTTGACGAAGTGATGCGCGGCATGACCGAGAAGCCTCTCGTCCGCATCATACGTATGCGCAAGGTGCCCTTCATCGACTCCACCGGCATCCACAACCTTGAGATACTTATCAACTCATCGCGCAATGAGGGCATCCATGTGGTCCTGTCGGGCGTCAACGACAGCGTCCACAAGGTGCTCGACCACGCCAACATCGAAGACCTTATCGGACGCGACCACATATGCAGCCACATCTCACAGGCCGTGGCTCTCGCCAACCGCATAGTCGCCGACGTCAACGGCCACCGCATCGGCAACCATTGAACCATAGACAACAAAACGCCAAACGTTAAAAACAGCCGCCAAAAAGTACAATAATTATATTTTTTTTGAGAAATCTTTTTTTCTTGTAAAAATTTCCGAAAAAATTGTTTGTATGTCCCAATTTTGTATTACCTTTGTGCTGTTTTTGAAGCAAACGAAATATTGTTTTATTATTTAATCAGAAAAAGAAATGAAAAAGTTAGTTTTATTACTTGCTGTTGTATTCAGCGCATCGCTCTTCTCTTGCGGTAACTCTAAGGACGCTGCTGCCGCTACTGACTCTATCGCTGCTGATACAGTAAACGTAGAGGTTGTTGAGGCTGTTGAAGCTGTAGACACTGTAACCGGTGACACTATCGTTGCTGCCGCTGCTGCTGACACTACTGTAGTAGTAAAATAATCAGGGTATACCCTAATCAGCAAAAAATTAAGCTGGCCACAATCGGTGGACAGCTTTTTTTGTTTATAGGCATAGTCCCACGCAATGCAATGCCGCAATCTACGACCGATGCAAATCTCCAACCATAAAAATGCGCGCCATCTAACCGAAATTCTATCCTCAATCCTGATATTGGCATTGTCAGGCGCAGGGTTTATGTCGTGGCGTCTGCAATGCTTTCCATTCGGTGATGACATGCCCTACTCCCTCTGCTTCCCGTCAAACCTTACACAGGATGAATATTGGGAGTGCGTCAGTCAAACGCCTATCGGGACTTACTCCGAGGCCATTCAGACCGCGACAAACCATTATCTCATCATAAACGGAAGGCTGTCCAACATCATCCATATACTGTTCCAACCTCTGCCCGATTGGGTTGAGCAGATTGCCAACGGCTTGATGTGCACCGCGTTGCTATGCCTTATCGCGCTTGCCTCCTATGGGCGTAAATGCCTACGCTCGCCATTTGTCATAGCGGCCTCAGTCATCTGCGCAATAATATTCTTACCGTGGAGTGACAATATGGTATCCGATGATTTCACCGTCAACTACGTATGGCCATCAGTCTTCGCCATATTGTTTCTTCTGACGTTTGACAAAGTTGCCGCAAGGAGTCATACGAGACCCGTAGCAATTACCGCGACGGGTGTCCTGGCATTTGTGACCGGATGGTGGCATGAGGGTTTCGCTATCCCGACAATAGCAGCCGCCATAATTATACTTTTGGGGAAACGGCAACTTTTGATGCATAACAAACCGGCGTGGATAATTTTTATCATCCTGCTTGCCGGCTTTATGACATCCTTCTCTCCCGGGCAATTATCACGTATAGCCTCAGAGTCCAACGCGGGGGCCGTTCAATCCGCCACAACAGGCATATACAATGCATTGCTTGACAATAAGCTGTTGTACCTCTACATAATCATCTTCCTTATCTGCGCTCTACGCAACGGTCGAGGGTACGCAAGGCACGCCCTCTTCGACCAGTCGCCATGGCTGGCAGGATTGCCGCCGCGTTATCCGTCTCCATGATGTTTGGAGGATATGGGCGCGTCAATTGGGCTCCGTCAATCTTTCTCATCGTCGCCAATCTGCGTTTGCTCTACCATGGTTTCCGATGGTTCTGCAAGCCCCTCTATATCCCGGCCTACCTGCTCGCCGCCATTATAGCGGCCTTCTTCACCTGTGTCACATACTGGCAACACAAGGTAAAAGTCAACGCCGCCCAAATACACGCTTTCATCGGGCAACGCGCCAACATGCAAGGCTCTATGGCTTATGTCGATGCAATTACATCCCAACAAATTCCGTGGCACACGTTAGGGTTTGTATCCGACATGTCCTACGGGCACAACATGATCTCCACTTCATACTATTTTGGGCATAGAAATCACCGCATTATACTCCTACCCTCAAAATATCGCGGAAACCCGTTCAATGACAGATTGAAGGTCCTGGGCAATACCTCACTTTTCGGGACATATCCCATCTACTTCAGTAAGGACAGCCTCGGATTCCGATACTATCAGGCCACCATCGGCAATCCACTCTCCTATGATTCAATGAATCCTATATCACGTGTATGCCTCACATGGAAACACCATCATTCAAATGAATGGCGCGACACCCTTATATTCAACATGGATACACGATATACTGCCATAACCCCGCAAGGCGACATCCTCCATGTCTACATTGCCCCCTATTTCGGGCGCATGGCCCGTGGTCGCGAGATAATAGCCCTGGATATATGCCACTGACCGGCGATGAAGAAAGGGGGCGCTGTCTCACGACGGCACTCCCTCTAAATCTACAATCTATAAAAACATATATATTTTGAAAAAACGGTCAATATCGGCGGGAATCCATCCGTGATTTATTCCCAATCCAAATATATGCTAATTTTTCTTCACATCCAAATGTTTTTATAAAAAAATAAAAATTTTCACTTTTTACGTCAGCTTGCACATCTGTCTGACTATCCCGGCAGGACTACCGTGCAGCAGCACGTTGAACCGCACGCCCGACAGGACGCAGGATAAACGGATAGGGGTCGCGCAGCACGATGCTCTTGTCGGCTGCGACGCGCTCAAGCAGCATGGCGGCATCCGACGCCGTGTCGCTGCTGCCGGCAAGGACATAGTAGAGCGGCTCGCGGGTCTCGACCACGAAAGCATCGTAGCCCCCTTGGCGCAGGCGCGTGGTCATGGCCTTGGCATTGAACAGCTGCTTGAACTGTGCCACCGCCACACAATATGATTTCAATTGCGACGGCTCTCCGAGCCCCGAAGTGACGCGCACCGCAACGTCAAGGGCCGGCAACCGACGGCCGTCGACATCGACCGTCGAGGGTCGTGCCTCCTTGCGTATTTTTTCATATACGGTCGAGTCTATCCCCGAGCGTTCTTTCTGCCGCGCCATCTCATAGGCGGCACGATAATTGTTCTCATTGGTCTTGCAGCCTCCCAACGCCATGACGGCAAGCAGGGAGACGCATAAAATCGCTATATGTCTCATTGTTATGTATTTATCAGTCAGCATGTCGCGCGCCAAGCTCTATGACCTCGAGGTCGCGCATCTCATTTCCGTCAATTACGAGCCTCACAAGGGTGCGCACTTTCTGCCACCCGTGTACCCCGGCCGCGCCGGGATTGACGTGCAGGAGACCAAGCTCCTTGTCCCACATCACTTTCAGGATGTGGCTGTGGCCCGTCACCATAAGATTATAACCACCGTCACGCAGAAGTTGTTTCACCCCCGGCGCATAACGCCCCGGGTAACCGCCGATATGTGTCATCCACACATGCACTCCCTCCACGGTGAAATCAAGCGACTCAGGGCAACGGCGGCACACCATGCCGTGGTCGATATTGCCTGACACGGCCCTCACCACGGGGGCTACCTCCTCAAGACGGCGCAAGATGTCGATGTCGCCCACATCGCCGGCGTGCCATATCTCGTCACAGCCGGCAAAGTGGGTGGCATATCGGTCATCCCAACATGAGTGGGTGTCGGAAAGTATACCTATCCGTTTCATCACGTCGCGTCAGTCGGCAAGCCGTCGGTCAAGGATGTATATGGCTCTCGCGGGGAAAGTCATTTCGGGGACAATCGTCACCGTCTCGCCCGACAGCATGTCGTGCCAGCGCGAGCCGACAGGAAGCACCTCCGAGACCGACTCGGTCGTCATGGTGACAGGACGGTCATTACCGTTCATCATCACGATGACCTGCTTGTCGCCAAGCCGGCGTTCATAGGTGTAGACCCCCTGCTCGGGCATGAAGTGCTTGAGCGTCCCCTTGGCTATCACCTCATTGCCCTTGCGCCAGTTGAGCAACCGCGACAGGAACTCGTGGGCCTCCTGCTGCCTGGCCGTGCGGCCTCCGGCGGTAAACACGCTTATCGAGTCGCCCGGAAATCCGCCCGGCATGTCACGCCGCACGTTGCCGTCGCCACCGTCGGCACGGCTGCCGTTCATCAGCACCTCGGTGCCATAATATATCTGGGGAATACCACGCGACGTGAGCAGGAAGATCATCGCCTGCTTCCACCACCCGAGAGAGTCAGGCTCGGAGAGCAGGAAACGGTCGGTGTCGTGATTGTCGAGGAAGGTGAGTATATTCTGCGGATTGGGGAATAGGTAGTCGAGAGCAAGATGGTCGTATATGTCATTAAGCCCTGTCAGACGGTCGGTCTGTCCCGAGAAGGCGTCGCGACCCTTGATGGAGAGCACAAAGTCCATCACCGTAGGCAGGTTGGAGTTGCCTTTCCTGTTAACATACGAGTCTTTTTGCCAGAATGCCTCACCTCCCTCGCTGCCATACCAGCACTCGCCGACGATGTTATATCCCGGATATTGCCTCATCACCTCGGCAATCCAGTGTGCCATTCCGTCAAAGTCGGCATAGGGATGCGTATCCATGCGTATGCCGTCAATCTTTGACGACTCTATCCACCACAGCGAGTTCTGTATCAGGTATTTCATCAGATGGGGATTGCGCTGGTTGAGATCGGGCATCGCCTCGACAAACCATCCGTCAACCGTCCTGCGCTTGTCATAGTCGCTCACATAGGGGTCGTGGAGGGTCGACAGGCGGTAGTTGGTCTGCACATACCCGTCGGGAAAGTTGAACCAGTCCTTGAAAGGACGGTCCTCAAACCACGGATGCCCGCTGCCCGAGTGGTTGAATATCATATCCATCACCACCTTTATGCCGCGCCTGTGGCACTCCTCGACAAAGCGGTTCCACTCCTCGTTTGAGCCAAACCGGGGGTCAATCCTGTAATAGTCGGTCGTGGCATACCCGTGATATGAGCCGCCGGGCATGTCGTTCTCAAGCACCGGGTTGACCCATATCGCCGTCACACCGAGCGAATCGATATAGTCGAGATGGTCGAGCATACCCTTGATGTCGCCACCGTGGCGGGCATGATTGATATTGCGGTCGACCTTGGAGGCATTCTTTATCGCCGGATGCTCGTTGTTGGACGGATCACCGTCGGCAAAGCGGTCGGGCATAATCAGGTATAGCACATCGGAGGCGTCAAACCCCGCCGCGCCGGACTTGCCGTCGCGGGCTTTCAGCTCGTAGGGCACGACTGCCTTGCGACCGCCAAGATTGAGGTCAATTTTCATCTCGCCCGGACGTGTGTCGGGAGAGATGACAAAGTAGAGAAACTGGTAGTTGGGGCTGTCAGGGCGCACGACCTCGGCAAGGCTCACCCCGGGATAATCCACCTTGACAGCGGCATCCCTTATGTCGTCGCCATGCAGCATCACCTGTAGGGTGTCGTTCTCCATCCCGGTCCACCAGTATGGGGGATTGACATTATCGACCTGCAGTCGCTTGGCCGCAACAGCTCCCAATGAGAGCACCACAAGAGCCATGAGGCTCAAAAAGATTCGTTTCATATATTTATTATTTATTGTCATTTACGTATCACGCGCATGTAATCTATAAGGGCTGTGTTGGTCTCTCCGTTCATGTTGACATTCTGCGGGGTGAGATATTCGAGCGTCAGCGTGTTGCGCCCCTTCTCAAGCTCAACCGCCAGCATGTTGCTCATTCCGGTCGAGAGCCATTCGCCGATACCGCGCTGCGGCATAACGACCGGCCCGACAATCCTGCCGTTGACCGTGAGCGTGCGCAGGGCACACTTGTTTTCGGTGTTTATCGGGCCTGAGCCGTTGGCATATCTGAAGTCGATAAAGTAGGTGCCCTCTTGCGGCACATCTACGCTGAACGGCAATTTCGTGTTTTTCTCGCGGGTTATCTCCACAAACCGCGACGCCTTGGCCTTGTCGGCTATAAGCGGGGTACCGCCATGCGCCATATCCTCAGCCTGCACTATGGTGAGACTTCCTTGCGGGATATACTCATACGGGCACATGGTGAAACCGCTCCATTCCTCCTCCTTGACAGGCACTATGCCCACCACGGTGTAACTGTCGGTGTCGTACAGGCGGTAGGAGCGGGTCTGTATCTGCTCCTCAAACACTCCGTTGAGGTATATGCCATATGACATCCCCTCGCCAAAGTTTCTTATCTCAGCCTCGCGGGGCGTGTTCCATGTCACCACCGGCACCGACGGCATCCATGCCTGAGGTATGCGGTTGACGGGACGCTGCTCTATGGCGTTGTCGGCGAGCTGTATCTCCACCGAGTGTTCCCCTGTAAGGTTGCCGGGCAGATGATTGTCAGTCGAGACTTTGCCGTCAACCATGAATGTCTCAATCTCGGAGCCGGTGCCCTTCACCGTCACGGACAGCACCATGTTGCGGTAGCGGAATCCTGTGATAGTCTTGTCCCCCGACAGGGCGGCGGGGACAAAGGGCGCAAAGTCTATACCGCCAGGGGTGAAGCTCATGCCGGCAATGGCACGGAACACCATCGCCGCGCTCCCCGCCGCGCTCCACAGCTGGGCGTCGGAGTTGACTGCCGTCCCACGGTAGTCACCGTTGGAGGAGACAAACAGCTCCTTGTCGGTGCCAAACATTGCCGCCGCACGGTAGATGGCCGCCAGCCCCTCGGAGAATGCCTGCATGTTGCCGGTCTTGGCGGCGGCAAGATTCCAGTAGGCCTGCACAAAGGGCCACACGGCGTCATTATGGTAGGGGCGTATATCGGGCATCTGGGGGAATACCGACGACGTGCCGTAATAGTTGACGGGGGTCTTGGAGATAATGGATGCCGCCATCTCGGGACTTGCTACGTCAAAGAGCACCCCAAGCGACTGTCCGAGGTTGTCGGTGGCCTGCGACTGTATCGGGTAGATGCCGCCGTAGAGGTATTCGCTGTAGTAGCCGAGATTGGGTATCCACAGGTTGCTGTTGATTGACGAGCGCAGGGTGCGTGCCATCTCAAGGTACTTTTCCCTGTCGCCGGTCAGCCCCAGCTCCTCCTCCATACGCGCCATGATGGAGAATGCCTCGGCAAACACCACATTGGTGCCGAGACACATCGACTCATATATATCCTTGGGCTGCATCCACTTGGGATAGGTCTGCTCGCGCCAGTCGAGATAGGTCTGCTCGCCGCGCATCATCTTCCGGTCGGGATTCCACACCATCAGCATATCGTCCTCAAGCGTGGCGGCAATGACCTTGTGGGCCTCGGCAAGCCACTCCTTGTCGCCGGTCACCTTGTATATCTCCCACGCGCCGATGGCCCATACCACGCGGTCGCTCGACACGGGCCACGAGCCGCCGGTGCCTGTGTCCTGCACGATGCGGCCATCCTTGACCTTGGCACGGAGGCTGTTCATCGACCTCACCGGGTCAAGATAGGCAAGAGCGAGGTATATCGAGTAGGAGACATCGCGGGTCCACACGCCGTCCCATGCCGCACCGGCACGATAGGTGTCGTCGGGGCGTATGTCACTCGCTATGTCTGATATCGCCATATTATAGAGGGCGTCGACAAGCACCTGACCCGATGCATATTGCGGGAAACGCCCGTCGGGTCGCTCTATCTTCCATCCCGTCGGGTCACTCGCGCGGTCGGTGGTAGGATTGAGCTTGATAGTCACCGTGTATATGCCGTCCCCACGGTCGGAGAGCTTCCAGTCATGCTTGCCATAGAGATTGTCAAAGTCCCAGTTGAGCGGCTCCGCGCCGCCGGCCACCCACAGCCCCTTGAAGTCATCGCGGTATATCGTGTCGCCCGTACCCGTGACATAGTAGCCGTCTTTCTTGAACGAGGCGAGCACGGGCCGCATATCCACCCTTACCGTCCACTCGGTGTCCTTGGGCAGCTCACCCCCCTTCTCCTCCTTGGCAAGACGGTCTTCAAGGTCGAGCACCTGCCCGAAACTGTACACAGCCCCGTCGCTGTCGGGATTGCCCACAAGGGCAGTGTGGTTCAGCCCCGGGGTCAGCTCGTTGTCCCGGCTGTTGAGCGAGAAACGGAAATGCACCAGCGACGACACCCCCGACACTTCCGGGCTTTTATAGTCGGTCACAATCTCCAACGGACTGACGGCACGCGCCGTGAATCCGCCCTGCACCACCCTGTCGGTATAGACGGTGTACTGGTCTGACGAGAATATCACGTCGGTAGGCTCGGTCTTCTGGACACATCCTGTCCCAATGGCGGCAGCTGCCGCCGCTGCAATAACAATATCGGGTTTCCTCATCTCTAATAAAGCATAAATTAATTTTGAATAGCCACTTAAAGGAGTGTTTCCACTAAGTTAGGCATTTTTCTTTTAACGCCTCATCTTTTCAGATAAAAATATTGACGCCACTATACCGTACCGCCATCCCCAATGCATCATAGCCCACAAACCCAGTTTACTTTTTAGGGCCGGTCAGCAACACTCATAACACTACATATCAGTAATTTAGCATGTACGACACTTTACTTTTGCTTTACCCGTTGATGCATGACCGAAAACTCTGCATTATCTTTGTACCACTAAGATACAGAATTAATAATTACAGGAATCAGATTAATCAAATCTGCATGAAAAGCACTTACTAACCTAAATCAGTTGCAGAATGAATGTACAGCCGTCCCCTTTCGTGAAAAAGGGGACGGCTTTTTTCTTCCCTATATTTCAGATTGCCCCATTTTATGAGTAACTTTGTAACCAATCAATATCGAATAATTATCAATCATCACGATTTATGAATAAAATAGTTGAAAAGGAGCATTTCTCCGACAAGGTAGTGAAACTCGTTGTCGAGGCTCCAATGATCGCCCGGTCGCGCAAGCCGGGTCACTTCGTGATTGTGCGTGTCGGCGAGAAGGGGGAACGCATACCTCTCACCATAGCCGATGCCGACCCCGAGCGGGGCACAATCACGCTGGTGGTGCAGGAAGTGGGGCTCTCATCAGGCAAAATTTGCGCCCTTAATGTCGGCGATGAGCTAACTGATGTAGTCGGGCCTCTGGGACAGGCCACCCATATCGAGAAAGTCGGCACTGTAGTGTGCTGTGGCGGCGGTGTAGGTGTCGCGCCCCTGCTCCCCATCATCAAGGCGATGAAACAGGCCGGCAACCGCGTCATCACCGTGCTCGCCGCCCGCACCAAGGACCTCATAATACTTGAGGAACAGGTGCGTCCCTACTCCGACGAGGTGATTATCATGACCGACGACGGGTCGTATGGCAAGAAAGGTCTTGTCACCAACGGCGTCGAGGAGGTGATACTGCGCGAGCGTGTCGACCTCGTCGTCACTATCGGCCCGGCGATAATGATGAAGTTTGTCTCGTTGCTCACACAGAAATACGATGTCCCCACCATGTGCTCGCTCAACACCATAATGGTCGACGGCACCGGCATGTGCGGCGCATGTCGCATCACGGTCGGAGGCAAGACGCGCTTCGTATGCATCGACGGGCCGGAGTTTGACGCCCATCAGGTCGACTTTGACGAGATGCTTATGCGCCTGCGCTCCTACAACTAACATTTCAACTTCAATCAGCCACATCATGAGTGATATAAAGAATACGTCGGCGCCCCGCGACGCCGAATGGCGCGAGGAATTGCGCAAGGCGATGGGCGCCAAGGAGCGCACAGCCATCCCTCGGGTGAAGATGCCCGAACTCGACCCTGCATACCGCGTGACATGCAACGAGGAGGTCAACCAGGGGCTTAGCGCCGAGGAGGCCGTCCTTGAGGCTACCCGATGCATGGACTGTCCCGATCCCCAATGCATGGAGGGATGTCCGGTGAGCATCAATATCCCCGGATTTATCAAGAATATACAGCGCGGCCACTTCCACGATGCCGCCGTAGTGCTCAAAGAAACCTCCGCGCTCCCGGCCGTCTGCGGGCGCGTATGCCCCCAGGAGAAGCAGTGTGAGAGCCGATGCATCTACCTGAAGATGAAGAAGCCGGCGGTAGCCATAGGCTACCTTGAGCGTTTTGCCGCCGACAACGAGCGGCTCAACCCCTCCGATGATGCCGCAGTAGCCGTCGCCCCCTCCAATGGCATAAAGGTCGCCGTGGTAGGCTCGGGCCCTGCGGGACTGTCATTTGCCGGCGACATGATAAAGCGCGGGTATGACGTGACCGTCTACGAGGCCCTCCATGAGATTGGCGGCGTGCTCAAATACGGTATCCCCGAGTTCCGACTCCCCAATGCCGTGGTCGATGTCGAAATTGACGGGTTGCGCAAGCTCGGCGTAAAATTTGTCAAGGACTGCATCATCGGCAAGACCCTCAGCTACGAGAATCTGCTTGAGATGGGCTTCAAGGGCATATTTGTGGCCTCAGGCGCAGGCCTGCCGCGCTTTATGGGCATCCCCGGGGAAAACCTCATAGGCGTGATGTCGAGCAACGAGTACCTCACCCGTGTCAACCTCATGGAGGCGGGACGCGAGGGTGACACCCCCGTTCTGAAAGGACGCAATGTCGCCATCATCGGCGGCGGCAACACGGCGATGGACTCTGTGCGCACCGCCCGCCGCATGGGCGCCGAGCGGGCAATGGTGATCTACCGCCGCAGCGAGGCCGAAATGCCCGCACGCGCCGAGGAGGTGAAGCACGCCAAGGAGGAGGGTGTGGAATTTATGACGCTCCACAATCCGCTCGAATATCACGGCGACGAGAAAGGCCGCGTATGCTCGATGACCTTGCAGCGCATGGAGCTTGGCGAGCCTGACGCATCGGGTCGTCGCTCTCCTGTCCCCGTGGAGGGAGCCGTGGAGGAGATACCCGTAGACCTGGTGATAGTCAGCGTCGGAGTCTCCCCCAACCCGCTTATCCCCAACTCCATTCCTGCACTGGAAGTCTCCCGACGAGGCACCATCGTCGTCAACGACGAGACGATGCGCTCATCCATAGATGACATTTATGCCGGTGGCGATATCGTGCGCGGCGGTGCGACTGTCATCCTCGCCATGGGCGACGGACGACGCGCAGCGGCCCACATGGCCGAGGCTCTCGGCAAGTAGTCCGGACATATCAGTCACAAAGACGCAAAATATAGGCTGCTCCGTGAAATTTACGGAGCAGCCTATATAATATGATGGGATGATAAAAATACAAGCACGTCGGCTATCCTGCCACGAGATGGCCGAGATGGGCACACAACAGGCCTACCGCGAGACTCGCGATTCCATAGATGACGACAGTTATGTTTGACGAGCCAAACAACAGATAGTTTTCGTGGATAAATGTCGAGAATGTCGTGAATCCGCCGCAAAAACCTACGGTAAGGAACAGTCTCATCTCAGGCGAGAGGGGAAAGTGACGGTCGACGAGGCCGTATATCACCCCTATCAAGAAGCATCCGGCCACATTTACCGCAAACGTGCCCCACGGGAAAACTGTGTGTGCAAAAGACTGCACCCACCGTCCCACGGCATAACGCAGGACACCGCCAATGGCACTCCCCGCTCCTACCAACAGTATGGTCTTGAACATATATAACCTATTTATGCTACAAAGATAAGAAAAAAGGCGACACTCATGAGTGCCGCCTTTAGCCTATATCGGGATTATATTATTCCGACCTGGGGATTAGAGCACAACCTTGGTGTTGTTGACTACATAGAAGCCGCGTGCAAGGTTGTCGATAACATTCATGCCAGCCTCAACGGGAACCATCTGCGATGCACCCGACACGGTGGTTATGATGACGTCGCCGGCCTCGGGAGCCTCGATGTAGAGCTTGCCGTCGGCAGCATATATCTTCATGTTGCCGCTGTTGTCCTCAACAGAGTCGATGCCTGTAACGGATATCTTGCCGATGCGTGCGGGAGCATAGGTAATGACATCCTCGTCCTCCTTCTCCTTGGAAGTATTGTCACCATAGGAGTATTCGTCCTTGACGTTGTCAAAGTAAGAGGGATCGTAGGGAGTACCGCCGACAGGGCTTGTGCCGTACTTGTCAATGAACATCACGCCGATACCTTTGAGGCGGATATAGTCGGCAGTGACACCGAGAACCGACAGAGGTATCTTGAACTCATAGAACGTGTGGGCCGACTCAGCTATCTCGCTCTTGAGGTCCACAAAGCCAGCATTGCCGGTGAGGTCATCGGGATCGGAGCCGAAGGGAAGACCCCAGATATGGTCGATAGAGGGAAGGAGACCATCGGCGTAGCCGTAGAATCCCTTTGGAAGAGCCTTGCAATATGCAGCGTCATAGCTTGCATGACCATTGGGATTCGGGATGAAGAGACCGGGAGTGCCTACACCGGGCTTGGTGGAGCACATGAGCACTGCATCGACACCGTTGTCAAACTTGGCGCCCTTGGCGGCCTCATTCCAGATGGGGCCCATCACGGTGCCGTCCTTCTCAATCTGTCCGTCAAAAGACTTGGCAGGGTCGAGGTCAAATGCAATCATCATATGGCCGTCCATGTTGTAGGGCTTGGACTCGCCGGGCTGCTTGCCTTCGCCACCCTCATCCCATACGGTGTAGACAAACTGCACGCCGAGATAGAGGTTGTCGTTGTCATACGCGCCATAGAGGGCATAGGAGTCAACGATGGGACGCTCGTGGAGACCACGGTAAGCCTGGCAGACGTCACGGGCAACACCCTGGGCGATAAGCTCGGCAGGAGTCCAGTTGGAAAGTGCCCTTGTGGCGGGATGGCCGCTTACGTTGACAGTCTTGAAAGTGCCCACCTGACCGTTGGGGTTGACCTTGTAATAGTCGGTATTGAGGCTATTCTCAGGGGTGGGACCGGGTGTGGGTCCAGGATTGGGAACGTCGTTCTTGGTGTAGACAAACTCCTTGACATCGCCCTTGGTGCCGTCCGACGCCACTGCAAAAGCATGTATCGTAGTGGTCGACGACAGGAGGATAGCCGACGTGTACTTGTAGGATGAGGTCGAGGGGGTCGAGCCGTCAAGCGTATAGTAGATTGTCGAGCCGGCGGGAGTCGCCGAGAGAGTCACCGAAACGTTGTCGGTGAACATGTGTCCCGTTGCGGGAGACGCGCTGACAACAGGCTTGATGGGATCGGGAGTCGGGTCATTGTTCTCGACATATGTGCCGTCGTCCTTGTAGGTAGCCTTGTTGACAAACTTCAGGTCGCCGCCGCCTGCCTTTTCAGAGTCGCCGTGACCGCCCCAGCTGATGATTACCTGGGTGGGCACCTTGCCTGCGGGAGCTTCCCAATAGAGCTTGCCGTCCTTCTGTGTCATCCTGTCGCCGGGCCAGTTGTCTTTGCCTGCTGCGGTGCAGTTCTCGGTGTCGTTCCATGCCCATACGGCAACGTCAGAACGATTCTGGCTGTTGTCGAAGTAGATGTAGCAGGAAGTCCCGGGATTGGGGTCAGGGTTAGGATTAGGATTAGGATTGGGGTTCGGGTTGCTGCCAAATGTCACGGCTGTGGATGTTGCGCCGTTGTCATTCATCACATACGACCCTGAGTAAGTGAGGTCACCGGTCTTGCTCTGGTCACCGTTGGTGTTGAAGATTATCTTCTCCACGCCTGCAGGCAACTTGATTACCTTGTAGGTATTGCCGTCGCTGCCGGTAGCCGTCTGCATGGTCTGACCAGGCCATGAGGTCATGGTGGTGTTGGCCTCGCTCCAATAATATACGTTGGCCTTGTCGCCGCTATAGGCAAGGTTGTAGTCACCCGGGATAGTCAGAGAGCCGGGAGTGGGATCGGGGTTCGGGTTGGGATTGGGGTTCGGGTTGGGGTCATCACCGGCATTGGTGACAATGATAGTCATGGCCGAGAGGTCGGCTTTGATATCATATTTACCCGGGGCGATAGTCCATGACGCGCACGCGCTGGCATCGACGTTGTTGGTAAACTTGGTGATGGAGGCGGGAGAGCCTAAGGTGATGGCCGCGCCCTCTGTAGCCGCGCCATAGCGGTTAGCTTTCATGTTGAGGTCATCCCATGTTGCGCCGACATAATCGGTGAGGTTGAAATAGCACTTGGTCTCACCCGAAGCAAGCACAAACTCAACGCCGTTGGCGGTGTAGGTCGAGCCATTCTTTGTCATAGCCACGCCTGTGCCGGGAGTTGTCGCCCAACCGGCTGCTCCGGAGAGGTTGCCGAGTATCCACATTGAACCGTCAGGAACGGGAACGGGGTCGGGATTGGGATTGGGATTGGGGTTAGGATCGGGAGCCACGCCATCCTTCATGATGACAGCAATGCCCGACTGGCCTACATTGCCGGAGATAGTGGAGGCGGTAACGGTGAAAATGCCGCCGCTAACCATATCCTTATATGTGCCGGCAGGGCAATAGCCGCCGCCATTGGCGATAGACACGTTGCCGCTACCCTTCATGACGATGACTGCGCCGGCGCCCTGACGGGTCACGCTGATAGCGTTGCCGCCATTGGTGAAATAGTCGGCCTTGCCGACACAGGCGTTGCGGAACTTGTTGACTGCGGCAATATGCGCGGCCTTGAAGGCGGTGCTGCCCTTGCCTACCTTGATGTTGTTGAAGCCCTTGGCGTTGGGACGCGACAGGTAAAGGGCCGTGGCACCCTTGCGGCATGCGAATGAAGCCCATGCACGGTCGATGACCGACTGGTCAACATTCTGCGACCACTCGTCGTTGGAGTAGGTGTCGTGGCTCTCGCCCCAATACACCACTTTTGCGCCCATGCCGTAGTTTACGTCCCAGCTGCCGCCGTGTCCGTAGGGTATACCGCCGTTTTCGCGGGCCGCACCGTTGCTGTATTTGTTGTCGGTGACCGACATGTAGTTGCCGTATTCCTTGATGATGCCGGCGTTGGGGCCGGGAGCATCAAGAATCTCGCCATAGTGATACATGCCGGGGACAGAGGTCACGGACGACCAGAAGTTGCAGCCTTCGGAGGGGAGGCCGATGTGCTTTGCGGCATCCCAGCGGCAACCTTTGACGCCCATGCTCTTGAGGTCCTCTACATAAGCCTTGCCACGGGCGCATACTTCGCTCAACTCGGAGTTGATGTCGCCGTAGTCGCCAAGCTGTCCGTGGGTAATCGAGCGGCGGTCACCGTAATTGATGCCACCTTCCCAACGCACGCGGCCACCGCCGTCCCACCATGTGTCATGGTAGCCGGCTGTCTTGTCAACGTGGTTGGCAACGACATCGACAATAATCTTGATACCGTAGTTGGCAGCCTCGGCACAGAGAGCCTTGAGCTCCTCGCGCGAACCAAGGCCGCCCTTGAAAGCAAGGTCGTAGGGACGATAGAGGTCATGCCATGGAGAACCGACCTTGACGTCGCCACGCTGTAGGGGGGAAAGCTGAACAGTGCCGAATCCGGCCGCCGCGATGTTGGGCAACTCATTCTTCACCTCGCTGATGGGCCAGTTGAAGCAATGGAGAATGTTGCCGTCCTGAATGTTGTCGGGCAGCCCATAACTGTTGGCAGCCGACACGCTTTGCCCAAGTGCAAGGACGAGGGCAAAAAGCGATAGTAGACTTTTTCTCATTTTAGTGATTAACAAAAAAAATAATAATTACAGTTTATCTATTTTTTAATTCTTTCGCAAGACCTTGATATTCATGTCTATGATTATCACGGGATGTTTCACATAGCATATTTTGCCGCTAATATACAACGGTATCGCAAAGATAGCACAATTTCACATTACCCCACTCCCCGATATTCCATTTTAATCTTTTTTAGGTTTTTGAACGCATGCAATTTGCGACTGTCACCGCCGATGACAGCCCGTATGCCCCCACACAAAAAGGAGGTGTTGCAGAAGGAACCACGTCGGAGACATGGTTCCTTCTGCAACACCCGCTTTTGTTTCTATTTATCGAGTGTATTCTACTTGTCGTAGCTGGCCTCACCGCCGAGCTTCTCCAGGACGGCAGCATCGAGGACGGCGGCAGTGACGAGGTTCACGATATCGCGTACGGGCGAGTCAACGTTGATGAAGTGGACAGGCTTGTTGAGGCCGACCTGAATCGGGCCTATCGACTCGGCAAGCCCCATCTCAAGCATCATGCGGTAGGCGGTGTTGGACGCGCTGAGGTTGGGGAAGATAAGCGTGTTGACCTCCTTGCCCTTGAGGCGAGTGAACGGATAGTTGGCGTCGCGCAGGTCCTTGTTGAGGGCATAGTGCATCTGCATCTCGCCGTCGATGGGGAGTTCGGGATAAAGTTCCTGCATCTTCTCGACGACGCGGTGTACCTTGGCCGGCTCCTCCTCCTTGTTTGAGCCGAAGTTGCTGTAGGACACCATCGCCATCACAGGCTCGTGAGCGAAGTACTCGACGGCATTGCGTGTCAGGCGCGTGATGTCGAGCAGGGTCTCCTCGTCGTTGTCGTGGTTGATCATCGTGTCGGCGAGGAAGTAGACGCCACGCTTGGTGTTCATGATGTGCATCGTGGCAAAGTGGTTGTAGCTCGGACGTATGCCGACAACCTCCTTGGCAATCTCCCCGGTGGTGTCACTGCCCGAATAGGTGCCGGCGATAAATGCGTCGGCCTCGCCGTTCTCCACCATCATCATGCCGAAGTAGTTGCGGTCGAACATCTTCTCCAACGCCTCGGGATAGGTGACGCCTGAACGCTGGCGCTTCTCGGCGAGCTTGCGGGCAAAACGGTCGCGACGCTCGGCCTCGCGGTCGTGGCGCAGGTTGACAATCTCGATGCCCGAGATGTCGACGCCAAGACGTGCGGCACGCTTCTCGATCATCTCCTCGTTGCCGAGCAGGATAGGGATGCACAGGCCCTGGTTGGCCGCGCTGACGGCGGCACGGAGCATATTGTCGGTGTTGCCCTCGCCGAACACCACGCGCTTGGGGTTGCGCTTGGCCTCCTCGGCAAAGCGGCGCATGAGCTTGTTGTCGTAGCCCATGAGCTGACGCAGCTTGGCGTTGTAGGCATCCCAGTCGAGGATGGGGCGTTTGGCGACGCCGCTCTCCATCGCGCCACGGGCCACGGCGGGAGCCACGGTCGTGAGCAGGCGGGGGTCAAGAGGCTTGGGGAGGATATAGTCGGGACCAAACTTCATGCCCGACATGTTGTAGGCGGCGTTGACCACCGAGGGGACGGGCTTCTTGGCCAGTTCGGCGATGGCAAGCACGGCGGCAATCTTCATTGTCTCGTTGATTTCCGTAGCCCCTGAGTCGAGCGCGCCACGGAAGATGTAGGGGAATCCGAGCACGTTGTTTATCTGGTTGGGGTAGTCGGAGCGTCCTGTGGCGAAAATCAGGTCGGGGCGCGATGCGATAGCCTTGTCATAAGCAATCTCAGGGTCGGGATTGGCAAGCGCAAAGACGATGGGCTTGGCCGCCATCGACTGCACCATCTCGGGTGTCACCACATCCTTGACCGAGAGGCCGAGGAACACGTCGGCACCCTGCATCGCCTCGGCGAGCGTGTCGATGTCGCGGTCGGTGGCAAACTCCATTTTCTGGGGATTGAGGTTGGTGCGCTTCTTGTTGAGCACGCCGCGAGAGTCGCACATCACGACATTCTCCGGCTTGACACCAAGGGCTATATACAGGCGCGTGCATGATACCGCAGCCGCGCCGGCACCGTTGACTACGAGACGTATGTCGCCGATTTTCTTGCCCTGGATTTCAAGGGCGTTTAGCAGGCCGGCAGCCGAGATGATGGCTGTGCCGTGCTGGTCGTCGTGCATCACGGGGATGTCACACTCGGCCTTGAGGCGCGTCTCTATCTCAAAGCACTCGGGCGCCTTGATATCCTCAAGGTTGATGCCGCCAAAGGTGGGGGCTATGGCCTTCACAATCTCGATAAACTTCTGGGGGTCCTTCTCGTTGACCTCGATGTCGAAACAGTCAATGCCGGCGAATATCTTGAACAGCAACGCCTTGCCCTCCATCACCGGCTTGCCGGCAAGAGCGCCTATGTCACCGAGGCCGAGCACGGCGGTACCGTTGGAGATTACGGCAACGAGATTGCCTTTGTTGGTATACTCGTAGGCATCCTGGGGATTAGCCTCGATTTCCTTACATGGGAATGCAACGCCCGGCGAATATGCGAGGGCGAGGTCGTGCTGGGACGAATATGGCTTGGTGGGTACTATCTCAGTCTTACCGGGCTTGCCGATACGGTGATAGTCGAGAGCCATCTCTTTTGTTACGTTTGACATAATCGGTTGTGATATCTATATTGATGTTGTAATTACCCGTTTTTCCTTTTCTCGAAAAATTCAGACGCAAAATTACGCATTTTTTTCGAGCAAAAATAATTTTTTGGCATTTTTATACTTTCAATATATCGCAAAAAGCGATAATTTGCCGACAATTTGCAACCAAACCGCCATTCGGCATTAATATTCGGCATATATATCCCGCAGGATTATGCCTGCGAGCGTAAAGCCGAATATGGCTGTCGTGTGGGCTACCGTCCCGTTGACCTGTGCCTTTCGCAAAGCCCATCCGTCGGCCGCGCCCTCGCCCGTGACAAGCGGCGAGGAGGTGTCGACAATGCGGTTGGGTACAATCTCGTCGCTGTAGACACACTTGAACTTTCGCCTGGGAAACACGCCGTGCTTCTTGAAGTAACGCCGCAATGCCGCCGCAAGCGGACACCCCTTTACCTTCCAGAACTCCGTCACGGCTATGCGCGACGGGTCAAGCTTCAACGCCGCCCCCATTGAGGAGACGAGACGCGCCCGCGATGCCGTGGCGCGGAGTATCAGCAACGCCTTATCACGCAACGAGTCGATGGCGTCAATGACATAATCGTACGTGTCGAGGTCAAAGCCGGCAGCCGTAGCCTCGGTGTACACCCCGTCTATCGCCACGATGTCGGCATCAGGGTTGATGTCGAGCAACCGCCGGCGCATCACCTCCACCTTGCTATCCCCTACCGACGAGCCGACGGCAGGGAGCTGACGGTTGACATTGGTGATATCCACACGGTCAAAATCGACCATCGTCAGATGCCTGACCCCCGACCGCACAAGGCTCTCGGCACACCAGCTCCCGACACCTCCCACCCCGAAGAGTATAACCCTCAGCCCGGCAAGCCGCTCCATCGCCCCGTCGCCCATCATAAGCCGCGTCCGATGGAACCTGTCGTTAACATTACCTTTCATAATCTGCCAATTTTGTCACACACTTGCCGAACATGTGAATGTCATCAATTGCGTTTCTTATCGATAACTGCAAAAGTAAAAATTTTTTCCGAGACGTCGCCCACAAAGATTACCTCGCTTTGGCGCATGTTAGCCAAAAAAGTGCCAATATTGGCATTTTAGTCTACTCATCCTGCCTTTTTATCGCAGATATTGGCAAAAGACGATAATTTTCGCTATGTTTGTCCATTCAAATATAAACTTGTATTATCACATATCTCAATGAGAATTGCAGCTCTCGGCGCCGTCGCGGCGCTATATGCCGCCTTAGGCGGCGGTCTTGGTGCGGCCCAACTTCCATCAGACACCCTCGTGCTCTCGCTTGACAGGTGCATAGCGGTCGCCCTCAACGACAATCCCACCATCCGCGTGGCCGACATGGAGATACAGCGCGTCGACTACTCCAAGAAAGAGGTCATCGGGCAACTGTTGCCTTCAGTGGCGTTTGGGGCGACCTACAACCGGACTCTCGCCAAGCAGACCATGTACATGAACATGGACGGCTTCGGCTCGATGGGCGGCGGAGGGAACTCCGGCGACGACGAGGCGGAGCAGGCTGCCGCCAAGGCCAAATCATCAGCGGCAAAGCGCGACAACGGCATAAAGATGGGCCTTGACAACTCATGGAGCATGGGATTCACTGCCTCCATGCCTATTATAGCCCCACAGTTATGGAAGACGCTGCGCCTCAGCGACAGCCAGATATTGCAGAACGTGGAGAGCGCGCGAGCCTCGCGCCTGTCGCTCGTCAATCAGGTGAAAAGCGCCTACTATGCCCTGCTTCTTGCCATTGAGTCAAAATGGGTGATGCAGGAGAGCTATGACAACGCAAAGGTCAATGCCGACATATACGAGAAGCGCTTCCAGGTGGGTACGGCATCGGAGTATGACGTGCTGCGCTCACAGGTCGCCGTGAAGAACATCGAGCCTGAGCTGCTGCAATCGGACATCGCCATAAAGCAGGCATCCCTGCAGCTCGCGATACTCATGGGGATTGACGCGTCGATACCGCTCAAACCCGCCACGAGGCTTGCCGAATACCAATCCGACATGTATGCCGAGGCTCTCGGCATCGACCGCTCGATAGAGGGCAACACCGACCTGCGTATGCTCGACTTGCAGACCCGCACGCTCAACGACGCGCTGACAGTGCAGAAGATGGCGTGGTTCCCGACTCTCGCCCTGTCGTTCAACTACAACTGGACCTCAATGTCCAACGGCGGCGCATTCAGCAACTTCCGATGGAACCCCTACTCGATGGTAGGCCTCACGCTCAACATCCCCCTGTTTGAGGGAGGACAGCGTTACAGCCGCATCAAGCAGGCACGCATACAGGTCGACGAGATGCGCTGGCAGCGCGAGAACCTTGAACGCTCGGTGAGGATGCAGGTCGATCTCGCCGTCGACAATATAAACAAGAACGTCAAGCAGATAGCCTCCAACGCCGAGAGCGTAGCACAGGCCGACAAAGCCCAATCGATAATGGAACGCTCATTTGAGATAGGCGCGGCGTCCTACCTCGACCTCAACGACGCGCGCCTCGCCCTCACCCGCGCCCGCCTGTCCTACTACTCGTCGATATACAACTACCTGATAGCCAACAGCGAGCTTGAATACCTGCTCGGCAACGCCGACATCGACCGCTACAAGGCACTCTACCAACCCGTCACAGAAAAATAAACATCACCCCTACCGATATGAAACATACAAGTCGCGCGATATGCGCCGCACTGGCCGCAATCGCCTTTACATCATGCGGCTCGTCAGACAAGGAGACCGCCCAAAAGTCCGATGCCGAAGAATTGCCCAAAGTCGAGACACGCCTCGTCAGGTCACAGCAGGTGGACCAGACCGCCCGCTATACCGCCACCGTAGAGGCGTTCAAGACCAACAACATTTCCACCTCCACCCCCAACCGCATCAAGCAGATACTCGTCGATGTCGGCTCAAAGGTGAGCAAGGGACAGCGTGTAGTGGTGCTCGACAACGTGAACATCGAGCAACTCAAAGTGCGCCTCGACAACACCGAGCGCGAGTACAACCGCGCCGTGGAGCTGTTGAGCATCGGCGGCGGCACGCAGCAGAGCGTCGACCAGCTCAAGACCGAACTTGACGCGGCACGCCGCCAATACAGCAACATGGTTGAGAACACCGTGCTCGTCTCCCCCATCAACGGCGTCGTGACGGCCCGCAACTACGACCCGGGCGACATGACCGGCCAGCTCCCCATCCTCACACTCGAGCAGCTGCGCCCTGTCAAGGTGATGATCAACGTCACCGAGAGCGACTTCACCAAGGTGCGCGTGGGGATGCCCGCCGACATTTACCTCGATGTTTACGGCAACGAGCGGTTTGTCGGCAAGGTGTCGCTTATCCATCCGACCATTGACCCGGCGACACGCACATTCACCGTGGAGATAGAGATACCCAACAATGACGAGCGCGTGCGCCCCGGCATGTTTGCCCGTGTCGAGCTTAACTTTGGCTCGGCCAACAATGTCGTGGTGCCCGACCGCGCCATTGTCAAGCAGACCGGCTCGGGCGACAAGTATGTATACGTGCTCGGAGCCGACGGCAAGGTGTCATTCAACAAGGTCGAGCTTGGCCAGCGTCTCGACGATGCCTATGAGCTGCTGTCGGGAGTCGAGGACGGCGCGGAAGTGGTGGTGACAGGCCAGACGCGCCTCGCCGACGGCGTGGCCGTCGAGGTCATAAACAAGACCCCGACCGACGGCAATGCCGCAGCCACAACCGGCAACAAGCAGTAACAAAGAGAGTCGTTTAACCCCAATAGACAACCAACGATATGAGCCTATATGCAAGTGCGGTAAAACGCCCGATTATGACCACCCTCTGCTTTGTGGCGGTGGCTATCCTCGGCCTGTTTTCCCTGTCGACTCTCCCCATTGACCTCTATCCCGACGTAGAGACCAACACCATCATGGTGCTCACCACCTACTCGGGGGCGAGTGCCTCGGATATCGAGCAAAACGTGACCCGTCCGCTCGAAAACAGCCTCAACGCCGTCAACAACCTGAAGCACATCACGTCAAAGTCACGCGAGAATATCTCGGTGATAACGCTGGAATTTGAGTATGGCGAGGATATCGACGTGCTCACCAACGACGTGCGCGACAAGCTCGACATGGTCAAGAGCCAGCTCCCCGACAACGCCGAGACGCCGATTATCTTCAAGTTCTCAAGCGACATGATACCTATCGTGCTGCTTTCGGTCGAGGCGTCGGAGAGTATGCCGGGACTGTACAAGATACTTGACGAGTCGGTGGCCAATCCCCTCGCCCGCATCTCGGGCGTCGGCTCGGTCTCCATCTCTGGTGCGCCCAAGCGTGAGATACATATATATGTAGACCCCGTGCGCCTTGAGGCCTACGGGCTGTCAATCGAGACTATCTCGTCGATTATAGCCGCCGAAAACCGCAATATCCCCGGTGGCTCGTTTGACATCGGCTCCGACACCTACTCGCTGCGAGTGCAGGGGGAGTTTGTCTCCTCCGACCAGATGAAGGATATCGTCGTCGGGTCAAAGGATGGCCGCAACATCTACCTGCGCGACGTCGCCCGCGTCGACGACTCGCTTGAGGAACGCGCACAGCAGACCTACAACAACGGCGAGAAGGGGGCCATGATTGTCATCCAGAAGCAGAGCGGGGCCAACTCCGTCGAGATATCCAACAAGGTGCTCGACATGCTCCCCTCGCTCCAGAAGCGACTCCCCTCCGATGTCAAGCTCGGCATCATCGTCGACACCTCCGACAATATCCGCAACACCATCGCCTCGCTCGTCGAGACTGTCCTCTATGCCCTGCTGTTTGTGGTGATTGTGGTGTTCTTCTTCCTCGGACGCTGGCGCGCCACGATGATTATCATCATCACGATACCCATCTCGCTCATCGCCTCGTTCATCTACCTCGCCGTCACGGGCAACTCGCTCAACATCGTGTCGCTGTCGTCACTGTCAATCTCCATCGGTATGGTGGTCGACGACGCCATCGTGGTGCTGGAGAACGTGACTACCCACATCGAGCGCGGCTCCGACCCCAAGCAGGCCGCCGTGCACGGCACCAACGAGGTCGCCATCTCGGTTATAGCATCGACCTTGACCCTTATAGCGGTATTCTTCCCGCTGACCCTCGTCACGGGTATGACCGGCGTGCTCTTCCGCCAGCTCGGATGGATGGTGACTATCATGATGGTTATCTCCACCACATGCGCCCTCACCCTCACCCCGATGCTCTGCTCCCAGATGCTGCGTCTCAACAACCGCCACAGCAAGCTCTACACAATCTTCTTCACCCCCATCAACAAGGGTCTCGACGCTTTTGACAACGGCTATGCACGACTGTTGCACCTCGTGGTGGGACACAAGACCGTCACCATCATCATATGCCTCGCCACATTCGTCGGCTCGATATTCCTGATGAAGGGAGTGGGCACCGAGTTCTTCCCCGTGAGCGACAACGGCCGCCTCGGCGTGTCGCTTGAGCTGCCCATCGGCACACGCGTGGAGATAGCCCAGGAGGCATCCAAGCGTCTCTACAACGAGTGGATGGAGAAGTATCCCGAGATAAAGGTGTTCAACTACACCACGGGGCAGGCATCAAGCGACAACACTTTCGCCTCATTGAGCGACAACGGCCCGCACATCATCTCGATGAACATCACGTTGACCGACCCGGGCGACCGCGACCGTTCAATCACCGAGATTGCCGGGCTGATGCGTGAGGACCTCAAACACTACCCCGAGTTCAAGAAAGCCCAGGTCAACGTCGGCGGCTCTCGCGGACAGGGCATGGGCGGCCAGTCAATCATCGAGTATGAGATATACGGCTACGACTTCACCGAGACCGACTCGGTGGCACAGAAGCTCGTGCGCATACTGCGCGACATACCCGGCACAGCCGACATCACCGTGTCACGTGCCGACTACCAGCCGGAATACCAGGTAGACTTCGACCGCGAAAAGCTCGCCATCTACGGGCTTAACCTCCAGACGGCGGCCACCTACCTGCGCAACCGCATCAACGGGTCGCTCGCATCCTACTTCCGCGAGGACGGCGAGGAGTATGACATCAAGGTGATGTATGCCCCCGAGCACCGCACATCGATAGCCGACATCGAGAACATCCTCATATACAATGCCCAAGGCAAGGGAGTGCGCATCAAGGATGTCGGCAAGGTCGTGGAGCGGTTTACCCCCCCGACCATCGAGCGCAAGGACCGCCAGCGCATCATCACTGTGTCGACCGTCGTGTCGGGCGTCCCGATGAGCGCCGTCGTCGAGCAGTCACAGATAATGATTGACGACATGGATCTGCCACAGGGCATCTCCATCGGGCTTGCCGGAAGCTACGAGGACCAGCAGGACTCCTTCACCGACCTGCTCACGCTCGCCGTGCTCATCGTCATCCTTGTCTACATCGTCATGGCGGCACAGTTTGAGAGCTACACCTATCCGGCCATCATCATGACCTCGCTGCTCTTTGCATTCTCGGGCGTATTCATCATCCTCTACATCTCTGGGCACACGCTCAACGTCATGTCGATGATCGGCGCCATAATGCTTATAGGTATCGTAGTGAAAAACGGTATCGTGCTCATCGACTACATCACGCTCAACCGCGAGCGCGGGCTGTCAATACGCCAGTCGGTGATACAGGGCGGCAAGTCGCGTCTGCGCCCCGTGGTGATGACCACCCTCACCACCATCCTCGGCATGATACCGATGGCGGTCGGCTCGGGCCAGGGAGCCGAGATGTGGCGACCGATGGGTACAGCCGTCATCGGCGGTCTCACCTTCTCGACCATCCTCACCCTGCTGTTTGTGCCCGCACTATACTGCATATTCGCCCACAACGGCGTAAAACGCAACCGTAAGAACATCCGTAAAGCACTCCAGAAATGAAATCGATACTCATAACATTCGACCAAGCCTATTACGAGCGCATTGTCAGTGCCCTTGAACGCCTCAACTGCCGTGGATTCACAGCGTGGCAGGAGGTGCAGGGGCGCGGCAGCCACACAGGCGAGCCCCACTACGGCTCCCACGCATGGCCCTCGCTCGCCTCGGCGATAATCACCGTGGTCGAGGACCATCGCGTCGATGCCGTCCTCGACTTCCTCCACTCGATGGATGTCGAGACCCCCAAGCTCGGACTCCGCGCCTTCGTGTGGGGCATCGAGCGCAGCATCTGACCTCACGTCCTTTGAGCCTGTGAGGTCACAATGCCCTGTACGGAAACATGCACGGTAGCGTTCACACGCGGTGCATTTTCGCGATGACTTTTGAAGATGACTTTCATGCCCTATCGGCACTTTTCGCCCGGGAAATTTGGAAAATCCCTCCGCAATAACTACCTTTGTACCACATATCCCGCGCATGTGGCGTAATTGGTAGCCGCGTTAGACTTAGGATCTAATGTCTCAGGACGTGGGGGTTCGAGTCCCTTCATGCGCACGACAAGCTCCTTGTAACTATTTGATTTACAAGGAGCTTTAATTTTCACAAAGCACTGACGAAGCTCGTAAGGGCGATTGCCCTGTTCGGCTTATTAAGGTGCCATGCCTGACCTAATCCCCCGCCAAATACGCACAACGGGACGCCATCGTTGACGGCGTCCCGTTGTGCGTTCTTTAGTGAATGGGGAAGGTTACTTTATTTCAAGGTCGGCGCCCGGCTTGAATTTCACAACCTTGCGGGCGGGAATTTCAATTTTTTGCTTGGTCTGGGGATTGATGCCCGTGCGTGCGCCCTTCTCAGTCACCGAGAAAGTGCCAAAGCCTATAAGAGCCACCTTGTCATCGTTGGCAAGAGCCTGGCTGATGCTTTCGAGGACTGCATCAAGAGCCTTTTTTGCGTCTACCTTGGAAAGCTCGGCCTTTGCCGCGATTTCATTGATTAAGTCTGTTTTGTTCATAATGAATAAAGATTATTGTTAGATTTTGGATTTTACACTGCTACAAATATAGGCTTAAAAATTGAAAAACAAACTATTATTTCCAAAAAAGTACGAAATTTTCCTCACAAATCATCCCCCGACACAATATTCTGATTAAAAGCCCTCCGATTTTCGTATCTGTGGCTAACGCCTTAGATACTCCCGCTCGGCAATGCCCAAATAAATTTGGCATTGCTCTCGACTTATTCGTATCTTTGCATCCTATAATTTATCCGCAAAACCAATGTTCAATCAAGGAAACTCTTTTTTCAGGAATATGCCCCCGGTGACAAAGAATTTGATTATCATCAATTTCATTGTGTGGCTCGCCATGCTCATCCTGCCGCAGCGCACCGGAATTGACTTCATCAAATACGGCGGCCTGCACTATTTCACTGCCGAGGACTTCAATCCGGCACAGCTTGTCACCTACATGTTCATGCACTCGACCGACAGCATCGCCCACCTGTTTTTCAACATGTTCACCCTGTTCATGTTCGGTCTCACGCTGGAGCGCGTGCTCGGGTCAAAGCGTTACCTGTTCTACTATCTGTCGACGGGTATCGGGGCGGCACTCGTCCAGGAACTCGTGTGGGGATTGACCCTCGGCGACATGACCGTCACCGCTCTCGCCCGTCTCAACGGGATAGCCACATCACAGGCCAAGGAAATACTTGCGCTGCCCGAATTTGCATCACAGGCCGCAGAGTTCAGCGCGATGGTCGCCAACTCGCTTGTCACCATCGGGGCCTCGGGCGCGGTGTTCGGCATCCTGCTGGCTTTCGGCATGATATTCCCCAACCGCCCGCTCTACCTGATGTTTATCCCCGTCCCCATCAAGGCCAAATGGATGGTAATAGGATACGGGGTGATAGAGCTGTTCTTCGGCGTGAGCGGCACGATGTCAAGTGTGGCACACTTCGCCCACCTCGGGGGCATGATATTCGGCTTCATCATGATACTCTATTGGAAACGTAACGGCACGATACATGGCACGTATTATTGACACCCTGCGCTACCACTACACTACCGGCTCGATGTTGATAAAGCTGATATTCATCAACGTCGGTGTGTTCCTGCTGCTGCGCATCGGGGCGCTCGTGTGCGCCCTGTCGGGCATCCCGGAGACAATGTGGCTCCATTGGGTGGAGCTGCCGTCCGATCCGGCTATCCTGGCGAGAACGCCATGGACGGTGGTGACATACATGTTCTCACAGTATGACGCGCTCCACATCCTGTTCAACATGCTGTGGTTCTACTGGTTCGGTCAGATATTCATGCTCACCGACACCTCCCGCCGCCTCGTTGCCCTCTACATCTACGGCGGCGTGGCCGGCGCGCTCGCCTTCCTTGGAGTCTATAATCTGCTGCCGGCCTTCTCCCACATCACCGGATGGCTCATCGGCTCGTCGGCATCGGTCATCGCGATAGTCACCGCCACCGCCATAGCCCATCCCGACTATAAGGTGAGTCTTCTCTTCCTCGGCGAGGTGTCGCTCAAATTGATAGCCATAGTCACCATCGGCATAGACCTCATCAGCATGGGAGGGACAAACGCCGGAGGCCATATAGCGCACCTCGGCGGCGCGGCAATTGGAGCAGTGTATGGCTGCATGTTACGCAACGGCCGCGACATAACACGCCCGCTCAACCGTCTGCTCGACAGCCTTGCCAACATCTTCACCCGCCCCAAACAGCCGCGCCAACGGCAATACAGCCGACCCGACTACCACTACCGCCCGAAGGACAACGACCGCCCTTCCCGAGAAAGCGCCCAAAATGCAAACGACACCCTCGACGAGATACTCGACAAGATAAGGAAATCAGGCTACACGTCACTTTCAGCCGACGAAAAACGCCGACTGTTTGAGGCAAGCAAAAAAGCGGATAAATGAACAGGCTCAAAGACACTCTATCAATCATGCGGCACGACCTCCCGCTCGCGCTTGGGGTAGCATGCAACGTCCTGTTTGCCATCATGACGCTAATAGGCGCATATGGCGGCTACATATACCCCTCCGAGATTCCGGTGGCCTCGCTGCTTGTCATGGTGTTTCCCGGACTTATCGTGGCCGACATCGTGCTCCTGTTGCTCGACCTCATGTTCCGGCGTCCCTTGGCGTGGGTACCCGCCGGGGCTATGGCGCTCTCTGTGGGCGCGATACTCGACACCAGCCCCGTCTCCTTGCCGATGGGCAGCCCCGACTACGACGAGGAGCGGCGGATGTTCACCCTGCTTACCTACAACACCCTCAACTTCATTGACAATCAGTACATATATCCCGACAGCACCAACCGCACCGTCTCCTTTATCCTGTCGACCGACGCCGACATCGTATGTCTTCAGGAGTGCGGCTACATCGGGGCCTTCGGGCCGCTCTGCGTCACCCACGAGCAGACCGACTCGCTCATGGAGCGTTACCCCTACCGCCATGTCGGCAAGAACGGCCAGACGATGCTGTCAAAGTTTCCGTTCCTTCCCATCCCGCTTAGGAGGGAACAGGACGACGAGGCACAGTTTGCCGCCTACCGCACCAACATACACGGGCACGTGACAACCATCTTCAACGTGCACCTACAGTCATTGGGTCTGACGACGAGCGACCGCGAGCTGTTCCTGCAGATGACTTCGGTCGACCGCAAACAGTCGCTTGCCCACATACGGTCACAACTGCTCGACAAGCTGTTTGCCGGATTTGAGCAGCGCGCCCGTCAGGCTGACCGCATCGCCCTTTGGACCCAGGCCTTTGACGACACCAACATCCTGCTCTGCGGCGACTTCAACGACGTGCCCCTCAGCTACGCCTACCGCGCCATGCAACGTGCCGGGCTTAAAGATGCCTACTCCAAGGCGGCCATCGGCCCGACAATCACCTACAACGACAATCGCTTCTACTTCCACATCGACCAGGTGTTCTATCGCGGCGAGCTGCGACCCGTCAAGGTGGAGCGGGGAAATATCCCGTCGAGTGACCACTACCCGCTGCTGGTGACATTCATGTGGGACAAGAACCTGCGCCGTCCGCTCGTGTTTGACGCGACATCAATGCCTATCGACACAACCTATTACAACCACCGCAGATGAAAAGGCCCGCCAACCCCATAAAACGCATACTGCGCCCGATATCCATCCTGCTTTCACTTATCGTGGCCGTCGGCACGGTGTGGAGTGCCTATGGAGGCACGGCGATACCGTCCGAATCAACCTTTTCGGCACTCTCGGGACTGATGTGCCTGGCGTTCCCGCTGTGGGTGCTCGCCGACATTGCAGTAATCGTCGCCGACGCATGGCTGTCGCCGCGATGGATTGCCGCACCGCTCATAGCCCTCATCGCCTCCTCCCCCACCCTCGGCGAATATTTCCCGTGCAGCACCTCGGCACGCGCCGACGACAGCCTCGACAGCCTTGAGCGGACACGCTCTTTCACCCTGCTCACCTACAACACAAGCTCATTCCGTGACACCGAGGGGATATACCCCTGTGGCGGCAACCGCACTCTACAGCAGATTATCGACCGAGATGCCGACATGGTGTGCCTGCAGGAAGTGTTCGCCCACAAAATCAAAAATCGGATCGACTCGCTGAAAATCACCCGTGCCCAACGCGAGAAAATCGACTCCATCTATCCTTATCACAAGATGACATTTGACGGCATGGTGTTCCTGTCAAAATATCCATTCAGGGGCGACCGCTACCAGCGCAAGCCTGGCGATGCTGCCGAGATGTCGCGCTTTGAGGTAGAGATCGAGGGGCACCGTCTCACTATCTTCAACCTGCACCTACAGTCGCTCGGGCTTAAACGGTCGGAGAAAAAAGTATTCAAGGAACTTACCGACATGAGCGGCACACGTGATGACATCAAAGAGATGCGCAACACGCTACTGAGCAAGTATAAGCAAGCCAATATCACCCGAGCCGATCAGGCAGCCCGTATCGTGGGCTATATAGCCGAGGACGGAGGGGAGAATGTCATCGTATGCGGCGACTTCAACGACGTGCCCGCGTCCTACACCTACCGCCTGATACGCAAGGCCGGACTGCATGACGCCTACCGTGAGACCGCGTTCTGGCCCGGCGTCACCCACTATGCCGACAACTTCTACTTCCGCATAGACCACATCCTCTATCGCGGCGGCCTGAAAGCCGTCAACGTCCACCGTGGCAATGTGCGCTCAAGCGACCACTACTGGCTTGAGGCGACATTCCTGTGGGACGCACCCAAGGATGGGAACGAGATACAGCAATGATAACCATTAACCAATAAATAATACCTGCGAATGAAACCCAGATTAATAACCGCAGTGGTAGCCTGTACGCTGATAGGCGCCGCCGCAATCCCGGTATCGGGACAAGAAAAACCGGCAAAGATGAATCCAGACCGCGTAAACCCGTTTGTCGAGCCTTACAACACGCCCTTTGACATTCCTCCTTTCGAGGAGATTGAATATGAGGACTATCTGCCCGCCATAACCGCCGGCATCGAGCGCCAGCGTCAGGAGGTGGCGGCTATCGTCAACAACAAGCAGACACCGACTTTCGCCAACACCATACTCGCCCTCGACCAGTCGGGCGAACTGCTGGAGAAAGCGATGATTGTGTTCAGCGCGCTCGATGAGTCAATGTCATCGCCAGAGATGGTGGCGATAGCCGAAAAGGCTTATCCGATGGTGTCGCAGCTCAGTGACGAGATATCGATGGACGAGGGCCTTTTCCAACGTGTGAAATACCTGTATGACAACCGCGACAACCTCGGCCTTGACACCGCCCAGAAACGTGCCGTCGAGAGCAGCTACAAGAGTGCCGTGCGCAACGGCGCTCTTCTCTCCAAAGCCGACAAGGAGAAGCTGAAGCAGCTCAACACCCGTCTCACCGACCTCTACCTGAAGTTTAACAAGAACCTGCTCAACGCCACCAACGCGTTTGAGATTGTCGTGGACAAGCAGGAGGACCTTGCCGGGCTGCCCGCATCATCAATCGCCGTGGCCGCCGAGGAGGCTGAGGCTCGCGGACACAAAGGCAAGTGGGTGTTTACCCTCCATGCCCCGAGCCGCCTGCCGCTGCTGCAATATGCCGACAACCGCGACCTGCGCCGCATGATGTACCAGGGCTACACCCGCCTGGCATCCGAAGGCGAGTATGACAACGCCCCCGTCATAAAGGAGATACTGAAAACCCGCATCGAGAAGGCAAAGCTACTCGGATTTGACAACTACGCCGACTACATGATTGACAATGTGATGGCAAAGACCGAGGCTGCCGCCGAAAACCTCCTGCTGCAGATATGGAAACCCGCCATCGCGCGTGTCGACGAGGAGGTCAGGGAGATGCAGGCCCTCGCCGACAAGGAGGGTGGCAACTTCAAGATTGCCCCGTGGGACTATTATTATTATGCCGAGAAGGTGCGCAAGGACAAGTATAACCTCGACGAGGACGAGGTGCGCCAGTATTTTGCCGTCGACTCGGTGCGCAACGGCATATTCTACATGGCCAACAAGCTCTATGGTGTCAACTTCACCGAGCTGCCAAACGCCCCCAAATACCATCCCGAGGTAAAGGTATATGAGGTGACTGACTCGGCCGGCAACCACGTGGCCGTGTTCATGACCGACTATTTCCCCCGTGCCTCCAAGCGTCAGGGCGCATGGATGAGCGAGTTCAAGGGTGCCTATACCAAGGAGGACGGTACTGAGGTGCGTCCCATCATATACAACGTGGGCAACTTCTCCAAGCCGACCGCCGACGCCCCCGCGCTGCTCACCATCGACGAGGTGGAGACGATATTCCACGAGTTTGGCCACGGGCTGCACGGCATGTTGACCCGCGCCAAGTACAAGAGCCAGGCAGGCACCAATGTCGACCGCGACTTTGTTGAACTCCCATCGCAGATTCACGAGCATTGGGCGTTTGAGCCGGAGATGCTCAAAATCTATGCCCACCACTACAAGACCGGCGAGCCGATGCCCGACGAGCTGATAAAGAAACTGGAGGCGGCATCGACCCACAACCAGGGATTCACGACGACCGAACTTGTCGGTGCCGCCCTGCTCGACCTCGAATGGGGTAAGCTGACCAATGCCGACAGCGTGAATGTCGATGAGTTTGAGGCACAGGTCAAAGAAAAGCTGAACATGCCCAAGGAGGTTGAGTTCCGCTACCGCAGTCCCTACTTCAAGCATGTGTTCGGGAGCGACGGCTACTCATGCGGCTACTACACTTACCTATGGGCCGAGGTGCTCGACTGCGACGGCTTTGAGCTGTTCAAGGAAAAAGGCATATTTGACCCCGCTACCGCCAAGGCATTCAAGCAGTATGTCCTCGAAAAGGGGGACAGCGAAGACCCGATGGAACTGTACGTCAAGTTCCGTGGGCACAAGCCCCAGGTTGACGCCCTGCTGCGCAACCGCGGCCTGAAGTAACCCACATATTTCTCATAAGGAATAATCAAAACGTCCTGTGACCTTTCAAGGTCACAGGACGTTTTGTCTACAATCCGCTTGAAGCCAATTAAGTCCTTTAATCAATTACACGTATCTATCAGGCATTGAGATGCTTCGCCACCATGTCGGCGACCTGCGTGGGGGTGAGGCCACATTGCTCGACGAGCCGGGCGGCGTTGTAGTCGTTGAGGAACTCCTTGGGCAACCCGAGGCATTTCACCTTGACGGGCGCCTCGCCGAGATAGGCGGCGACTTTCTGGCCGAAACCGCCGTCGAGGATGCCGTCCTCAAGTGTGACGACGAGTTCATAGTCGCGGAGCGTGTCGAGGGTGGCGGTGTCGAGGGTCGACAATTCGCGGGGATTGATAAGCGTTGGGGTGATGCCGCGCCCCTTTAGCAGCGCAGCCGCATCGGAGGCGTTGGCAAAAAATGTTCCGGCACCAATGAGGGCCACACGGCTGCCACGGGCGACAACCTCATATGACGGCTTGGAATAGTCCTTGGGGAAGTCGCGCGGCGAGGATGTCACAGCCCCGCCGGGGGTGCGCACTACCACGGGACGCTCGCGTTGGGTAATGGCCCAGTCAACCATGGCGAGGTATTCCTCCCTGCAGGTCGGGGCAAGGAACAGTAGGTTGGGGATATTGGAGAGCAATGCGATGTCAAAGAATCCAAGGTGAGTCTCGTCGGGGATACCGTAGACACCGCCAAAGAAGATGACAAAGACCGATGGCTGACAATTGATTGCGACATCCTGGCTCACCTGATCATAGGCACGCTGGAGAAACGAGCCGACTACCCCGAACACTGGAACCGCACCGCCCTTGCACAGGCCGGCAGTCATGCCCACCGCCTGTTGCTCTGCAATGCCGACATCGACAAACCGACGACCGGCAGCCTTGCGCCGCTCGGGGGAAAAACCGATCGAGCCGGGGGTGCCTGCCGTGAGCACGACAAGACGCTCATTGTCGCACATACGGTCGAGCATATGACGGGCAAATATGTCGGCATAGTCCTCTGAAGAGTCCTCGACAGCGGGCGCGCCGGTCTTCAGGTCAAACGGGCCGGTGTAATGGAACGCCTCCTTGTGGGACTCGGCTGCTGGCAATCCCTCACCCTTCATGGTATTGATATGCACCACAACGGGATGGTCTATATCCTTCACCGCCTTGAAAGCCTCGACAAGAGAGCGTATATCGTTGCCATATCTGACATATCGGTAACTGTATCCGAGGGAACGGAAATAGTTGGGTTCGCCGGTGCCGTTGGTATTGCGCAGCAACCTCAGGTCGGCATAGAGCGCGCCGTGGTTTTCGGCAATGCTCATGTCGTTGTCGTTGACTATGACGATAAGGTTGGTCCCCAGTGTCGCGCCATAATCGAGTCCCTCGAAGGCCTGCCCCCCGCTGAGAGCGCCATCGCCGATGACAGCGACGACATTCTCCTTGCCGCCGTTGATGTCACGGGCCTTGGCAAGACCGGTGGCGAGGGACATCGACGTGGAGGTGTGACCGATGGAAAAGAGGTCATACTCGCTCTCACGCGGATTGGTATAGCCAGTCACGTCGTTGTAGTGAGCGGGGTCGGTGAATGCCTCTACACGCCCGGTGAGCATCTTGTGGGCGTACGACTGATGGGATACATCAAAGACAATCTTGTCCTTGGGCGCGTCAAAGACGTAATGGAGCGCGACAATCGCCTCCACCATGCCGAGGTTGGGGCCGACATGGCCGCCATGCGCCGAAAGTTTTTTCAACAACGCCGCCCTGAGCTGCGCGGCAACGTCAGTGAGTTGTGTATAGTCCATCCCCTTTATATCCTGCGGGGAATGAATCTTGTTGATATCTATCTCTGACATATGGATTATAGTGTACAAATAGGTTATAGAAACGGGGAGCACGGATAGCCACCAGTATCTGAAAACGTCTCACGGGAAAAAACGGCCCAATGTCGGGCGTTAATTTTTACGAAGGAGAAATTTCCATTCGGGCGCATTGCCCACGGAAACATCACTGTGGGTCGGACGGCTTATCATTTTTAGCGCCGCCATTGCCGCGTCCACGCCCACGGCCTCCACGATGGGTCCCATGATTGTGCGGCTTCCGTGCCGATTTGTCGCCAGTGGCGGCAGCCTCCATAGGCTTATCACTACGGGAGTTGTCCTGTACTTCCCGGCGTGGCTCCTTGCCGCCGCGACCTCCACGTCCTGAGCCACCGCGCCGGCCTTTAGGATTGCGCTCACGCCGCTCTCGGCCTGAGCCTTCCGAAGCGTTGCCGCCAAGATGCCCGGGGACATCGCGGCGTGGCACCTGCATCTCTATCAGCTGCTCTATGCGGGCAAAGCTCTGCCTGTCGCGAGGACTGACAAACGTTGTCGCCGCACCCGAACTGGCGGCACGCGCCGTACGCCCGATGCGGTGCACATAGTCCTCGGCATCGCGTGGCACGTCATAATTGACCACGAGAGTTATGTCATCGATGTCAATGCCTCGGGCCACGATATCAGTAGCCAAGAGGACGCCGATACGGTTGGCCTTGAAGTCGAGCATCACCTGTTCGCGGGTCGGCTGGTCGAGGTCAGAGTGCATCTCCCCCACATTGAACTTGCGGCGGCGCAGCTCGCGTGTAAGCTCCTTGATTTTCTGCTTTGACGATGAAAATACTATGACGCGCTGCGGCGGGGTCTCGGTGAACAGGTGGGCAAGGAGGTTGGTCTTCTGCGCGTCGTTACAGAAGTAGACCGACTGGTCGATGTTGTCGGCCGGCTTTGATACAGCGATTTTCACCTCCACTGGATTCTTGAGTATCTGTTTGGCGAGTTTCTTGATTTTCGGGGGCATCGTGGCCGAGAACATCAGCGTCTGGCAGTCCTTGGGGAGAGCGGAATATATCGACATGATGTCGTCAAAAAATCCCATGTCGAGCATACGGTCGGCCTCATCGAGTATAAAGAACGACACTTTGGAAAGGTCAACATAGCCCATGTTCTGATGGGCTATTAGACGGCCTGGCGTCGCGATGACGACATCGGCGCCGCTCGTCAACCCACGCTTCTGCCGGGCGAATGTCTCGCCGTCGGTGCCACCGTATATGGCGACGCTGCTCACGGGCATGAAGTAGGCAAATCCCTGCATCTGCTGGTCAATCTGCTGCGCCAGCTCGCGGGTAGGGGCCATGACGACACAATTGATGGCATCCTCGGGGAAGCCTCCGTCGGCGAGGAGGTCAATCACGGGGAGCAGATAGGCTGCCGTCTTGCCAGTGCCGGTCTGGGCTACGGCAAGGAGGTCGCGCCCCTCAAGGGCCACAGGTATAGCCTGTTCCTGAATCGGGGTACACTCCCCGAAGTGCATCGCGTCGAGCGCGTCAAGCACGCTGTCGTTATATAGCAGTTCGTCAAATCGCATAATGTCCTGTTTATAAGTGAGTACAAATATACATAATCTTACGGCAATACGCAACAAAACCGACACGGGCCGCGGCCATCGAGGCCGCGACCCGTGCTGTGGATGAATGGGGAGGGGTGATTACTTGTTCTCGGGCTTGGCTATGCCATCCTTTGTGGCCTTTTCCTCCATACGCTTGATGCGCGCCTCGGTATCGGGGTGGGAGGAAAACATCTTGCTGACCGCACTCTGCTTGCCGGCTCCTGCCTCCTGCTCCATCTTCTGAAGCTTGCGGAATGCAAGCGACATCGCCCAGGGGTTCTTGCCGTTCTTCTTCAGGAACTCGTAGCCATACTCGTCAGCTTCCTTCTCCTGCTTCTGGGAGTACTTTGAGTTGAGCAACGCCTCGCTCAGGTCGCCGAGCTGGGAGTCACTGAGGGCAGCGGCTGTGCCGCCGACCGATGAAACGCCATCGCGCAGGGCCGACGAAAGCAGCGCCGTGCGGAACGCGTTCTTGGAGTGGTGCTTTGCCACGTGGCCTATCTCGTGGCCTATGACGCCGAGCAGCTCATCATCGGTCATGATATCCATGAGGGACGAGAACACGCGGACGCTGCCGTCGGCACAAGCAAATGCATTGACGTCAATCACGTCATACACCTTGAAATTCAAGGGTATCCCCTCTACGTTGGTGAGACCCTGCGTAAGGTTGCGCAGACGCTTGGTGTAGGGGTCGTCCTCGCCGGGAACAGGATTGTGCTTGTCCATCCAGTCGACCGACTCCTTGACGTAGGCCGCCATCTGCTCGTCGGTGAGCGTGGCTGCCTGGGCTGCCTTAGCGGCTCCGCCGATTGCCTTCTTGAGATTGAATTGGGCCGACATGGGCACTGCCACCGACACACAGAGCACTGCCATGATGAGTTTGATAAAAATTTTTTTCATATCAATAGTTCGGATATTTGGTTTTATATCTGTTGCAAAATTACAACCTTTTTTCACTTCTTCCGCCTTTCCTATGGCCTTTAACTTTTATGCATGACAAAAATGCGTAATTTTGCGGTGAACAATATCGGACGCAATGGGAAAAACCACATTCAAGGAGGCTTTACGCGTAGTGGCGTTAGGATTTATAGGAGCACTGTGTATCTCGATGCTCGGACTGTCAATGGTCTTCTACCGCGACACGCTGATGCCGTGGTGGGTGCCTGTAGGCACGGGATTGGCTGTCGGATTGCTCTCGGGGATACCGCTCCACGACAAGTGGTCGCGCCTCACCGCCACCTCCAGCCGCTGGCTCAACTACCTGTGCCACGTGGCGGTGGCTACATCGGTGTGGATATTTGCCGTCATCGGAGGAAATTACCTCTTTGCCGACGCCACGACAGCCCACCAGGAGCGCGTGGTCGTGGAAGACAAGACACGCGAGACCCACCACAAGACACGCCGGGTCTCACGTCGTGTCTATACGCAGGGCGCCCCCTACTATGTCTATGTACTGACAGTGCGGTTTGACGACGGGCGCACCAAGGATATGACCGTGAAACAGAAGAAATATTCCCGTACCCACATCGGCGACACCCTCACTGTGCACATGCAGCAAGGCCTCTTCGGCTACCCAGTGATGAAATGAATCACTTTGGGGAGAAATCACAACGGCCTTCAAATGTGTTATAATGTAAATCATCATAAGTGCCTATTCAAAATTAATAACTTATAACCATCATGAAAAGTCTTGTCGCATATTTTTCACAGAACGGGCACACCGAGCGTGCCGCCAAGGAGATAGCCGAGGCCACCGGAGCCGACCTATATCGCATCGAACCCGTCAACCCTTATGCCCCCGCCGATGTCAACGGCGAGCCGACGAGCCGTGCCGCCAAAGAACAGGCCGACCCGGCGTGCCGTCCCGCCATAGTGAAAGACCTCCCCGACCCGACAGGATACGACGCCATTTACCTCGGCTTCCCGATATGGGCATTCATGCCTCCCAAGGTCATCTATACCTTCCTCGACACCTACGGCTTCAAGGGCAGACCCGTATTCCCCTTTGCCACATCCTACGAAAGCGGCATCCAACTCGCCGAACAGGCACTCCACACCGCCTATCCCGACATCGACTGGCAACCCGGCGCACGACTGGAGATGTAATCGCCACAGAAAACAATATCCCCCAAACAGCACAATAGACCGTGCCATGAACAGTACGGCACGGTCTATTGTCGCAATTTGATTTCTATATTCAATGGGCGATCAACACCTTAACTATCTTATCGCCCCTGCGCATTATATACAGACCCCGTTCAGGCTTATCTATCCGTATACCCTGAAGATTGTAATACTCGACAGCCGTCTCCGTGTCATCAGCATCAATCTCAGGTATAGCCGATATGGTCGACACTTTCAGCGTATTGTTCTTGACGTCAAGGACGAGCGTCACGTCCGACAGGGGCTTCCCGATGGTGATATTCTCCCCCTTGTCGGTAAGCTTCACCTCCTGTCCGATTACAAACTCCTTTTGCGAGCCTTTCTCGCCATATCCCTTGTCAAAGGTCCAATGGCTGTCGGCTATTTTGAAGACGCCCGAGAGCGATTCAAGCGCGAGCACGAATACTCCGTCTGCACCCGTATATTGGAACTGATGGGCATCCGTCGCATCCCAGCCGTTCAGTTCTCCACGCAGGTATATCTCCATATCGGCATATTCGTCAGGTCCTTCCTGCCCATCCTCTCCAATGATTTTCAACGTGTTGTTCTCAGCGTCGAGTGTCAGTGTCACGTTCACGAGCCTGCCATCGACCAAGATATTCGCCCCGCCGTCGGTGAGTTCATTCACGCTCCCTATTGGGAAGATTTTGGGTGACATCCCGTAACCCTTATTGAAACTCCAATCGCTGTCCGACAGCTTAAATTCGCCCGACAGCTCGGGTATATTCAGGGTAAACACCCCGTTCTCGCCACTGTATACGAATCTGTATTCATCCTTGGGCTCCCAGCCGTTTATGCTGCCGCGTAGGAAGATCCCAATCTTATCCCAGTCGTAATACTGCAAAGGCCCGTAGGGTTGGTCCTCACCCTCATAACCCATCTTTCCATTCATGAATTTCACAGACTGGTTGAGCAGATATTTGACACTGTTCACCTTCTCCATCATGTCGTCATTGCCGTAGCCCTTCTCCCCCCAGCGTTCATAGTCGGCATGAGCGGCGGAGCTGATTTGCTCGGCAAACCGGTCGATGTATGCACCAAGTCGAGCCATGTTGCCATTCTCCATAAACTCTCCGTAAAGCACCTTTACGCGAGCCTGATAGGCCGGGAGTTCCCACATCGCGTCTACCCAATATTGCGAATAGACCCCATCCCATATCCAGCGGCTCATAGCACCCGGGTTCTGGAAGCCCGACCCGAAGTCCCACACGGGACCAAATTTCCATTTCTCCGCCTCGCCCCTCTCGCGTGATAGCTTAAAACTGCCCGAATATGACTCATAGTTGCCCATCAGCTGGTTAACGATAAAGAATTTTGCCGCGCAATCCAAGTCAATTTTACCAGTCCAGTCTTTGCGGTCATAGGTGAGATCGTCAAGCGTCTTGAACTCTGTCGCGAGCCAGTCTATCTGACTTTGGGTGATATAGTCAGAGGGGGTGTCATAGGTGACGCGCATGAAATCGCGGCGAGGGTTGCGCGATGATATGCGTATCTGGTCCTTATCGTCCGTATTGTCGACCTCCACGAGCCATCCCCCGGTATTGTCAAGCTCCGTGTAGGGATAGTCAGCAGCCGTCTTGTCAGGATTGGCCTCCAACCAGGCCTCAACCTCGTCATCACCGTTGGAGACATTAACACGCTTCTTGTCCACGCGCACAGTCTCCGTGAGAAAATATAGTCCTATATATTCCCCGTTGAGCACGACCTCACAAGGCTTGTCACCAGGAGTCCATGGCAGCCCTATCTGACGCGAGAGCTGAAATCCAACGGCATTGCGCAGGAATCCCTGACTGTCGTCCGCATGTGCCAGGAGTGCCCAATGCTTGCTGCTGTCAAGCCCGAGCATCGCTGCTTTTTTCCCAAGCTTGAGGCGATAGGGTTTCTTGTCAAACGCTGCCCATGTGAAGTTACCGCGACCGCGTATCTGCAATGCCAACGGCTTCTCTGCCGTACCGATATTCTCGCCCATATCGGCCACTCCGAGAGTCTCAAGCCAGAATGTGGCATCTACATAATTCTCTTTCGAGTCAATAACCTGCCCGTTCTTCGTGTCGATATGAAGTATCGGCAACGTCCCGGAAGGGCCCGGGACAACAGCCCCGACACTCAACCATCCTAAGAATACTAACAATGTGATAAGTTGTCTGTGCAATTTTTTCATGATTATAATAGATTAGTCATTTATAGCAGTATAATACACCGATTCAGAGACCGAGGCCAAGATGACCCTCATCTCTTCTACCATGGTTGTCAATGCAGTCGCCGCAAATATATATAAAAATATCAAAATCGCCCCTCCCCATTTAATAAAAAACATTAAATATCCACTATAAATATATCGCCCTATATCGCCCCACCACATGCATTATTCCACAATAACCCTCTCCGTAGCAAAACCCCTCTCCTTTCAGCGGTTTTCCGCTATGTTTGCATGATGATGGGGAAAATCATACATATTGACATGAAATGCAAGAACGAGGCTATCTGATGACGATGGCCTCGCTCTTGTGTTATGGGTCGTGGAACGGCCTTCTGACAGCCTGTATCAGAAGTTGTAGCCGATTTTCATGTTGAAGCAGCTTGTCGAGCCGGCGTGGTCGGGCGTCCAGCAGTGACCGAGGTAGCCGATGCCGAAGTACCAGCGGGAGAACTGCAGGCCTATCATGGGATTGACGAGCACTGCACCCCAGTCGGTATTCTCGGTGTTGATTTCGTAACCCACGTCAAAGGAAAAGAAAGGGTTTAAGCCGCCGACATTGCCCTCGACCTGACCGCGCACGAAGATGGGGATAAGAGGCGCGGTGTTAAAATTCCATTTCTCGGTGATACCGATACCGGCTCCCAGGCGGACATTCTTATGCACCTTGCCTGTGATACCGCCCTGGAAGTTAAACGCCGTAAAGCCGTCGCCAACCTGTATGGGCTGGAACTCAAAGAATGGATTAATAGCAGAGGCGGAGACGATACCGGCCAAAGCCACAACAAGAGTCATCAGTAATTTCTTCATTACACAATGATTTTCAAGTTTTGGAAACCCTATTGACTTATCCTGCGCAGAGTTGGGCAAAAAAAGGGTCTCCTTAAATCCTCGCCCAACCGTCGGAATGCGCGGATTTGACGGACAAATTTAGCGTTTCTTTTTTATACAACAATATTTATTGACGTTTTTCTATCGAAACGGCGTTTTCAACGTCACTCTGCATATTCTAAAGCCACGACCAATGCCGTTGTCGACAGCATTAATCCCATGCTGTAGGGAGAACGTGATTTTAAGCGGCATTTTCCGTATATTTGCAGGACGGAACATATGGCGCGGATGAGGAAAGTGATACATATCGACATGGATGCGTTTTATGCGTCGGTGGAGCAGCGCGACCGACCCGAACTGCGCGGACGGCCCATCGCGGTTGGGCATTCGGGACGGCGCGGCGTGGTGGCGGCTGCAAGCTACGAGGCGCGCCGCTACGGGGTGAGGTCGGCGATGCCGTCGTCCAGGGCCTCACGGCTATGCCCGTCGCTGACGTGGGTCGAGCCACGGTTTGACGTCTACAAGAGCGTTTCGCGTCAGATACACGGGATATTCCACGACTACACCGACATTATCGAGCCGATATCGCTCGACGAGGCGTTTCTCGATGTCACCGACAACAAGAAAGGGATAGAGATGGCCGTGGAGATAGCGCGCGAGATAAAGGCACGCATACGCGAGGAACTTCATCTCGTGGCGTCGGCCGGGGTGTCGTGCAACAAGTTCCTCGCCAAGATAGCGTCGGACTACCGTAAGCCCGACGGACTGTTTACCATCCACCCGTCGCGGGCGATGGCGTTTGTGGAGACGCTGCCGGTGGAGGATTTCTGGGGCGTGGGGCCGGTGACAGCCCGCAAGATGCATGCCTTGGGCATCCGCACCGGTCTCGACCTGCGGCGATGGTCCGTCGAGGCGTTGCAACGGGAATTTGGCAAAGTGGGAAAGATATATTATGACTTTGCCCGCGGACTGGACGAGCGTCCCGTAGAGACATACCGCCGCAGGGTATCGGTGGGCTGCGAGACGACACTCGAGGACGACGTGTCCGACTGCGGGCAGCTGCATGTCATCATCGGCGACCTCACCCAGGACCTTCTGCGCCGCGCCCAAAGGAGTTCATTCAGCGGGCGCACGCTCACACTGAAAGTGAAGCACAGCGACTTCACGCAACACACCCGCAGCCGCACCGACACCACCCCATGGGATGCCGACAAGATACGGGCCACGGCAGCCGAACTGCTCGAGGGCATCGACTACCGGCAAAGCCCACTGAGGCTGCTCGGCCTGACGCTATCCAACCCCACCGAGCCCGACACGCTCGACCGTCCGTCCGACTGGCCGCAGCTCCACTTCGACTTTGACACCGAAAGAGATATGGATTTGAACTAATAGGACTTATTACCTACACCTAACACACACTCGTATAGGCGCCCCCAAAAGACACGTTAACACAAACGGCTCCAAACAATAATGGGCCAATAATGAGAAAGCAGGTGGCTCAACTTTTTTGGGGAAAAGTTTGTTTATTCAACAATTGATGTTAACTTTGCATCACCATTACGGGGCGGCGGTAATGCCACGTAGCGTGGAAATGCCGCTACTGTCTCCCCCGAAATCCAAAAATCACTTTACTATTTTTTGACTCTCCCGAGAATATAATGCGCATTTTGTGCAATCTCCGGACATCACTACCATCTTTTTATTACTTTACCCCTTGATTGTTTATGTACAATATTTCCGATCTCAACGCAATGAGCGACCAAGAGCTCAAAACGATTGCAGAATCCATGGGTCTAAAAAAAATTGATGCTTCTGAAAAAGATGACATCATTTACAAAATACTCGACCAGCAGGCTATAGATGTGGCCTCGTCTGCCGAGAAAAAACGCCGTGCCCCTAAGGAGCCAAAGCCCAATAAAGAGCGGCAGTCAAACGAAAAGCAGCCGGCCACCGACTCCGAACAGCCGGCGGCCGCCACTGCGGACACCCCGAAAGAGCCTAAGCGTCGCGGACGCAAGCCGAAATCAGAGGCCACCCAGCCCAATGCTGCTGAAAACGGGTCTCAGACCGAGCCTGTTGCCGCAGAGCCTCCTGTAGCCCAGGATGCCGCGCCCGCGAAAGAGCCAAAACGCCGTGGGCGAAAGCCGGCCAACGCAGCGGCACAGCCGACCGCCGAGCCCCTGCAGCTTCCTCTCCCGGTAGAGGAAGCCCCCCGTCAAGAGCCAACTGGCTCGGCCACCCCGGCGGAGGCAGACACCGCGCATGAGGCTTCCGACAATGCCGCCATGCCGGCAACCGACAATCAGCCGTCAACCGAAGGTGACGTTGAACGTGAGAACCAAGGCAGCGAAGACAACCGCCCACAAGGCGTCTCAAAATTCAGCCCCAAAAACAACCCGTCGCTCGTGTCATTCTTCCCCCGCGCCGAGGGACGCCGCTTTGTACCACGCTCACAGCGCGAGAAAGAGGAGGCTGCAGCCGCAGCCGCCATAGCCGCAGCAAGCGCTCCTATCATAATCCACGAGCCGGGACAGGAGCCAAAGCAGAACAAGCAGCAGAAAAAACAGAAAAACCGCAATCAACAGCAAAAGCAGCAGACACCACAGTCGGTGTCGCAGTACAATTTTGACGGACTGCTCAACGCCGTGGGTGTGCTGGAGCTGATGCCCGACGGGTATGGCTTCCTGCGGTCGAGCGACTACAACTACCTGTCATCGCCCGATGATGTCTACGTCACCCAGCAGCAGGTCAAGACCTACGGCTTGAAGACAGGCGATGTCGTCGAGTGCACCATACGTCCCCCCAAAGAGGGAGAGAAATATTTCCCGATGGGCAACGTGCTGATGGTCAACGGGCGCAACCCCGAATATATCCGAGACCGCGTGCCGTTTGAGCACCTCACGCCGCTTTTCCCCGACGAGAAGTTTGACCTGACATCGGGTCGCTCATGCAACCTCTCGACCCGCGTAGTCGACATGTTCGCCCCCATCGGAAAGGGACAGCGCGCACTGATTGTCGCCCCACCCAAGACAGGTAAGACCATCCTCCTTAAAGACATAGCAAACGCCATAGCCGAAAACCATCCCGACACCTACATCATCATCCTGCTAATCGACGAGCGTCCCGAGGAGGTCACCGACATGTCGCGCTCGGTCAACGCCGAGGTGATAGCCTCGACATTTGACGAGCCAGCCGACCGTCACGTCAAAATAGCATCAATAGTGCTTGAAAAAGCAAAACGCATGGTCGAGTGTGGCCACGACGTGGTGATATTGCTCGACTCCATCACACGCCTTGCCCGCGCCTACAACACCGTGTCGCCCGCATCGGGCAAGATACTCTCGGGTGGTGTCGACGCCAACGCCCTCCAGAAGCCCAAGCGGTTCTTTGGCGCGGCACGCAACATCGAGCGCGGCGGCTCACTCACAATCATCGCCACAGCCCTCACCGAGACCTCATCCAAGATGGACGAGGTAATCTTTGAGGAGTTCAAGGGCACAGGCAACATGGAACTTCAGCTCGACCGCAAGCTCTCCAACAAGCGCATCTTCCCTGCCGTCGACATAACGGCATCCTCCACAAGACGCGACGACCTGCTGTTGCGTCCCGAAACACTCAACCGCATGTGGATTATGCGCCGCTTCCTATCCGACCGCAATTCCATCGAGGCCATGGAATTTATCAAGGACCGCATGGAGCGCACTTCCGACAACGAGGAGCTGCTCCGCACCATGGGCGACTAAGCCCACTCATCACCATAACAGAGTCGCGACCTGCCGCGACTGCGATGGTTGCCAATTGCCTGACAGCCTGTTCGCGGTCGCGGCAGGTCGCGACCCTGCTATAAACGCCCAAATATAGCTTTTAGATTTTCCGCGCCCATTGCTGTAAGCAATATCCTAAGCAGCAATTCATTACCGCATTCATACCTTTAGATTTAGTCGGGGACGGCTTGACCGTAATTCCATTTTAGACTTAACGTCAGTAACTTTGTAGACGGGTAACATTGATTTTTGAACCACCAATCAAACATTGCATTATGAAAGAAATTATAAGAAACGGTTATATCGCCCTTATAGCGATAGCCGCGACATTAGCCACTGGCTGCACTACTGCCTCGACACATGCACTCACATCCCCCGACGGCCTTACCGACGTGAAAGTAGGCGTCAATGACGGACGGCTGTACTATACCGTCGCACGAAATGGAGCGGCAGTCATCGACACCTCCTACCTGTCCATGAACCTCAGGGAGGGAAAACTCGGGGATAATCTTAAAATCACCGACGTGCGCCGCTCGTCGGCCAATGAGACATGGGAACAGCCCTGGGGTGAGGAAATCACGGTCAGCAACCGTTACAATGAGCTGACTGTCGACCTGGAGCAGGCGGGACAACCGGCAAGACGATTTTCAGTCACATTCCGCGCATTTGACGACGGTGTCGGCTTCAGATATTCAGTGCCGCGACAGGAATCCCTGACCGAAGTGACCATCGAGGACGAGGACACGCAATTCAACATCGCATGCGACGCGACAGCATGGTCAATACCGTGGTCCCATCCTTTCTATGAGGCACTTTACCGTCCCGCGCCATTGACCGCCATGAATGACACTGTGGCATCCCCTCTGACAATGCGCCTCAACGACAGCCTGTACGTGAGCCTGCATGAGGCGGCCCTCACCGATTACGCCTCGATGAACCTCTACCGCCCTGACTCGTCGACATGCCTCGCGACCTACCTCACGCCATGGTCGACAGGGGAGAAAGTGCGCACCAATACACCCTTTGAGACACCATGGCGCACGATAATCATAGCCGACCGCCCCGGCGACCTGATGCTGTCGCGTCTGATGCTCAATCTCAACGAGCCATGCAAGATAGAGGACACCTCATGGATAGAGCCGGGCAGATATATCGGAATATGGTGGGCCATACACATGAAAGACTACACATGGCACCAAGGGGACAAGCACGGTGCAACCACCGCCAACACCAAACGCTACATAGATTTCGCCGCAGCCAACGGCTATCAGGGCGTACTCGTCGAGGGCTGGAACTATGGATGGGACGGCGACTGGACCGCCCACGGGCATCCGATATCGTTCACAAAGGCATATCCCGACTTTGACCTGAAAGAGATTACCGACTATGCCCGCAGCAAGGGAGTGAGGCTGATAGGACACCATGAGACCGGAGGCGGTGCGACCAACTACGAGAGCCAGCTCGACAGCGCGATGGCCCTGTATGCCTCCATGGGGGTGAACGCGGTCAAGACCGGGTATGTAAACCCGTTGCTCGACAACAAGGAGCTGCACGGAAGCCAGTATGGCGTGCGACACTACCGTAAAGTCATCGAGACAGCCGCCAAGCACCACATAATGATAGACAACCACGAGCCGGTGATGCCGACAGGACTGCAACGCACCTACCCCAACCTGATGACACAGGAGGGCGTGCGCGGACAAGAGTATGACGCCTGGTCGCCCGACGGCGGCAACCCTCCCGAACATACGGTGACAATACCCTTCACCCGCTGCCTTGCCGGGCCAGTGGACTTCACTCCGGGCACATTCAATTTCACCAACACAGCCGTGCCCACGACACGTCCCAACACCACGCTCGCCAAGCAACTGGCTCTCGCGGTAGTGATTTTCAGCCCTCTACAGATGTCTTCAGACAAGATTGAGAACTACGAGGGACGCCCGGAACTTGAATTTATCTCACGCTGTCCCGCCACATGGGGACGCACGGTAATACCTCACGCCTCCATCGGAGAATATCTCACCGTTGCCCGCAAAGAGCGTGACAGCGATGCATGGTGGATAGGCAGCATCACCAATGCCGAATCCCGCGACCTTAGCCTCAGCCTCTCGTTTCTTGACGAAGGACGCAGGTACAAGGCCCGCATCTTTGCCGACGGCACCGACGCAGACTATAGGGATAACCCCTACCCTGTGGAAATATCGGAAATGGAGGTCGACAGCACCACCGAGCTGCCGCTCCATCTTGCCACCAGCGGCGGCGCGGCGATAATGATAACCCCGTTGTCATAGTATCGCGGTGACGCGGCGTGCCGTGTGGAATCTGCACCTATAGCAATTTTATTCCACTCGGCACGCCGCGTCACTAATTTAATCGGTATGCGTTTGCAATTTACGGGGTCAACGACCTACTCTCCGCCATGCGCTAAATTCAATAAATCAACGACCTATATACCCCAACTGGGCGGCACGCTGACGCCACATGTCCGACAATGAGTCATTACGCTCCGTCCCGATGCCGTGATGATAGCATTCGGACAACTGATGGGCCGAAAGCGCATAGTCATTAGGGGATGAAGCTGAAAGCATGAACAGGCGGAAAGCCTCATTATCATCCTTATACACACCTCGTCCTTTCATATAGCAGAATGCGAGATTGTACTGCGATTCAGAATCTCCCTGCTTGGAGGCGCATATCCACCATTTGACCGCCTTCTCATAGTCCTGCGCAACCCCGTCACCATAGAAGTAGCAAGTCCCCAAAGCCCTTTGTGCCGCGATAAAACCGCTATTGGCCGCATCCTTGAAATAATCGACCGCCAGCTTGAAATCCTGCTGCACGCCGACTCCCCTATAATGGTAAAGCCCCATAAGGAACTGCGCCCTGGCCTCGCCGCAATCGGAGGCCTTACGGATAAGGGCAAGACTTTCCTCCGGCTTGTTGCACTCACGGTAATAAAGCCCCTTTTCGGTAATCGCCTCCTTTGCCCCCATAGATATGGCTTCATCAAGAAGATGCACGCCCTCTATCTCGTCTTTGTCGACTCCATGCCCTTTCAGATAACATACCCCCAGCAGATATCGGGCAAGAGGATGCCCGGCATCGGAGGCAAGACGCAACCACTTCACGGCCTGTTCGTAATCGACGTCCACTCCCTGTCCGTAAAAATAGCACCATCCAAGACCGCATTGCCCACGTACGGAGCCTTTGGCGGCGGTAGAACGGAAATACTCCACAGCTTTGCGATAGTCACGCTCAACGCCATTGCCATCATAGTAGCTGCGGCCTATAAAAAACTCGGCATTTACATCCCCCTCTTGCGCACGGCGCAACAGATCCTCGGTGTATGCAGGCTTGGACGGGTCTCGGCGACACGAATAGAAGATTGCCGATGCCGTCGAGATGACTGCGACAATAACCACCAGGGATATTAAAGTTTTCTTGTTCAAAATGACTCCTTTCCGCACTGAAACATGTGCTTTGTCCTACAAATTTATCCAAACACCATTCCCCATCAAAATTATTTCGTCTTAATTATTGTCATTGTAACTCACGCGACATTGGTTTGTCACAGAGTGTCACAGTGGCATTACAAACCAATTGTGAACATGTCGACCAAACTTACCGTCGCCATAACATGTTATATTATCATAACACCGGCAGCATATTGCCGCCCAAGAACAAATCTCCATCATGAAAACTGACTCTCACGCCCGACTCTACCATGCCACCGACATGACAGCCCTTGCCGCCATACTGACGATAGCGATAATAGCCGTCGGTATCCTGCTTGTAACGCGTTATACCGCCGACGAACCGCTGGGGCAATATGCGACAGCCCATCATGACATCCGAGCGGCATTGGACGAGTACAATGACGGGCTTCCCGCCGAGTCTGATGGCGTAATCTATGAGAAAACGGCAATAGAGGACAACAATATAGTGTACCGTTACACGCTTCTTGACGAGGAAATATCTGAAATCGACCTCGACGAAATGCATGGCAACCTTGCTGTTTCGGTGGTGGAGACCCCCGAGGATATGGCTTTTGCAGGTATGGCATTGCGTGCGCGCTGCGGCTACCTGTTCAAGTATACCGACCGCAACGGCAATACGGCCATAATTCCCATATCCCACGATGAGCTTGAGGCTCTCGTAAATGCCAAGATGTACACCGCCTCCATCTGACGCATATTAAATAAATCATTCGACAATGTATCGACTTATACTTCTGCGCCACGGGCAGAGCCAATGGAATCTTGAAAACCGGTTTACGGGATGGACCGATGTCGACATCACCGACAAGGGACGTCAGGAGGCCATACGCGCAGGGCAGCTGCTCGCCGACAACGGCATATTGCCCTCATTCTATTTCACCTCCTATCAGAAACGCGCCATCCACACCCTTCAGGTGGTCGCCGACACTATCGACCGCGCGTGGGTACCTGTCATAAAGGACTGGCGGCTCAACGAGCGGCATTATGGCGCATTGCAGGGCCTCAACAAAGCCGAGACGGCTAAGAAGTATGGCGACGCACAGGTCCATACATGGCGACGCAGCTACGATGTGGCCCCACCCTCGGTGAGCGTGGACGACCCGCGTTACCCGGGGTTTGACCCAAGGTATGCACACATACCTGTGGACGAGCTGCCTGTCGGCGAATCCCTCCGGCAGACCATCGCCCGCGTGCGCCCCTGCTGGGATGAGATTATAGCCCCGCGCATCCCCCTCTACAAGGACGTGCTCGTGGCAGCTCACGGCAACAGCCTGCGCGGCCTCGCCATGATACTCCTCCATCTCACCCCCGAGGAGGTCGTGTCGGTCGAGATACCCACCGCTGCCCCCTGGGTCTTTGAACTTGACGAGCGGATGGCCGTAAAAGCCCGGCACTACCTCTGATCTAAAATTGCCCGCCATAGATAACAGACCCACATTTGCGGGTATCAGTAAGATTTTGTAATTTTGGAGAGCCTTTGACGATGGTGTCTGCGGCTATAACCTCATAACTTATGGCAGGTATCACCAAGACCAATGCCGCACGGTTGCTCGACCGTGCAAAAATACCGTATGAGCTGATTCCATATGCGGTAGACGAGAACAACCTCGCCGCCGACCATGTGGCGGCAGAGCTTGGCGAGGATATCCGTCAGGTGTTCAAGACTCTCGTGCTCCACGGCGACCGCTCGGGACACTTCGTCTGTGTCATACCGGGCGATGCCGAGGTCGACCTCAAGAAGGCGGCACGCGCCGCAGGGGCAAAGAAAGCGGAGATGATACACATGAAGGAGCTGCTGCCGACCACGGGATACATACGCGGCGGTTGTTCCCCGATAGGGATGAAAAAGGGATTCCCCACGTTTTTCCACAAGACAGCCCTCGACTTTGACGTGATATACGTCAGCGCGGGCGTCAGGGGATTGCAGCTGAAGATTGCCCCCCGACAGCTCATAGACTTTGTGAAAGGCACTGTAACCGACCTTACGGTCAACAATACACTACAAGAGGATGAATAACAGTTTTGGCAACATATTCCGCGTGACGACTTTCGGGGAGTCACACGGGGCCGCCGTCGGCGGCGTGATTGACGGTATGCCCGCAGGGGTGGCGATTGACCTTGACGCGGTGCAGCATGAGCTTGACCGCCGTCGTCCGGGGCAGTCATCAATAGTGACTGCACGCGACGAGAAAGACCGCGTGGAGATACTTTCGGGCATCTTCGAGGGAAAGAGCACGGGCACACCGATAGGCTTTATCGTCAGGAACGAGGACCAACATTCACGCGACTACTCGGAAATAGCCCGAACATTCCGTCCGTCCCACGCCGACTATACCTATACGGCAAAATATGGACTGCGCGACTATCGCGGCGGCGGCCGCTCGTCGGCCCGCGAGACCATATCGCGTGTCGTGGCCGGCGCATTTGCCCGACAGGCTCTCGCATCCACAGGAATAGACATCTACGCATATACCTCGCAGGTAGGGGATATCGCGCTTGAGAAAGGATATTCAGCCTATGACCCGGCCGAGATTGAAAGGAATATCGTGAGATGTCCCGACCCGTCGACCGCCGAAAAGATGATTGAGCTTATAACCCGTGTCAAGAAAGACGGAGACACGATTGGCGGCGTCATCACCGGAGTAGTCAGGGGATGTCCCGTAGGACTTGGCGACCCGGCGTTCTCCAAGCTGCAAAGCCGCCTGGCTGCAGCGATGATGAGCATCAATGCCGCCAAGGGATTTGATTATGGCATGGGGTTTGACGGCATAGGCCGTCGCGGAAGCGAGATGATAGACCCGTTCATAAGCAAAGACGGCCACATGAGTACGGCATCCAATCACTCGGGGGGTATACAGGGCGGTATCTCCAACGGCGAGGATATATACTTCCGCGTCGCCTTCAAGCCTGTCGCAACACTGTTGCGCGAGGTCGGGACAGTCGACAGCGACGGCAATCCAACCGTGCTGAAAGCCCGTGGCCGTCACGACCCGTGCGTCCTGCCGCGTGCCGTGCCCATCGTAGAGGCGATGACCGCAATAGTGATTCTTGACGCATATCTCGCCAACAAGGCCACACACATGTAGGCACACCCATGGAGGGCCATTACCGAGACTACGCCGACTTCCTCAAAGAGCACTTCCCATATAAAGTGCAGAAACTCGCCATAAACGCCGGATTCAGTTGCCCCAACCGTGACGGGACAAAAGGATACGGTGGATGCACTTACTGCAACAATCAGACATTCAACCCCGGATATTGCGCTCCCACGCTTTCCGTGTCACAGCAGATTGAGGAAGGGAAACGGTTCTTTGCCCGCAAATACCCCGAGATGCGCTATCTGGCATATTTCCAAGCTTATACCAACACCCATGGAGACATCTCACGGCTCATGGAACTATATCGCGAGGCCCTCAGTTGTCCCGATGTTGTCGGGCTTATCATAGGCACGCGCCCCGACTGTATGCCCGATGCCCTGCTTGAGCGACTGGCACAGCTTGCGGGAGAACGGTTTGTCATGGTCGAATACGGCGCGGAGTCCTCCCATGACGCCACTTTAGAACGAATAAACCGATGCCATACATGGCATGACACCGTGGATGCCGTCATACGCACCATGCGTGCCGGCATACCGTGCGGACTGCACCTGATAATAGGCCTCCCGGGCGAAACACGCGAGATGATGACCCAGACCGTGCTGCGGGCATCCTCGCTCCCCGTCGAAACGCTTAAACTGCATCAGCTCCAACTCATACGCGGCACCCGCATGGCCCGCGACGTGGCCGATGGGCTGTATGACATACCGCGATTTGACGCACAGCAGTATATCGACCTGTGTATCCACCTGCTGAGACACATAAACCCCGCTGTCGCCATCGAGCGCTTTGTCTCGCAATCGCCTGCCGAACTGCTCATCTATCCCCGCTGGGGACTGAAAAACCATGAGTTCACCAACCTCTTGCGCAACCGTCTTAAAGCGACGGGAGCAACCCAAGGTGAATGGTTCGCTCCCGTATATCCGCGTATCGCGGAATAGTGGGTCTATCCTGACGCCTATTTCACGTACTTATTGAGGAGAGCCTTGCCCTCGGACAATTCCAGACAACCCATCCTCACAGGCGCATATGTCGTGTCAATCCGTGCGTCATCATAAGCCGATGCGGGATATATGCCCTTTGAGATGACAGCTTCACGGGGATTGCAGAAATACACCGCATCGGCCCCTGAACGGCATATAGCGTTGTAGGCATCGGTCGTCGGCTCGTTGACAGTATAGATTACCGCATTTTTCAGCGACTTGCGGCGGCTCTTGTTTATGGCATCCTCCTCGGCAGTGAGAGTTGCCGTAGAGCGTCCCGCAGTGCGTGGCGCAGCCCCGTTAAGAATCACGACAGCACCACAGGGGAGCTGCCCTTCCTTCAAGTTATTATTGGCCGCAGTGACAGCCATATCCATAAACATCTCGTCAGTCGGGGACACCTTGTCAACCTTGGTGATTTTCACCTCGGCCACGGCCATTCCGGCCATTACACACACTGCCATGGCAGCCATCATTATCTTTTTCATAATACAGAATTATAATAATTACTCAATCTAACTGCAAAAATACAAAAACCTTTTTACAATTAAGCTAAAATAGTCAGCTGCAACGGCTATTGTGGATGTCATAGCTGTTACAGCTGTATGGGCCGTTATGGCCGGGGCATAAAAAAGTGGCCGCCCGGAGGGACTCGGTCTCTCCGGGCGGCCTTAGGGGGCGGTTACCTACTCTCCCGCTTTCGCAGTACCATCGGCGTGGCGAGGTTTAACTTCTCTGTTCGGGATGGGAAGAGGTGGGGCCCTCGCGCTATCACCACCTTAGTCTCGTGTCACCGGCCGTCTCTCCGGCCTGGCGTATGGGGAAAAAGAGAACGCCATCATGGGCGAGTCGCGATATCGCTGTCGTCTCAATCTTTCGGCTGCCCCTGAGGACAGGGGCCGGCGGCGTCATGTGACTGCCGGCGCGGCGGCCTGCTGCCGCGGCTTGTGCCGTCATCGTTGACGGCGGGGGACTCGCGTCCCGGAAAGGGTTCGGGCTATTAGTACCGCTCGGCTGTGCGCGTTACCGCGCCTGCACCTGCGGCCTATCGACGTCCTCGTCTCGGACGGCCCTTGTGTGGAGATCTTATCTTGGGGGGGGCTTCGTGCTTAGATGCTTTCAGCACTTATCCTGGCCAGACGCGGCTACCCGGCCGTGCACCTGGCGGTACAACCGGCTCACCGGAGGTCTGTCCAACACGGTCCTCTCGTACTAGTGTCGGAGCCCCGCAAATCTCCCGCGCCCACAACAGATAGGGACCGAACTGTCTCACGACGTTCTGAACCCAGCTCGCGTGCCACTTTAATAGGCGAACAGCCTAACCCTTGGGACCT